>Ga0210012_1002812_pt1 | contig 14821 bp, 8 predicted proteins | sample CryGeymeta201504_FD_183974 | JGI IMG/M metagenome (GOLD analysis project Ga0210012, IMG submission 183974) | Groundwater microbial communities from Crystal Geyser aquifers in Utah, USA - Crystal Geyser metaG 2015-04 (SPAdes) (version 2) | ecosystem: Environmental > Aquatic > Deep subsurface >... | reverse complement strand
CAAGTATAGAGCCAATCATAGGACACCTGAAAACAGACCACAGAATGGAACAAAATTATCTACATGGGCCAGATGCGCCTCAAGTAAATGCTTTCTTTGCTGCATGTGCATGGAATCTGAAGAAATTCATGAGATTCTGTGCTGAAAAAACTTTTTCGCTTTGGGATGGTCTGTTCTATTGGCTCTCTCAATTCCTATTGTTGACTCAAAAAGTGGCTTGGTAAGGAACGACTAGATAAAAAGCCAACATCATATATAAAACGCAGATTAGTCGTTTTAATAGTAAAAAAGGCAGTTCGCTTCCGGCGAACTGCCTCTTCAGAGTTCGACAATCGGGATAGATTGTCAAAAGGATAATGAATTTATTTTAGCAGTGTCATTTTCATCGCTTTATCCACGCCTTGTGATTGAAGTCTTATGAAATAGACACCACTTGCCAAACCTTTAGCATGGTATTGGATAGAGTATCGACCTGGCACTTGCTCTTCATTTACTAGTGTTTTCACAACGCGACCCATAATGTCATATATTCTCAACTGCACTTTTTGCTTTAGGGGAATATCATAATTAATTGTCGTAGTTGGGTTAAACGGATTTGGGTAATTTTGGTGTAATTGAACAATAGATGGTTGTTCATATAAAAACTCTACTGTTGAAGCAATTGTTAACGTTCCATTAAAATCCTGTTGGACTAAACGATAGTTATACATTCCTGCTTCATATATCTGTTTATCGGTAAATTGATAGACTGCTAATTCAGTTGAGAATCCAAGCCCTTTAACAAAACCAATTTGTTCCCATTCTATGGCTTCAGTCTCTACAGATTCTTCTATTTTTGTTCTTTCTAAAATGAATCCGTAATTCTCTTTTTCAGTTAATGTGCTCCATTTTAATAAGGGTTTCATGGTTTCTTTCTGTAATTCTACGGAAAATGCACTCAATTCTACTGGTAAAGGATTACCTACAAAAAAATCTTCACTTGTTTCAGAGCTAGTATTTGCAGCATACTCATTTATACCAGCTATTGTTGGAGCTTTACCTGAAGATGAACTTTTCAGTGGTGCACTTCCTGTAAAAGCAGGTGCTAGGTCAGGAGCAGCTTGAATACCTGCAGATGAGGTAATCACGACTTCAACAGGGAAATTGTTTGTAATAGTAACATCTGAGGGTACGGTAAGTTCAAGTACCGAACCGTTTAAGGCATAAGCAGGTACAATTGAATTCATTATTCGCATTGTTGTTATCGGCATTGGATCGAGTGTAAAAACAGATTGATCAAAATCTAAATAGATTTTCCCAACTCCAGCTTGTAATGCTCCTCTTGCGCCTGTTGTAAACGTCCATGTCCATGTCACAGGTGTGTTTTGTAATTGAGGACTAGCAACAACAGTTAAGCCAGAAATACTCGTGGCTGTTGAAGCAACTAAAGCCTGATCCGCTGTTTCTGTATTAATTTGCTGACCACTTGTTTTTACCGACCACTTATATAAACCGGGTTCTTTTGGATTTGAAATTCCAGAACCAGATGAAATAATGATTTCTACGGGGTTACCACTACTAATAAGTGTAGGAGTTGTTATTTGAACAGTTCTATTTAATAAATTTAGGGTCACAGCTGTTGCATTAATAGCCCCTCCTCCGTTTACATTTACTGTAACATTTGATGTAGCAACAGATACTGGTATTACAGAGCCGGTTGGGAATGTAACCGTAATCGTTCCAGTTGTAGCTGCTAAAGCAACCGTAATGCCCGTTAAGTTAAGCGTATAATCAGTAATAGCATTTACAACATTATCTGCAATAGTAAAAGAACTTATCGTAATTGGTGGTTGATTATTAATGGTATAATCACTTGAAGTGTTGTAAGTAGTTTCAACCGAGGTATTCACTTGTAAAGTGTAATTTGCCTCTGTTGCTGGGTTTGTAATTCCATTTACCACTACTACAACTCCATCAGAATTATTAATCGTTGCTGGGTTTGGTACTGTAATGGTAACATCTTGCCCAGACCTAACAAAACTCGCTGCATTTCCATCTACGCTTGTTGTTACAGTTCCAAAGTTTGTAGAAGCATTAAACCTAATAGTTATTGTACTTGTACCAGAAATTAATCTACCGTTTATTCCAGAATTAAAATTAATGGTATAAGTTACATTTGTCCCACCTGTTCCTGATGTTGCAGGATTACTTAGAGCAACGGTAGGCGTGCTTACTGTTGTGGTGGTTGCAATGATTGAATAAGTTGGCGAATCAACATTTGTTTCATGTGTTGTTGAAATACCAACTACATAACTCGAACCCGTTAATTGTGGATTTAAAACACCTCCAAGTGAACTAATTTGAATACTATAATAACTACCCGCATTCAACTGTTTTGGAGAAATAATGATTAATTGATTACTTGAAACAGATGGATTTGAACTAGGACTCGTTCCATCAACAATAATATAGTTTTTTGAAAATGGAGTCGGTAGGTACACATTAGTTGGAAATGTTAGTGTTATGGTATCGCCAACTTTAACAGTGTCTCCTATCAATACATTTAAGTTGTAAGAAGCGCTTGAGTTTACAACATTAGGTGAAACAGAAATACTGTTTACCGATAAACTAGGCGCAGCAGTTAAGGTTAAATTGTTCGTTTCTGTAGATAATGTAGTCTCAGATGATGTAGCAACTTGCACGGTATATGTACCTGGAGTAGAACCGTTTACTAGACCTGCTCCAGTAGAAAAACTAATATTTGCTTGGGTTGAAGCATCTAATGTCTGCCCATTTGCCACAGTCATTTGAACACGACCACCTGCACCTGGTGTAAGAATAGAAACACTCTCAACAGTAGTGTTATTCAATTTCACATTTGATTTATTCATAGTTGCAGGGACAATTACATCTGTAGGAAATTTCACATCAACAGTACTTGATCCAGCAGGAATTCCACCAACTAATTTTCCAGCTGCACCTGGAGTAAAAGCAATCGTATATTGAGCAGTTGCATCAACCGCCGATGAAACGGCAGTAACACTATTTGTAACAGGAGATGTGGCATTTGCAGTTATGTCATACGTTCCAGAAGCTTTTGCCACAGCATTTTCTGAGGTACTCAAAGAAAGGGTATAATATCCTGTTTTTGGGATGGGTGGATTTTTAATTCCAGCGGCTGCTGAAAAAATAACACTCGATGGATTATATTTACCTGTTGTTGTAATCACAACTGTTCTTGTACTTTGATCAACAGTTACACCGCTAACAGTTGCACCTGCAACAGTTACATTTCCCGTTGCAATCGTTGCAGGCAAATCAGTTCCATCTGGGAATACAATTGTAATTGCTTGATTATCAAGCGGAGGCTTATTCATTTGGGCAGAACCTGTAATTCCAATTGTATAAGCTGCAGCAGTGTTTACAGTATTTGGAATTACTGAACTAACGGTTACAGTACCAACTGCTGTTGCTCCTAAATTGAAAGTTGAAGATGCAACTCCAGTTTGTTCGGGTGTTGAGCTTACTACTAAACTATACCCTCCATCTGCAGTTGCATTCCCGATATTCGTTATAACAACTTCAAATGAGCTAGAGTTATTTACTGTAACTGTTGCAGGAACGGTGATTGTGAGTGTAGTTCCATTAATAACGGGGTTTCCAGCAGAAATTCCTTGAACTGTAGCTGTTGTAGATAATGCACCAGCTGTATTAAATGTAGTAGTCGCTGGAAACTCAATATCTAATTCTGACCCTTCAACCAAGCGTCCATATTTACCTGTATTGGCAGTAATTGTGTACGTAATATTTGTGGCACTACTTGCATAACTTGGTGATAGTGTAGGTATTATATTACTAATCAAAGAAGTCGAAACTACAATTGCAAATGGATTTGAATTGGTTTCAGAGTCTATAATAGCCCCACCTGTTTCGTAGGTCGCAGCCGACAAATTGTAAGAGGCAGGAAACGCAGCATTCAAAATATTTAAACCTGAAGAAAACTCAACTCTTACTTCATCAGAATTGTTTACTACAATTGGCACAGGGAAATACATTGAATCGGCATCTAATGTTACAGAAGCTGGAGAACCACTAAAACCAGTAGTTAAATTAGTAAATACAACATCAGTTCCTAAGGCACTTGCAGGCAAAATAATTTCAGCTGGGAATTTCAAAGAAATTTCATCTGAAAAAGATGGATTAAGCGCACCTGAATTACTCACAACAAAATCAACAGTATAGGTAGCTGTTGCATTAACCGTATCATTACTAACTGAAATATCACTAAAAGAAAGATTATCTGCCGAACTAATACTAAAACTCGATGAAGTTACAGGAGTTGGTTCACTTGATGTATTAACATCTAATGTATAAGATCCTTCCGTCGGATTTTTTAAGCCTGCTGATCGACCAATAACAATTTGCACACTTGCCTGATTATCAATATTTACCGGAACCGCTATAGTAACTGTTCTAGATGCACTTGACCCAACTGCATCTGTAGATGCATTGTTCATAGTTACACCAGAAATTGCACCCTCAGGAACGGTAGTACCCGATGGAAACACTACTGTAACAGTTGCACTAGTATTTAAAAAACCGCCCTGACCTGTTGTAAATGAAATATTATACTGAGCAGATCTGTTTTCTACAGATGTATTTGGTGAAACAGAAGATGTTGAAATCGTTGTTGAAGAGGCAGTAATCGCAATTGAACGTGTAAGAGGAGTGTAGGCAGGATCAATCTCGCCATCAAAAGTGATATCGTAAGTACCTGCAGTACCAGGATTTCTAATTTTTGCGGCTGACAAAATAGTAATAGTTCCATTATTGTCAGTGCCAGGAGCACGAAATGTAACAGGTGTATACATTCTAAGAGTTTGTCCAATTACATTAACGCTTGTTGGAGATCCTCCATCTGTGCCATTACTTATTAAGATATTTGAAGGGCTTATTGTTGCAGGTAAGTAATATCCAGCTGGAAATATAATGTCGAAATAATTTATAGAAATGTCATATTGCGATCCATTTTTAATAGTATAAGTTAGTGTATAGCCAGAATAAAAGTTTGTTCCTAATTGCGTTTGCGACAAGGAATTATAGGTTCCACCTTGTGCTGTAACAATTGAATAACTTGGTACCAAAACCAAAAAAAATAGCAGTACGAAAACACATTTCAACCAAGTTAATGATTTACCTTGTTTACTGTAGTCTTTATAAAAAGACAATTGTTGGAATTTTATGTTAAAGTTTTCCATTGTTTTATCCTATTTGAACTCTTTTTGAAAGGAGACGCCTTGAACTCTACTCCACAACTTGACGTCTGAACTGCTCTGAACTCTGTTATCCATATTAATATACTTCTTAATTGCTTAACTTAAATTGATTTTAAAATATTTTAATATAAAATCTAATGATTAATCAACTTGAAACAATTGCTGCCATTGCCACGCCTATTGGTGAAGGCGGAATATCCGTAATCAGGTTATCGGGTAGTAATGCCATATCTTTAGCAGAAAAATGTTTCTTTGGAAAAAAAATTTCTGAACAGCAAAGTCACACTGCTCATTTTGGTAAAATCCGCAATTCCAATGGTGTAATTATCGATGAAGTTGTTCTTACTTTATTTAAATCACCACGATCTTACACAGGTGAAGATACTGTCGAAATCTCTTGTCATGGTGGAGTTTTAGTAACTCAAACCGTTTTAGAAACTATTTTGAAAACAGGAGCTCGATCTGCCGAACCGGGTGAATTTACGTACAGAGCATTTTTAAATGGAAAATTAGAACTCTCTCAAGCTGAAGCGGTTGCAGACTTAATTCATGCTAAATCAAAAAAAGCTGTTGAAGCTGCCAATCAGCAACTTAGTGGAGAATTAGGAAAAATGGTTTCTAATTTTCGGCAACAAATTATTGATGCAACCGCAATGATTGAATTAGAACTCGATTTCGTTGAAGAAGATGTTGAATTTGCCAATAGAGATCAGTTAATTCACTTATTAACTGAAGTTTCAAACTCTATTGATGAATTACTTGCAACCTATGAAGCAGGTCGGATTATAAAAGATGGGGTTAAAACCGTTTTTGTTGGCTCACCAAATGCTGGAAAATCAACTCTATTAAATACCATTTTAGGGCAAGAACGTGCAATAGTAACAGAAATAGCTGGAACAACTCGAGATACTATCGATGCAGATTGGTCTCATGATGGCTTACTTTTCAAACTTATCGATACAGCAGGAATCAGAGAAACAAAAGATTTAATTGAAGCAGAAGGCGTTCGTAGATCAAAATCTGCCATTAACTCAGCAGATCTAATCATTTACCTAAAGGATTTATCGACAGTTCTTGATCAAGAAGAAAAACTTGCGTTTGAAGAAATGAAAAAACTTGTAGAATCGCCTCTTTTGGTTATCGGAACGAAATCAGATTTGCCGGGATCTGATGAATCAAATTTATCCTTTGATTTAAAAATTTCTGCCAAAAACGGTACGCATATTCAAGCTTTAAAATCACTAATGAAAGAAAAAGCTTTAGAGAATAAACATTACGATGCAAAATCTCTGCTCATTACCTCAAGCCGACACAAAGACGCTTTAGAAAAAACGCAAGAAAGTGTACTAGAAGCCTTAAATATGATTCAACAAGGAGAAAGTGGCGATTTTTTGGCTATAAATCTCCGCTCTGCCTTGCATTTCCTAGGCACTATTACTGGTGAAATAACAAACGAAGACATTCTTGATTCCATTTTTTCACGCTTCTGTATCGGAAAGTAAAAAGCTGATCAAATAAATTAATCAGCTTTAACAAGTGTACTTATTTAATTTAATTTTTCAGATACCACAACAGTGGATTGTCTAATGGAGTTTCATCAGATAAAAGAGGATTTCTTAATTTAATTCCGACTCTATTATTTAGATTTGCTTTATCTAAATAACTTTTCATAGCTACTGAAAATAATTTATCAAACGAACCGTCTTCAATTGCCATTAAGAGACCTTCTTCAATTCTTTTTGCAAGTAACACTCCGTTAGAATCTTTTCTAACAAAGAAATATATTGCTGCTGGGTAATAAATATAAAAACTATCTGCAATAGCTAAATTTTTGCCCGGCCTATCTTTAATCTCATCCCATATTTCAAAAACGGCTCTTGGAAAACCTTGAAAAGTTCCTTTGTTTAATTGATCGAATAAATCACTGTATTCTTTAGTTGAATGTACAGACAAGTTGTTAAATTTTAGTATTTCAGTATCTGGCCAAAAATCACCTTGTCCAAATTTAAATTTTTTAAGATCATTAAACTCTTTTACACCTTTAAATTTATCATTGTCTTTATCATTTATCATTACTAACCGAACTCCAATTAATCCTTTATCAAGTGGAATTCGAATTGGAAGTAATACTCGCTCTCGAGTTTTATCTGTATTGGTATGAACAATATCAATACCTGAATTCTGCATCATTAATTTCATGGCATCTAGTACCGTTTTTGCAGCTGGTGCAGGTTCAAGTTGATAGGATCCGTAAGTAGCAACCGTTTTATCAAGAGCCAATTTTAACAAGTTATGATAGTATTGATTACTAGAATAAACATCATCGTTAATTGATGGTAAATATCGTACAATAAGTGGTGAAGGAGTTTGGGCATAACTGATTGATAAAAAATTAGTTACAGTTAGGAGTAGAGCTATAAAAATTTGCCGTTGTGCCTTAATTAGAGTAGCCATGCTAAATTGCCTTATATTAAATGTTAACGTTAACATTTAACAATATATATAAAATATCACCATTTTAATAACAATACAGGAAATTTTAAAAAACAAAAGCCAGTACCTTCCGGGTACTGGCTTAAGACCAAACCAACCTATTAATGGTTTTTATAAATTCAGATACCACAAGGAAGAATCGCTAAGCGGTGTTTCCTCAGGCAATAATGGATTTTTTAATTTAATACCAATCCGCTCTTTTAATTTCGCTTTGTTAATATATGGCATCATTGCCGTATTAAACAATTTGTCGAACGAGCCATCTTTTAAAGCAATTTTTAAACCAGCTTCCAATCTACGACCAACCGCTGCACCATTTATATCTTTTCTCACAAAAAAGTACATAGCAGCTGGATAGTAGATGTAGAAACCTTCAGCAACAGTAAGGTTTTTATCTTTGTGATTTTCAATTTCGTCCCAAATTTCAAACACTGCCCTTGGAAATCCATCAAAGTTTTTTGCTTGTAGCATTTTGAATAATTGCCCATACTCTGGCGCTGTATTCACTTTAACATCATTAAAACGTAAGATTTCTGTATCTGGCCAATCATGACCTTGCCCAAAAGTGTATCGTTTAAGGTCGCTAGTTTGCTTAACATTCAAAAATTTATCTTGTTCTGATTTATTTACCATAATTAATCGAACACCAATTAAACCTTTATCTAGAGGAATTCGAATTGGGAGTAATACACGCTCACGAGTTTTATCGGTCATTGTATGTACCACATCGACACCTTGACCAGCCATCATTGCTTTTAAAGCATCTCGTTGATTCATTGCTTTAGTAGATGGTTTTAACTCATAAGCACCATGAGAATCAACCGTTTTATCAAGAGCTAATTTTAGCAATTGATAATAATATTGACTTCTAGACCCAACATCTTCATCTGGTGGAAGATATCGAATAACCAAAGTGTTATCCTGTGCAGATACACTTGAAAAGAAAAAAGGACTTAAACTGAGACATGAAAGAACAAAGAACCAACCTGTTTTTTTATAAATGTTCATACGAACACCTCCTATGGGGATTTAATAAAATGAAACCGCTTACATTTTTCTAAATATGCAGAACCCTAGTCGTTTTTCAAAATCTAAATTCAATAAAATTGAAAAAAAACGGTTTTTTTAATCTTTATTTGCGTGCATACTAGGTATTAATTAGATTATCCCCGAAAAGCGCTTTCAAAACAACAAAAGAGGTAAACATGTTCATGAAAATTCCAAGTCTGATTTTGCGTCAGCTTTATACTTACAGCAGTTTAAAGAATACAAACGGTGGTGTGTATTATAGTTTAAAAAATAGACTAAGTGATGTTAAATTAGTCGGTGTAAGTGATTTAAAAATTGATAAAAAATCTATTCCAAATGATGCCGTTCATTTAAATATTAACGGAATAGAATACAAAATGCAACAAATTGCAGCTGTAAGTCCCGTTGATTTTCCATTAAAACAAGTCGTTGATGTATTCATGGCAATTCCACATTTAGATGAAGGTAAGCATGAGATTGAGATTTCTTTTGTTACCGATGGGTTTGGGAAATTCACACTCAAGGTTGATGATTCCATTTCAGAAGACAGTGAAGAACGTGTAAGAATTCCTTATGATAAAGAAAATGATTACAGTCCCGAAATAATTAAGAAAAGACAAGAATTTGTTTCAAAATATTCTGGAGTTAAATTTAAACACACCGATAAATATTCCATTGACCCTCTCACTTTACCAGGTAATATTGAAAATTTTAGCGGTGTTTCTCAGATTCCTCTCGGTTTTGCGGGTCCAATACAGGTAAATGGTGAGTATGCATCTGGTGAGTTTTTAGTTCCAATGGCAACAACAGAAGGCACCTTAGTAGCTTCGTACAATCGAGGAATTAAAGCTATTAACTTGTGCGGTGGTGCTTTAACAACGGTTGTTGAAGATTGTATGCAACGAGCACCAGTGTTCATTTTTGATAATGCCAGAGAAGGACGAGATTTTCAATTTTGGTTAAATAGCCCAGAGGTTATGGTAAAAGTTAGAGAAGAAGCCGAAGGAACATCTTCTATTGCAAAATTGCTCTATATCGACCCTTTTTTCTCGAATAAATTTGTCTATCTACGTTTTAATTACAGTACAGGTGATGCCGCAGGGCAAAATATGGTAGGAAGAGCAACATTTGCGGCGTGTTCTTGGATTTTGGATAATTATCCACACAAAACTATCAGAAGATTCTATTTAGAGTCTAACTTTGCAACAGATAAAAAAGCTTCGCAAGTAAATATTATGAGAACTCGCGGTAAACGAGTAACCGCAGAATGTGTTCTTAAAAAAGAAGTATTGGAAAAAGTAATGCGTGTTGATCCAAAGTCCTTGCATTATCACTGGAGTGTTTCAACTATTGGAGCATTTTTCTCTGGTGCAAATAATAATGGCGCTCATTCTCCCAATGCTATAACCGCCATGTTTATTGCTACAGGCCAAGATGTTGCGAACGTGTCTGAGTCTTCAGCCGCAATAATTTATACGGAATTATTACCTAACGAAGATTTATACATTTCAATTACTATTCCATCACTTATTGTAGCGACTTATGGCGGAGGAACTGGCCTTGGAACTCAGAAAGAGTGCCTACAAGTTATGGATTGCTATGGTAGAGATCGCGCAAAAAAACTTGCTGAAATTGTTGCAGCAGTAGCACTTGCTGGTGAAGTTTCTCTTGGTGCAGCCATTTCTTCTCTAGATTGGGTTTCTAGCCACGAGAAATATGGAAGAAATAGATAATTAATTTTTTTCTAAATCTCTTTTAAATTATTTACTAACGAAAAGAGAACTTGAGAAAAGATTACCCAAGCTCAATGAAAAAGCCTGATCGTTTTAGTAATCAGGCTTTTTTTACACATGAAATTTCACAGGGATGATTTAGCTACTTATTTCCTTTACATTTTAAAAGTCTCGGGTGTATTATCAACAGCTTCAACGATATAACAATTTGCTTTAATATTACTTAGTGTAGCCCCAGTTCTTCAGCCAGCCTGATAATTAACTACATATTTTTTGTTTTTGAAATTTATCCAAATTTCATACTAAACGAGAACTGACAAAGATTAATTCACTTTGAAGTACAAGAATTTCATGATCCTTTATTATGAATGTATACTTAAAATAAACTGAACCAAATACCTACTCGTAAATTGTCATGCGACTTTCCATCTATCATTATAATACCATAATCGACAGAAAATCTATTCCATTTTAGAATAGCTTGAATTTCAGTTATTAAGGGCTTTAGTTTCACTTCAACATTATATGAGCTTTTACCATAATACGCTTTAGAAACCTGAACTCGTGTAAATAGAGCCAAGTTCTCTATTATTGCATAATTAAAACCTATCGAAAGTCCAGCTGTTAAATAATTTCCACTAATTAGATTACTTAATCCTGATATATAATAATTTGAAACTGCAAATCCTGCACTTACAACTGAAGCATTAGTCGGATGAAAAACAGACCACCTAAAACTAGCATCTCCCATTAAGCCGTGAGTGATAATAGGAGTATCCCGATTTAAATAATCAAAATTTCCACTAATTAAAGCATAAGTAAGTTCATTCAACAAATAATTTTCATAACTAAAATGTAAATCTGAATCAAATGAAAATGAATGAGCGGTTAAACCAATTCCCATAAATGAGGAGCCTCCAGTATAAGAAGACCGCCCATAATTAATCTGAAAACTGTGTTCTAAAAAATCATCATCTAATAGACCTGCAGTTTGTGCCATTGTCGATTGATGAATAAAAACTATCAAAATCATAATAAATAATTTCTGCACAGTGTATCACCTTTTATTAATTGAAATTTAGGACTAAAAAAAAGTAATTATGTAGAATGAATAAATACATACCATAATTGGTGTATTTTTTAAGCAACTAGATCCTTTTTAGTCAGTTTTTTCAAACAAAAATGGCTTAACATATTTCCTAATTTACCATTTTTTTTAAGCATGGGTACATAATTATATACCATATTGGCATTCGTAAAACTGACATGGAAGATCTTTTATTACCATATTAAAACCTTTCGTTTGTAAATAACCCCTTACTGCAGCTCAAGCATGACTTGACAACAAATCACTTTTTGCTCATTTTTTGAAAAAAGTATTGATTTAAAACAAATAAACGGTTTTTCAGTTTACAACCTTTTATATCGTATGCAATAACCAAGTTTTTTTACCATTCACTTTGTAAAGTTAGCGCAATATTAGACACTCTTAGTTTTATTTAAGAATTAAGAAGTTATTAATTACTAAAGATTTGGTCCGAATTAAATAAAAAAAGCCTGACCGTTTTCGTGATCAGGCTTCTCTTTACCTATGAAGTTTCACTGGAATAGTTTAACTCGCTACTTCTTCCCTTAACATTTGATAGGTCTCGAAAGCATCATCAACAGCTACAACGTTATAGCCATTTGCTTCAAGATAACTTGCAGCAGCTCCAGCTCTTGCGCCAGCTTGACAATGGACTACATAATTTTTGTCTTTTGGAAGTTTATCCAAATTTTTTGCAAGACGAACATGAGCAAAATTTAATGCTCCAGGAATAGAATCAACATCAAATTCTGTTTTCTTGCGAACATCAAGAACTTGATATCCTTTGCTTACCCAAGCATCTAAATCGCCAAAATGAATGACTTCGATTTTTGAAGACTCGTTATTTTGCAAATAAGTGTTTACATCTGCTAATGTTACAAAACCGATTATATTATCAACGCCAACACGAACTAAATCACGAACTGCGTTTTCTACATTCTCTGCATCAATAAATAGAATTACATTTTCTTCTGGAGTTACATAAGAACCTGCAACAGTATTGTATGATTTATCAAAAGGAGTATGTAAAGAACCTTTGATATGAGCTTTCATATACTCTGGACGTGTTCTTGCGTCTAAAATCACAGTATTTGATGAAGCAATTGCTTCTTCAACATTCATTTTAACTGGTTTTGGAAGATCTCCTAACACATTGATTCCATCACGGTTTACTTTTTTCATTCTAGCAAAGTAAACTGGAGGTTCTGGCTGACCATCAAGAATGTACTCTACAAAATTATCAACATTGTGCATGTATTTGAATGGAGAGCTAAAGCGAACTTCGTAGCCAACAGTTGAATCTGGAACAGCGCCTAATGCTTTACCACAAGCAGAACCTGCACCATGAGCTGGCCAAACTTTTAAATATTCTGGCATTTTTTTGAATTGTTCCAAAGAATAGAACAAACGCTCAGCTGAAGGGCGCATCATACCTTGAACACCTGCTGCAGATTCTAATAAATCTGGACGACCTACATCACCTACGAATACAAAATCTCCTGAAAGGATTCCCATTGGATCTTGAGTTGCAGCACCATCGGTAACCATGAAGCTAATATGTTCTGGTGTATGACCTGGAGTGTGTAAAATATCAAAATGAATATTTCCTAAGGAAAAACGATCGCCATGTTTAACAAAAGTTACATTGTAATTTTTGTTAGCTTTTAACCAATTGTATTTCCAATCAGCATCGCCTTCATCTGAAGCATAAATATGTAGACCTTTTTCTGCTAACTCTTGTAAACCTGATACATAATCAGCATGAATATGAGTATCTGCTGCTGCAATTAAGTTTAATTTTTCTTTTTTTGCTAACTCAAAATAGTGATCGACATCTCTCATCGGATCAATAATAATAGCAGTTCCGTTTTTTTGACAACCAATCAAGTAGCTATATTGGGCCAATTTTGGTTCGAATATTTGTTTAAAATACATAGTTTGTGTTGTTTGATTGAAATTGAATTATTTACTCTCAAGCAAAGTATAATGAAATTTATTCCACTTGTAAATACAAGTAAGTACAATTTGACTTATAAATTTTATTTATCAAATAAGCTAATGTTGCTTCATTTTACTCAAACACTATTCTATTGCTCGAATTACTGCTTAATTAGGTTTTTTTAATGCAAAAATCCCATACTCAATAGGAAATAAAAGACCTACTTGTATATACATGTAGGTCTTTTATTTTCACTTTTTAAAAATATGCCTTATCATTGGCCTTAGAATTCAACCAACAAACTGAATTTAACTCCTTAAAAAAGCATAATCGATTGCCCTTTTACTCATGGAAGAAAAAATTGCTCAACATTCTAAAATACCTTTACATCAGCACATTAGTGATTGGGTTAAGCAAGAAATTCGTGAAAAACGACTTCAGATTGATGATAAAATTCCATCTGAGAATGAATTAGCTCAACAGTTTAGTGTTTCACGTTTAACTGTACGCAGAGCTTTACAAACTCTTGAACAAGAGAATTTAATATTTAGATCACAAGGATTAGGTGCATTTATTAAAGCACCTATTTCAAGAAAACGAATGGTGAATCTAAATTCTTTTAATGAAGATTTATCTCAAGCGGGAATTACTCCATCAAATGACATTGTATTTGAAGGCCTTGTTCTTCCACCGCCATATATTGGAAATTTATTAGGAATTGAAGATCAGAAGAAAGTTTTTAAAATTGATAGAGTCCGATATGGCAGCGCTAGACCTTTTGCATTTGATAAAACTTGGATTCCTGCTTTTTATGGACAACTTATTGTCGATTCCGATTTATCGAAACGTTCAATTTTCGAATTATTAGAAAAAGAATATGATATAACTATCGAAAAAGGTTGCCAACGATTCGATGCTGCTATTGCGGACGAAGAACTTGCTTCTTATCTAGATGTACCTATAAATACACCGCTTTTGGTAATTAAACGATTGATTTACACCACTTCTGGCAAAGTAGTGTATTATCAACAGCGATATTTACGTACCGATCGCTTTTCTTATGAAATGATTTTAGAAAGATCTTCCGATTCCCCTCAATCATCAAATGGTGTTGGTGTTAAAGAGTTTTTACCGGTTTTTGACCCAAAAGCTGATGAATTTTCTTTAGTTGTTTGAGTTTATTTAGTCGCTCCTTACCAAGCCACTTTTTGAGTTAAAAATAGGAATTGAGAGAGCCAATAGAACAGCCAATCCAAAAGCGAAGAAGTTTTTTCAGCACAGAAAC
>Ga0210012_1002799_pt1 | contig 14860 bp, 10 predicted proteins | sample CryGeymeta201504_FD_183974 | JGI IMG/M metagenome (GOLD analysis project Ga0210012, IMG submission 183974) | Groundwater microbial communities from Crystal Geyser aquifers in Utah, USA - Crystal Geyser metaG 2015-04 (SPAdes) (version 2) | ecosystem: Environmental > Aquatic > Deep subsurface >... | reverse complement strand
ATTGGTGGTGGAAGTATCATCTGATGAATTGGATAACTCATCACGATAAGTCCAAGCTAGTGTTAAATCTCCAGTTGAAATGACATTGCCGTTGGCATCATAAGTCCAGATATCCAATCCGATTGTGATGAGAGCGTAGAATTGTTAAAAATCTTATTTATAGATCTGACCTTATTTTTATTGATTAATCTACAATGTCGATTTTGATAATATCATCTGCCAACGCTTTGTATTTATTTTTGTCTCCTGCGGTTTCCTCATTAAAACGATCGACAAACATTTGATAAATCGATTTCTCTAAATCGCCAGGAGCATCGCGTAAAATACGTGCAATTTGTAAAGCCTCCCAATCATATTCATCAGTAGGTGCACCACCAGCTAACAATCCCATAGGATCATGCTTATTTATAATCTCATGAATCAATTCTATTTTGTCTATCATAAGTTATTGAATATTACTAATTATTTTAGATATTGTGTTGTTAAATTGTTCTTTTCCATAAGTAGTTACTACTCTCCCAGCTCTATTTAAAACTACCCCGGCTTGTTGCGTTACTCGAAGAACTGTTCCGCTACTTTGCTCAATTGTTACCAAAGGATTTCTAGCCGCATTAAGAATAGCACTTGTGGGAACGGATCTGGAAATCTTCTGACTCAATCCATGCCTAGTGTAGCCAGTAATTGTCTGACCCGTGTTTTCAACTATAGTCCCCAATTTTCCAAGATTAGAACCAATATCAAGAGATTCGCCTACTAAAGGAGCCACCCTGCTAGCGCCGGAAACACTTGCACTTAGTCCCATTATCGCACCGTTAAAGGCGGCAGCGACACCTGAAGCTCCCGTGCCTAAAGCTACCTGATAGCCAGTATTTGCAACCGTTTTAACAGAGACCCCTTCTGTTGCCATCTGCTGACCAGCTGCCCCAACATTATCTATAGCCTTACCGTATGTGCCAAAAGTCATCAGATTACCAAAAAACTTTTCTACACTTAATGCTTTGTTAGCAAAACTATTAATCTGCGCTAATGATGGCCATTCTCCATCTGGATCTACATAGTTTATCGGATTGTTTCTAGAATAACTATACGCATTTTGCATCTGCGGATCTTTCAAAAGTATAGCAGACGAGAAAGCCTGCGCAATTGGGTCGCGACTCAAGAATCTAGCACTGGCAGTACTCAAATACCTCGCTTCGAAGTACATCAAACCGCTCTCTTTGTCCCGTTCTTTGTTGGTGTAATCAAATCTGTCATCTGAACCTGTTCCTTGTGTTTCATTGACTCTTTCGTTTCCGAACGGATAATAATCTCGAGCCGAAGTCCAGTTACCGGAAGAGTCGGTCATCACCGCAATGCTTCCTAAATGGTCGGTGTGAATCCAGTTATTGGTTTCTGTGCCATCAACCGCTTCTTCCTGCATAAAAACAGGATTACCTAAAAGCGAAATGTGCCATTCTTTGGTGCCGTCGGAGTTTTCAATATAACCACCAACATAATAAGTTTTGTCGCCGGAAGATGCCTTGTATCTTCTGATACCGTTTTGGTCGTAAAGATAATTGGTGGTGGAAGTATCATCTGATGAATTGGATAACTCATCACGATAAGTCCAAGCTAGTGTTAAATCTCCAGTTGAAATGACATTGCCGTTGGCATCATAAGTCCAAGTTTGTCCGTCTATTTCTGTTAAAGCATGTGGATTACTTGCATCACCATAAGTGAGAATGCCGTGAACCGGATCGGCTGTCATATTTCCAATGGCATCATAGCTGTATGTGTAATCATATTCTCCCAGTGTCGAGGCCGAGCCAGACGATACTGCATTTTTCAACCGATACAAATCGTCGTAAGTGTAACTCATTATTTTTGCAGTCCCTAAATCCGATGCATCAGTAAGTTGCGTAATATTGCCGACATTGTCATAAATGTAATTTAAATCCTGAAGTGCAGTGGTGCCAGTAAAAGTATCTGTATCCGTTCGCCAATATCTTTTCGTATCATCATACGAATGAGATGTGATTACCCCGTTGCCATACATAATACTTTCCGGTTGATTATTGGCATTGTAGTCAATTGCCGAAACAACATCTACACCATCAAACTGAGCGCTATCAAGCAAGCCCTGCGCGTTGTAAAACTGATCTAAAACTTTACCGCCCGGGTATTCAGTTGAAGTTATGTTTCCCTGATAATCATACTCGTAACTTGTCGTATATGTATTCGATCCTATTGTCATCGTTTCACTAGCTGTCTTTCCCTGCTCGTCATAGCTGTAGACTGACGCTACCCAGCCTCGCCTTGCCTCTGCTAATTTTCCAATACCATTTGTAGCTGTGTCATAAGTAAAAGTAATATCTGTTCCAGTTGTGGCCTGGCTATTTTCCGCCTTTAGTCTACCTAAACCATCATAACCATAATTGATTGTGTCACCGTTTGGATTGGTTGCGGATTTAACATTTCCATTATAATCATAGGTGTAGGTCCAGGTTCCGTAAGAAGAAGTGCTTGGACTGTGCAGATCGCCAGCGGTTAATCTTCTGCCACCCCAGTCATATGTAAATTCACGAACATTACCTTGTGAATCTTCTAAACCTATTAAATTACCTGCGCTATCAAACTCATAAGAAGTCGAGTAAGTAGCGCCGTCTTCTATTTCGTCAACCCTTATTAATCTGCCTCTAGCGTCGTAAGTATAGGTTTTCTGATTTCCCTCTTCGTCTGTCACTGTTGTTTCCCGGCCGTCATAGTCATGTAAAACCGTGCCAACATCGTCACTAACTGATAATTTTTTGCCAGCTCGATCATAATCAACATTTATATCTGATTTAGAAGTATCGGCTGCTGAATATATTGAACCAGTATCTTCATAGGCAACAGATGTTCTGATTTCTCTGTCAGCATCGTCATATTCGTGATCAATAACAGAATAATCAACTAAATTTTCTAACATTGAACGAGTTTGTGCCAACCTGCCCAAACCATCGTAATAAGCAACTGACTGAGTGCCGGTTGATGAATCTAAATATTTTGTAATTTCAACACTGTTTGGTGTGCTTGCAATGTCATACTCATAATCCTCAAGTGTTATAAGTGATGTTTCTGATGTTGAACTTGAGAGTCTGTGTGATTCTATTCGTCCAAATGAATCATAATCCAATTCTTCTATGGTTCCATTTGCATCAATGACTTGTGTTTTGTTTCCGGTTATTGAGTCTGTCTCAAGCATAGTTGCGTAACCTAATGAATCAGTGACTAACACCGGATACATTGACCAGGAATCATACTCATATTCTGTCGCATAACCATTTGGATCTGTTGACTTACTTACATTGCCATATGAATCGTATGAATATTTTTGCGTTGCCCAGGTTGTAACACCATGAACTGCAACATCAGTTAACTGGCTACGCTTCATTGTTAAGTTTCCTTTTGTAACCTTGCCGGTTAACAAATCGTCATAACGATAATTTGTTCTATGTGTTACGGCTCCTGAATAATCTGTAATGGTTTCAAAAGTTGTTAGTCCAACCAGATACGGTGAAGTAACGGTGTTTGCATAAGTTTTAACCGTAACCAATAAATCATCTCCGACATCAACAAAATAACCACTGTCATAACCCGTTACCTCGCCGTAATCTACAAAACGCGTTAAGTTTCCATAAGCGTCAAAAAAAGCGTTCCGAGTAGCGCTATCAACATGCGAACCATCTGAGTCATAAATCATTAAAAGACTACGATCGTTGTACACATGAACTCGACCATCGCCCAAATCCGTTTCGTATATTCTGCCAACATTGCTTTGCAGTTTTGTGCCTGACTCATCAAAAATATCCTTGTGATAAACCTGACCGATTTTGTTATAACTGTCGTTGTATTCACCAAGCGCCGAGCCATTGTAGCCACCACCTTGGTGATAATAAGTTACATTTTTTGAACCATCATCGAATGTTTCAACAGTACTTCCAAACCCGGCAAACCGACCGTCGTAAACATCAGTGTTTGTAAAAGCTCCGTCTCGATATGAATAATTTATGCTGTATTCGTTTCCAAGACCGTCATTTTTTGTACTAGTTTTTACTGTTGGAAAAACAAATGGCAAAGAATCGTTAGTAAGTTCGCCGTCATCGTTGGTGTGACGAGTGGAAGGTGTGTATTCAAAATTTTGCGTTCCACCTTGAGGCATTGTGACATCGGATAAGATATCCGGTTTTTCACCGTCGTGAAGATAAACATAGCCTGAACAGCTATATGAGCAGTCGCCGTACATGCTATCTGTCAAACCATCGCCATTAAAATCCCCAAACCGCAAGCCGATAACTGTTGAAGCACTCATATATCCGGTGAAACTTGTGTCTTGCTCCCAACCATGACCATTTCCAAACCATGCTTTCGCAGAAGCGCTGCTAGTATTTGCTTGATAAAAATCAAGATAACCGTCGCTATTTAAATCCAATTGCGTGTTTGTAATAGTATGCTTACGACTGAGGGTAATGCTTGGCAAATCCCAATCTGAAGAAACATCTGTCCATGTGCCATCACCATTATTTAAAAATACGTCTTCACTTCCGTAATAAAAATGATAGATGTCATCTAGTCCATCAGCATTCACGTCTCCTAAAAACACGCCCTCGTTATTTGTATCGATATATGGTAGAGAGTAGCTGGACGTCGCATCGTCCCAGCCTGTTTGTCCATTCCCAAGCCAAACTTTTGTCGTCGCACAAACGCCAGCAGAACAACCCGTTTGCTGTAAAATATCGAGCAAATGATCTCCATTGACATCACCAAAAAGATAAGAACTACTTCCGCTAAATGTAATATTAGATGGCGTTGACCAAGAACTAGAAACTTCATCAAAACTTTTTTCTCCTGTGTTTAAATAAACTTCCCATACGCTAGCAGCCGTATCAGAACGAACCATGTCAGCATAGCCATCGTTATTAATATCAGCGATGATTGAAGAAGAACTAGAAAAGCCAAAATCCGGCAATGTCCATTCCGAAGTTGTGTGATCGAACCCGTTTTCACCTCCTTCCCAAAACCCTTTACTGATCGGGCCAGATCCTGAAGGAACTAAGTGCATAACATCAGACATTCCATCACCAGTAAAATCTCCTAGACCAATTTGATTAATACCAAAATTTTCTTCTGCTAAATCATAACCGGAACCACTATCTTGAGTCCAAGAATCAGTCGCCTCAGTGTAAGTAAACTCGTATGGCTCAAGTGTAATTTCTGTGCCGTCGCTATCAAGCCCAGAAACAGTTACTGAATTTAAAAGTGATCTATAATCATTATCTCCAACATCAAATGAAAGATCATAAGTTTTAACAGGGCTAGTTTTACCATCAACATCAACTTCAATACCTTCCAAAAGATATTGATAATCAATAGCAAACCCAGCCACCGAACTTGACTGAATATCGGCGCGCGCTACTGGCGTACCGCCGGCAAATGGTTCAAAGCGAACTGTAAACGGACCGTCTACTGTGCCGCTGCCAGTGTAATTAATTGTCGACGGATATAGTGCTGCCCCATCTTTATAATATTCGTAAGAAATGAAATTATCATTTTGATCGCGAATGTCATTTACATACCAAGCATATATCTGAGTTGCGTCTGCCTGATTATCAATTCTAGAATCAGTACTTGTTCCAAATGTGTATTCAATTCCTGTTTTTGTTGAAACAGTCCAAGAATCGTCAGAGTTAAAAGTGATTAAATAATATTCGCTTTCAACTTCAGCTCCGTAAGTTCCGTATTCGCCGGAGGTTAAACTCAAATCAATCAGTTTGATATACGATCCATTCATCTCCAGCGCAAATGCACCATCATCGTACATTGTCATCACTCCAGTTAACGGTCGACGGACAATACGAGTTTCCGGAAGCCACCAACCGTAACCGAGCATACTTATGTCATCGGTGTGCAAGCTGGAATATTGCAAACTAATGCTTGGCGTCAGGCCGTTCCTGCCTTCTGGGATATCAATCGGGATAGAATATGAAGCCGCACCGGACTGCAAATCTGTGTGATATTCACCTCCCCACTGACTCCAAAGCTCAGTTGGGCCAGTCGCAAAAACCGGCGTATAAAAAAAGAAACACATCAAAAGCGATGTGACCGCAAAAAAACCGAGTCGTTTACTATAGTTCATAGAGTTGATTATAAAATCACTGTAACATTTGGCCACAACTCGTCAAGACCCCGATTACGCGCCACCGAGTTACCACCTGCGCGATTTGGAATAACAAACTCCGGCGGTAACTCGGTGGCGCGACAGGACTAATACATTCCCATTCCTCCTGCTGGCACCTGTGGCAGGCCATCATCCTTTTTTGGAATATCTGTTATTGCAACTTCGGTTGTAATCACCATTGTCGCGATTGAAGTTGCGTTTTCAACTGCCGACCGAGTAACTTTAGCCGGGTCTATAATGCCAGCTGAAATCATATTATGTTCATCTTTATTTGTTGCCGCATTATATCCAAATGCTCCGGTTTGAGATTTTACTCGCTCCACAATTACATCACCTTTTTCACCGGCATTGTCAGCAATCTGCCACAGTGGCATCTCAAGCGCCTTTTCAACTACCTGAACTCCCAGCGCTTCCTCGCGATAATCGTTTTTTAATTCTTGACGCAAATCTTTTAACACTGATTGAACGCGGATTAAAGCCACGCCTCCACCAGCCACAATTCCTTCTTCAACTGCTGCCTTGGTAGCGTGCACTGCGTCGTCAATTCTGTCTTTCTTTTCTTTCATCTCCACCTCGCTCGCCGCGCCCACTTTAATCACTGCCACTCCGCCGGCTAGTTTTGCTAAACGATCTTTAAGTTTATTACCATCAAATTCTGAAGTGCTTTGTTCAATTTGAGCTTTGATTTGGCGTACTCTTTCTTCGATTTTCATTTTGTCACCCGCACCTTCAACAATAGTTGTGGTGTCTTTGGTTGAAATAACTCGACGCGCTCGACCAAGATGTTCGGCAGTAACTGCGTCTAACTTCATTCCGCGTTCTTCGCTGATTACAGTTGCGCCAGTTAAGACAGCAATGTCTTCCAGCATCTCTTTTTTGCGATCACCAAAGGCTGGAGCTTTCACAACCAGTGAATTAAAGGCGCCCCGAATTTTATTGACTATCAAAGTTGTTAAAGCTTCGCCATCAACTTCATCGGCTATAATCACTAATTCTTTTTTTCCAGTCTCGGCGATAGCTTCCAAAAGTGGCAGGATTGTTTGAACTGAACTAATTTTTTGGTCCGTAATCAATATTGGAACATCAGCGTACTCAGCTTCCATCTTTTCAGGATTGGTGACCATGTAAGGCGATGAGTAACCTTTATCAAATTGCATTCCCTCAACAACATCAACTTCAATTCCAAATAACTGACCTTCTTCCACTGTAATCACTCCATCTTTTCCAACTTTTGCCATTGCCTCGGCAATCATCCGCCCGATCTCAGAATCGTTAGCAGAAATAGAGGCTACCTGACGAATAGCGTCGCCCTCAACTGGTTTAGCGATTTTTTTGATTTCTTCAACGATACACACAACGGCTCTTTCCATTCCACGACGCAAAGCTTGTGGATCAACCCCGGCCGAAACCAACTTCATTCCTTCTTCTACCATTGCTTGGGCAAGAACCGTAGCTGTTGTTGTTCCGTCGCCGGCAATGTCTGCAGTTTTACTAGCCACCTCTTTAACAAGTTCGGCGCCAAGATTTTCCAGTTTATCTTCAAGTTCGATCTCTTTGGCAACCGTAACGCCATCTTTGGTAACCATCGGTGCGCCATATCCGCGTTCAATAATCACATTTCGTCCTTTTGGACCAAGTGTAACTTTAACAGCATTAGCTAGCTGATCGATTCCGTTTTTAATTTTTTTACGAGCATCCTCGTGAAATGTTATTTGTTTAGGCATATTTTTTTAGCTATTAGGCGATTAGCTATTAGCTATTAGCAAGACATTAAGTCTATAAACTAATTACTATAAGCTAAAAGCTATTATTCAATAATCGCAATTACATCCTCCTCGCTGATCACCAAATATTTTTGATTATCAATTTCAAATTCATCTGGTGAATATTTTTTAAATAATACTTTTTGACCGACCTTAATTTCGACAGGTTGTCTGCTTCCACCTTCAAGTACTTTGCCCGGGCCGACAGCTAAAACTTCTGCTTGCTCCGGTTTATCTTTGCTAACTGTATCAGGGATAATTATTCCAGACGCAGTTGTTTTTTCCGCATCAAGAGGTTTTAAAATAATATGGTTTGATGTTGGATTAAGTTTCATAGACCAATAGATTACAGAAATTGGCAGTCTTCTGTCAAGACTGCCAAATATTGATTGACAAAAGCCCAAAATAATGCAATTATCTAAGTGGAGAACTTCATGGAAACAATCTTTTGTCCTTTCATCGGGGTGATTGTTATTCTGATAATCATCCTCACCTTCAACCACATCAGGGCTGTTCGCCGGCGCCTGAAGGAGGACCCCCCATGAGCGCGGTAGGAGGTCAAATACATGATCAGGGCTTGGGCTAAGGAAAATTGGCTAGTCCTGCTCGCCTTGATATCACTGGTAATCATCGTCGAGATGGTTGCCAACAACGAAATCACTTTAGAACCATGGCGCCAGTGACTCAAGTCGGCGCTCTCCCGCCCCTGAAAAGGCGGGATTTGTGTTCTTTATTAAATTTGTATAAAATATCAGCGTATGGGAAAAAGAGGTTGGAGAGGTCCAGTGCCTGATTTTGAACAAAATCCAATTAACAGATTGGACCGAGGTCGTGACAAAACGCAGCCAGATAGTGGTCGTGTTCCAACGGCTGATAGATTTAGATATAAAACAGCCGACTTTGACTCGCAAGCGGTTCGTAATGGTTCAGAAGCTGCCGGACCAGAGCTTGGGGCAAAGTTCAAAGATCAGCGAGCTAGACGAGATCATTTAACCAGAATCGCCTACAACTACGGATTCAATGAACTGGCCTCGCGAATCAGTGCAACAATGGCTGCAAGAATAGACTTAGACTCAATCCAACAAGAGCTTGAAAAAGCCATTCAAAGCAAATAGAAAAATACGCTCTACAAGGAGCATATTTTTTCATCTTCTATTTTTAAGCTTAGTGCCATGACGAAAGCCACTAGAGCCAATCCGCTCCAACTACTCCAAAGATAATGATCAAACGATGCCAGTACCAAAAGCGCGGCCCAAAGTGGAATCATATTTGGGGCCGCGCCCTTTTTAAAAATAAGTCCCATGAGACCTATAAATCCTATGAGACCCAGAAGTCCTATTTCACCCAAAATCAACACAAACACATTATGCACTGGCTGATACATCCACCAATCTAAATTAACAACATCTGCAAGCGCAAAAATATACTGACCAGCTCCAGCGCCAAACAACCAATGTCTTGCGATCACTTCCGGAGCGTACGATAAAAATTGTGTTCGCTCGATAATCGAGGTGGAATCAAAACCAAGCAACTGTAAAATAACAGGGGTAAATATAAACAAAATAATAATCACGACTGCGCTTCCCCTTAACTCCTTCCATAATTGAAGGGAGGAAAACATCCCGACAACCAATGCTATGATCAAAGCCAACCAAACTGCACTTGATCCAGTCAGTACCAGACCGATAAACATCCATCCGATCAAAACAAATGTTAGACGGCCCTTCGGCATGCGCCTCTGGAAAGTAATGAGCGACAGAATCCCAATCACTAAATAACCGGCAAAAATATTTGGGTGAGGGAATGTTCCATAAGCGCGTAACATCCGAACTCCATTATCTAATAAGAATACTGAATCACCTACTCGGCTAGAATCACGGGCTGCAATCCCTAGAATTGTCGAAGCTGGAAATTCGCCAGTGATAAATTGAAAAACGCCAAACAAAATAGGAATTGCCAGGCCAGCTGTAAAAGCTAGAATCAAATCGTGAGCTCTAACTTTGGACAGAACCAGGATAAATAATAAAACCAAAGCGCTGGCGATATAACCGATATGAACTAGTCCATAAATTTCGCGTGAGCCCAAGGCCCAGCTAAAGAGAAAATAGACCAATAGACCAATAGAGCCATAGATCTCAGGTGATCGAAAATCTTCTGTCTTAATCTTTTTCCAAGATCCGATCAGTAACACCAAAGCTAAAGCCAAAATTAAAACCTGAACCGCATAAACGCTATAAACCGCAAATTCGCTGGCATACCCACCAACCTCGGCTGCTCCCCAGATGTAACGCGTTTGGAAAGGCAACAAAAAAATCGCCAAAAGGACTCCCCATTTTTTTACTAAATCCCACATATCTTACTTTGAAAATTCCTGGCGATTTCTGCCCGACGATCATTTTTATGAAATTTTAAAATATTGTGTGCTACCACAATTCTGGAATCCTTATTCATTCTGTCCTTTATGTCTGCCGGAAATTTTTGCTCCTGAATTTCGCGCGCTTTTGATTCTGAAATTGGTAAACTTGGTAATTTAATTTTTGTATTCACCCTCATTCTGTAAGCGCGTCTCGGCTGATCAGAATTTGGCAAAAATGTGTTCGCCCACGAATTAGCCTTAAAAAACTTTTGCCAAAGCTCGTCATTACCATGAACCGGGGTTAAGGTTTTTATCCAATATGCCAGATACGGATCGCTGTCTGCAATTTTTAGACTTGATAAATCCATAGCGTCTTCGCCTAAAAAGAAACTGATGTCTACTGGATCTTTTGCTACTTCACCCGGTCTTTGTTTAAGAATAATTAAAGGCATTACTGACGCAAACCTCGCCGACCAAGTTCTATCTTTTTTTGTAATCACAAACAAATCAATATCGCTATATTCGTCAGTAAAATGAAATGGCATGTTATTGCAAAGGGCGGCTCCGGCGACATCTGGCAATCTTTGAATGTATATTAAAACTTTCTTGAGCTTTCTTTCTTTTCTGACCGCATTTAAATATCTTTCTTTCCTAATTGCTACCTGCTGACTGACAACTTTCTCTGCCCCAATACAGTACATTCCTTCGCAGCTAGAAACCCGGTCTTTAAGCCACTTTGATCCCTGTAAAACTTGAGTGATTTCATCCAAACTATAAACTCTATCTGGCTGATACTGCCATTTCCAAAGCTCAAAAATAGTTAACGGATAGTTGAAATAGGAAAAATAAGCGAGTGTTTTATAAATATCTTTTTCAAGGGAGGTCATATTTTCTTTTACTTCCCCCTTTTATTTTTATCAAATCTACTATTTATTAAAATTCCGCCTTGGCGAATTGCATGAGTTGTACCAATCAGAATAAATAGCGTATCACGAAGACGAATAATAAGGGCAAACCCAACAGCGGTAAGTGGGACTCCAAGCAAAACAAATACAGCTGCAAATCCGCCTTCAAAAATCCCCAAACTAGCCGGAATTGGCATGAGAAGTGCTATTCCCGGCAAAGTCCCTATTAAAAAGGCCTGACCAAAAGTAAGGGCTACACCAAAGAAATGAGCTATGTAAAAAACTTCAAATACTCGGAATCCAATTACAATAATGGCTAAAATTAAAATCAATATCTGACGCCAAATACTAGTTTTTAAAAATCCTGTCATTAACTCCTCAGTCTCCACAATAAGCGCCTCAACTTTTCTAAGTTTTTTAAAGCGACCAAGTTTTAATGTTCGAAAAAGTTTAGAAAAATAGCCATTGCCCTTAGCCATGGCAATAAAGAAAGAAGCAATAAGTACTAAAGCTAAAATAAGAGCAACGCCCATTACTTCCAGCGAAATCCCATCCGCCAAACCTTCGTACATTGCTAGCAACACTCCAACTACAATAAATGAGATATAAACAAAAAGTTCCAAAGCAACATCCAGCAAAACAGAACTAGTGGCTTCTCGACCCGGAACGCCGTCGCTCATTAACATTCCGATTCTAACCGGCTCACCACCAACCTGAGCCGCTGGAGTTAAATAGCTAGTCGCAAAACCAGCCATGCGGTGAAAATACACTCGCCAAAGCGGAACCCTATCTTTTTTTTCTAAATGAGAATTAATGATTAATTGCCAGCGCCAACTGTATAAACCAAAGTTTATAAAGGACAAAGTTACAAAGCCAACAAATGGCCAAATCCCAAAATCAACCAAAGATGAAATTATATTGTTCCAGCCCTCTTTCCAGATTAAAAAGCCGAAAATGCCGATTCCGATAACAAGTGAACCAAAAAATATAAGTCCTCTGACAATAGTGCGTTTTGTCATATTAGCTTTATTGTAATTGATTTTTGAGACGGCGTCGATTGACAAAGAGGATGAAATAGCATAGTATCCTCCCGAACCTATCACCGGAGCACCAGATGGAAGAACGAGATTTTCTGGCGCCACTTCCGGTGCTAGAGCGGGTAACGCCCGATCTGAAGATTCTGCTGGAAGACTGGGTCACGAGTCTGCCAAAGCAAGACTCTACTGGTCGAAAGTTGAGCTGGCGACTGTCAGTTCGCGTCGACATGAGTGATCCACTGTGCCGAGCCGTAATCAAGGCGTCGGCAACTGGTGGACACAAAAATCCAGAGCTGTTTCCTGAGCCAGTTCGAGCCATAATTCGACCAAGCGCAATCAAGTGGCTTGGTAGAGCACGAGTGCGGGCTACTATTCGAAACCTAACTAGGCTCTGCCTAGTCGGCGACCGGCTCTACACCTTGAACGACAAGGTTACAGAGCACGAGTCAATTTTCTTGCTTCGCCAAGCCGGTTGAGCAAAACCTACTCCCGCGGTCGTTGCACGACCGCGGGTGAAACTTTTTAAAGACAAAGGCGCCGGCGGTTTTAACCGCCGGCGCCTCTTAATTATCTAATCTTTTTTCTCATCCTTTTGCTTTGGCAAAAATATTGAATAAAGCACTACTGTTAATAATGTTGTTACTAACCAATAAAGCATTACACCGCCCGGAAGTGATGTTACACCAATACCTAGTGTCATCACTGGAATGAAGTAGAGCATCATCTTGCTCATGTTGTCTGCCATCATCTCATCTTGAGTTCCGAGCTTTCCGGCTACTTCCTTGGCTGGCTTGCGTGCCATTGTTTGTTTTGCTTGGTAAAACTGAGCAATAGCGGCCAAAATTGCTAACGGGATTGAAACCACAGTTAAATCAATCAGTCTCAAAAACATGGTATTCATTATTTCTGGATTGGGAATAAAGCTATACAAAATATCTGCGTTTACAGTTCCAAGACCGTCACGCAAAACTCGAAAAAGTGCGATAAAAATCGGTAGCTGAATCAAAAGCGGTAAACAAGAAGCAAGTGGGTTTACATTGTTATTTTTGTAAACGCTCATTAATTCTGTCGCCATCTTTTCTTTATCATTTTTATACTCTTCACGAATCTGGGCAATCTTTGGCTGAATTGCCTGCATGTCCCGTTGTGATTTTAGAGTCTTAAAGGTGAACGGAAACAGGATTCCTTTGATAATCAAAGTCAAAAGAATAATCGCCAAACCAATATCATTAAACGGCAAAATATCGTAGAACAAAACGAGTAAGTTATAGATTGGTTGATAAAGAACAGTAAAAAATATATTCATAGGTTATTAGCTATTCGCTTCTTCAGAATCAATTACCGCTTCTTCTGTATCAATCACTGGCTCGCTTACCTCACCGTCTTGAGATGGAGCTGTTTGCTCTTCGCTTTTACTTGATTCCTTGATATTCAATTTCCAGCCAGAAAGGAGTGACGCTAATCTTACATTTTGACCGCCACGACCAATAGCAAGTGACAGTTGTTCAGGATCAACAGAAATAGTTGCTGTTTTTTCTTCTTCGTTTAACTCAACCCCGGCAATTTTAGCAGGTGCTAGCGCGTTTAAAATAAATGTTCTAGGATCTTCGCTCCACTCAATTACATCAATCTTTTCCCCGGCAATTTCATTAATAATGGTTTGAATTCTAACCCCGCGCTGACCAATACAGGCACCGATTGGATCAATTGTGTCATCGTCTGTTGCAACTGCAATTTTAGTTCGTGAGCCAGCTTCGCGAGCGATTCCCTTTATTTTTACAGTTTCTTCAGCGATTTCTGGAACCTCTAGTTCAAACAAAGCTTGAATAAGCTCCTCTGCTGAGCGTGATAATAAAATTTGTGGTCCGCGACTACCCAAAGAAACTTCACGAACATAAACTTTAATTCGGTCTCCGGAGTTATAATGTTCGGTCTTCACTTGATCCTGTGGAAGCATTACTCCGGCAGTGCGTCCGATATCAACCAAAACAACTCGGCCTTCTCGGCGCTGAATAGTTCCAATAAGTACTTCACCTTCTTGTTCTTTGTATTCATTAAAGACGATTTCGCGTTCTGCTTCTCGAAGTTTTTGGGTGATCACCTGCTTGGCGGTCATGGCTGCCATTCGCCCGAACTCACCTGGAATTGGCAATTCAATTCTAAGCACCTTGCCTACTTCTGAACCCATCTTCAAAACCCTAGCATCAGAAATCATTATTTCTGTTTTAGGATTAAACATTGGCTCTTCGTCTTCACCAACTATTTGATCGTCAGCATCTTCATTTTTTACACCAGTCTCCGGTTCCCAATCACGCGCTCGTCGTTTTCTTCCATCAGCGTCTTCGGCTGCACGCTCTGCTACTTGAGCCTCTGCTTTTTCTGCCTGGCGAGCGCGCTGAGCCTCTAGTTCTTCTTCAGAAACATCTACAACTACAGTTTTGATATCAAAAGCTTTAATATCTCCGTTTGAAGCATCAAATTCAACTTCAATATTTTGTTGCTTATTCCCGTAATCTTTACGATAAGCAGCCACAAGAGCAACTTCAATGGTTTCAAGAACTGACTCGTATGAGAGTCCTTTTTCTTCACAGATAAAGCGTATG
>Ga0210012_1002786_pt1 | contig 14891 bp, 10 predicted proteins | sample CryGeymeta201504_FD_183974 | JGI IMG/M metagenome (GOLD analysis project Ga0210012, IMG submission 183974) | Groundwater microbial communities from Crystal Geyser aquifers in Utah, USA - Crystal Geyser metaG 2015-04 (SPAdes) (version 2) | ecosystem: Environmental > Aquatic > Deep subsurface >... | reverse complement strand
CTTTTGGGAGTTGCATGAATGCGTTAGAAGTTAAAAACCTTTGCAAATCATTCGGCATCGTTAAAGCAGTTGATGATGTTTCGTTTGGCGTGCCGGAAGGTTCAATTTTCGGATTGATAGGAAGAAACGGCGCCGGCAAAACGACCACTATCCGGATGATGATGAACATCTATTTGCCGGATGCAGGCGAAGTATTTTTAAGAGGCGAAAAAGTTACCGCCGCCTTTAAAGATAAAGTGGGCTATTTACCTGAAGAAAGAGGATTATATAAAAAGATGAAAGTGCTCGATACACTTTTATACTTTGCCGAACTTAAAGGTAAATCTGGCAAATCGGTTGAAAGAAAAGCTGTTGAGTATTTAGAAAAATTTGAACTTGCCGATAGAAAACTTAGTAAAATTGAAGACCTCTCGAAAGGGAATCAGCAGAAGGTGCAGTTCATTGCCACCATATTGCACGATCCGGAATTTATTATTTTGGACGAACCATTTTCCGGTCTCGATCCAATCAATACAAATTTATTAAAAGAAATAATACTAGATTTAAAGAGACAGGGGCGAGTAATTATTTTTTCAACTCACCTGATGGATTTTGCAGAAAGGTTGTGCGATCATATTACAATGATAGATCAAGGAAAAGTTTTGCTTAGCGGTTCACTTAAAGAACTCAAATCAAAATACGGACAAAAACATGTTAGTTTGAATTTTTCGGGCGATATATCTTTCCTAAAAAATCATCCTATTATTGAAAACATTGAGGACTTCGGCAGCACTTTGGGAATAAAAGTAAAAGATCCCTCGCAAACGCAGCAACTGCTTAAACTACTTGTCGATCACAACGTACTGGTAAATAAATTTGACGCAAATGAAATTTCACTCCACGAAATTTTTATTCATGTAACCGGAAAGGAGAGCGAAAATGTTTTCTAAAAAAACTTTGATAGTTATAAAAAGAGAATTGAGAGATAAACTCTTCAGTAAAACATTCATACTTATGACTGTTCTTATTCCGGTTTTTCTGTTCGGTGTTCTTGGCATTCAAACTTTTTTAATGTCCTTTGAAAGTGACAGCGGCAGTCAACTAGCAATCATTTCAGAAAATATAGACCTCACAGAAAAACTTCAATCTGCTTTTAATGAAGCTCCGATAGTTAAAAGCGGATCATACAAAGTAACATTTGAAACTCAAACTAAAGCACGGTTCGACGCATATTTAGATGAAAGTAAAAAATCTATTCTTGACGGTAAATTAACCGGTATTGTTTTCATCCCCCAAAAAGCAGAGCAGGATAAAAAGGTCGAATACTATTCTAAAAATCCGAACAACAATACTCTGTTCAATAAAACACGCAACATAATTAATCAAGCGCTGATAGATTTATATTTTACCGGACGTAACCTCTCCGCAGAAGATATTACTTTTGCAAGAGAAAGCGTAGATTTTAGTTCATATAGAGTGAGCAGCGATGAAAAAATTGAAGAAGAAGGATTCGGTAACCAAGTTCTTGCTTTCTTGTTTACGTTTTTACTCTACTTCAGTTTAATATTTCTCGGAACAATGATGATGAGAGCCGTAGTTGAAGAAAAAAATAACCGTATTGTCGAACTACTTCTGTCATCAATAAGCAGTAAAGAATTGATGACCGGAAAAATCCTCGGCAACGGAATTACAGGTTTAATTCAAATGGCTATATGGCTGCTGCCTGTAATTGTTCTTATTTCGTCCTCAATATTTGTGCTCCCTGCAGAATTTATATTAAAAATAAATCTTGTGCATATTGTTTATTTCTTGTTCAACTTCTTTATAGGTTTAATAACATTTCTGGGATTGTTCGCTACAGTGGGTGCAATCTTTGATAACGACCAGGACGCACAATCCGGAGTGTGGCCCATCATGATTTTGATAATGATCCCGTTCTTTATCTCAATAGCAATGTTGTCAAACTCAGAAAATCCAATAGCAACGGTTGCATCAATGGTTCCCTTTGCTTCGATAATTGTTATGCCCGCACGCATGACTATAATTGAAGTGCCACTGTGGCAATTTGCATTAGCGGTTGTTGTTAATGTTGGAACATTGTTATTAATATTCCCCGCTGCTGGAAAAATTTATCGCGTTGGAATTTTAATGACAGGGAAAAAACCAAAGTGGTCAGAAATAATAAAATGGTTAAAATATAAATATTAAAAAATGAGCGGCGACTGCCGCTCTTTTTTTATCCGTTTAATTTAATCTTTAAATTGTAATGTAAATATTTTAAAGGATTACTTATGAAAAACTCTTTTACAATCTTCTTCGTAATAATATTATTTTGTTTCATTTCTGTTTCCGCTCAAAAAAGAGCGATGACTCTGGAAGATGTAATGAAATTTAAACAGATAAAAGAGTCTCGAATTTCGGAAGAAGGAAATTGGATTTCATATACAGAACAACCCGATCGTGGAAATAGTGCGGCGGTTGTTAAAGGAACTGGAAATGAGAAGGAATACAGGATCGAAAGAGGGAAAAGTCCTATAGTTCTTCCTGCAGAAAATTTTGCTGTTATAACACGCCTGCCAGATTTTACAGAGCTTGAAAAAGCAGAAAAGAATAAGCCTAAAAGTGAACTCTTCATTTTAAATCTTTCAAATGCTGATACAATAATTTTCCCTCGTGTGGATGATTATAAATATTCAAATTCGTCAAATTGGATTGCGATTAAATATACGGCTGAAGAAAAAAAGGATTCGATAAAATCAGAAAAGAAAAAAGAAAATAAAGATGATAACACCGGTCAGCCCCTTATTTTATTAAATCTAACAAATGGACAAAATTTTAATTTCGATTTCGTAAATGAATATTTGTTCGATAGTCTTTCGAATTATTTAGCTTGCACTTCTACCGACTCTTTGGGTAATAACAGTATTGTCATTCATAATCTTACTTCTGATGAAATAAAAATTAGTTTCAACGACACATCTTCCAGACATAGCTATTCTTCTTTAACGTGGAATGGCGATAGCAAGCTCGCATTTATAAAATCAGAGTTGGATAAAAAGAAAAAGCCTTTCGGCGGGACATTAAATATCTGGGATGGAAATCTTAAAAAAGTGGCTGCTTCGGACACAACAATTAACGGCTGGATTATTCCTTCAAAAAACAATTTAAAATGGAGTGTCAACAAACAAATACTTTATTTCGGACGCCGTCCCTTTGAGCCTCGAATTGAAGAAGATAAAAGTGACAGCACTCTAAATATTTTTAATTTTAAAAAAATTCTTACCAAGCGTACTGTTAACATCTGGCATTGGAATGACCCGCTGATAAAAACACAGGAAGAGAAACAATACAAATCCGAGAAGGAAAGAACATACACTGCCGCATATAATTTGAAAGACGGAAGTGTAATCCAGCTTGCTGATTCGCTGATGCCTGATATAAATATAACAAACTCAGCAGTATATGCCGTCGGTAAAAGTAATGTCCCATATATGAAAGAAATTACGTGGGACGATTACTTTTTCAATTTTTATAGAGTCGATCTTAAATTCGGAAAGCGAACTAAGATTATAAATCATACAAATCAGCAGGTTGCTGTTTCCCCTTCTTCAAAATATATTCTTTTTTACGAAGACAGCAATTGGAGCAAATTAGATTTGTCAAATCTTAAAAAAGAAAACTTAACATCCTCAATTCGCAATTCATTTTACAATGAAGAATTTGATCTCCCAATGCAGACGCCGGGCTTTGGCGTTGGCGGTTGGTTGATGAAAGATACCGCTGTAATTATTTATGATAAATATGACATCTGGATGTTCAGCACTAAAACGGGTTACAAAAAAAATCTTACCGGTGGCGAAGGAAGAAAGAACCTAAACATTTTTCGTATAATAAAATTAGATAAAGAAGCCGATTACATAAATCAATACGGAGATGATTTGCTATTATCTTCGTATAACGATTTTAATAAGAACTCCGGTTTCTATAGTTTGGATTTGAAGACCGGCGAACTAAAAATGCTGTTTGATGAGGAGAAAAAATTTAGGTTTATTGCAAAAGCAAAAAAGGAAAATAAAATTTTATACTCGAGAGAAAGTTATTCTGAGTTTCCCGATTTGTGGTTCACTTCCAATAATTTGGAGAATACAAAAAAAATAACAAACCTTGGAATTCAGACAGAACAGTTTGCCTGGGGCAGTGCAGAACTTATTGAATGGTTGAGTGATGACGGGATTAAACTGCAGGGCGCTTTAATAAAACCAGGCAATTATATTGTGGGAAAAAAATATCCGGTGCTGATTTATTACTATGAACTTTTCTCCCAGCGGCTGCATGAATTCCCGGATGTGATTGTTAACCATCGTCCCAATTTTGCGTTATATACAAGTAATGATTACGCCATTTTTCTCCCCGATGTTCGATATCAAATCGGTCGTCCGGGATTGTCCGCTCTCAAATGTATAATGCCGGGAGTTCAAAAAATTATTGATATGGGAATTGCAGACCCGGAAGCAATTGCCCTGCATGGACACTCGTGGAGTGGTTATCAAACGGCTTATGTAATAACGCAAACAAATTTTTTCAAATGTGCAATCGCAGGCGCTCCGGTAAGTAACATGACGAGCGCTTACAGCGGTATTAGATGGGGAACCGGAATGGCGCGGCAGTTTCAATATGAAAAAGCGCAAAGTAGAATCGGAGGAAGTTTGTGGGAAAAACATTTAGATTATATTGAAAACTCACCCGTTTTTTTTGCTGATAAAGTTAATACTCCTTTGCTGATTATGCATGGCGATCTGGACGATGCGGTTCCATGGTATCAAAGCATTGAGCTTTATCTTGCGTTAAGACGATTCAACAAAGATGTAATATTTCTTCAATATAAAGGTGAACCTCATCATCCAAAAACATATTCTAATAAACTTGATTATTCGATCAAGATGAAAGAATATTTGGACTTTCACCTTAAGGCAATACCAGCACCTGAATGGATAAAAAATGGAGTGCGATATTCAGAATAAATATATCTATATTTGAGAGAGATTTTTAAATTAAATTGTATGTGCGAAAAATTATTCCTTTGTGCTGGATTTTTATTACTTGCCTTTTATGGCTGTTCGGAAAAACTGCCGGAAAATAATAATTCTATTTCGAACATCCCGGTTGAAAAGACAGAAACCGAAAACCGTAGTGAAATCACCTTTGATTTTTCTATCGAGCTTATCGGCGATCCAATTGATACGACCGGTGAAGTGTGGAATGTAAAAGGAATTGATATTTATACAGGTGATTCATCCACCCCGATTCAACAAATAAAACATGTAAATACACTAACTCCGGTTGGGGGCGATTTCTCCGGCGGTTTTATGGTTGAAGACTACAACTTCGATGGGAAAAGTGATTTTCGTTTGATAAAGCTTGATCCAAAAACTAAGGAAATTAAATTTCATTTTTGGCTTTTTGATAAAAAAGAAAATGGATTTGTTCCCTGCTTTCAACTCGATTCACTCCCTGCACCCCAGTTTGATTACGCAAATCATTTTGTTCTATCTGAGTTCGAAACAGACTCTTCACTGATAAGTGATACATACAAATTTTCCGAACAAAGTCTTGTGTTAGAGGAAAGAAATGTTAAAATTTTCTCTCAGCAGAGTATTTCTATTAGAAAGTACAAAACCGAAAAAGGGCAATTGATATTGGTTGATGAGAAACCTTTAACAGGCAAATGGTCGGGCGGAGAAAAAGAGAAAATTTCCTCTTTCATTTTAAATTTTTTACAGAGATATAAGTTTTGTCAAAATAAACTTTCGTAAAGCATTTGCCTTTAATAATAAAGCACGTAACCTTGATAAGTTGTAATTTGCTGTGAATTCATTGCATTAACTCTTAATGGTGTTCCTATCTAACCAGAGCCTGAGCTCGGAGAAGAGAAAAACGACAAAAACATTCCTTGGCTTTAATCCATATAATAGAGGCTGTTAACTTATGGATATCTCTAATCCGTTAGTTAACGGATTTTTAGAGATGCCTTTACGTTAAATCAATTCCGGTTTTTTCTTTATAAATGCGGATCAAAGATTCTAACAGGTCTTGATTGAAAACCGGACGGGCGAGAAATTCATCTACGCCTGCTTCGTATGCGTTTGCTCTATCTTTTGGGAAAACATGAGCCGAGATGCAAATAATAGGAGCATTTGCATATTCGTTCATAAGTCGTAATTCTTTGGTCAACTGTAATCCGTCCTTATTTCCACGAAGAGCAATATCCATTAAAAAGATGTCAAATTTGTGTTCACTCATTTTTTTGTAAAATGACTCGGCAGAATCACAAACATGAACTTCAAATTTTCTTTTTAAAAACATTTGCAGAAGACGCTGATTTTCAAAATCATCTTCAGCCACTAATAATTTGGGTATAATAGTTTCCATGTTGCTTCTCAATTTTGATTAAACGTTACAGTAAACTTAGTACCTTTTCCTTTTTCAGTGTTAACTGATAATTCGGCGTTGTTCATTTCAAAATACTTTTTTGAAAGCGCTAAACCTAATCCATTACCATCAAAACTGCGGGAGTAACCGCTTTCTTCCTGCGTAAACGGTTGAAATATCTGCTTTAAATATTCTTTTGAAATGCCGATACCGGTGTCTTTAATGTCTACGGCAACTCTATTTGATGAGTTATAAATAGTTATTGTCACTTTTCCTGTTTCTGTATATTTAATTGCATTATCAATAATACTTTGAAACGCATTTATAATGGTGTACTCATCTAAAAACAATACCGCATCTTTGGAATTATTTTCAAACAGCAGCTCTAAATTTTTATTTTCAGCAGTTGTTTTAAAGCTCGCTGCTAATTTAACTAAAATTTTAGCAAGATTTAATAATTTTGGAGTCAATTCATAATTTCCCGCTTTTAACATTGACATGTTTAAAATGAGATCAATTGTGCGCACAAGACGATTACCGCTATTTTCGATTGATTTAACCGCGTCCTGCATTATCCCTTTGTAATGCGCTTCAATAGTCTCTTTAATCAGAGAATTATAATTTAGAATATTATTGACGGGCGTTCTTATTTCATGAGAAATTTGAGCGAGAAAAAGAGACTTAATTCTATCGGATTCCTCAGCCTTTTCTTTCGCTTTTATTAATTCTGCTTCAGTGTTTTTCTTTTCCTCAATATCGGTCAATGTGCCGGATACACCTATCATCGTTTTTTTTCGGGAATAAAATATTTTAGCATTAGCATTAAACCATCTTATTGAACCATCTTTTTTCTTGCATCTAACATCAAAATGAATAAATTTTTTCCTGCCTGAAATTAGGGCAACAAATTCTTTGGCTGCTTTTGTTTTGTCTTTTGAATAGACAAAATCAACAAAATAATTCCCGACGGTATCGTTTATTTTATAGCCGGTTATTTCCATCCAGAAGGAATTGATGAATGTAATCTTCCCTTCCCTATCCGTTTGGAAGATAACCTCCCGAACATTTTCAACCACCAATTTGTACTTCGCTTCAGTTAATTCAAGCGCTTTTTCAGTTTCTTTAAATCCGCTGATATCTGTAATTACGCTTATCTTTCCTGAAATAACACCATCAGAATTTTTATAAGGAGTTTCTTTTATGTTAGCCCAAAATTTGGAGTCGTCTTTTCTGTAAATCTCGACGGTATAACCATCCCCAACACCATTTAATGTCGACTCATTTTTATTAAGTGTTAGATTCCACGAATCAGTGGAGAGCAAAGTTTTATAACCGAGTTGTCCGACAAGTTCGTCCGAAGCGTATTGTGTAAATTCTTCAATCCTTGAGTTAACAAATAATATTTTACCATCTGTGTCTGTTATCATCAAACCTTCGCGCAAACTTTCGACTATTGTTTTGTAAAGTTTTTCACTTTCGAATAGAACTGCATCTGTCGGTTCTTTACTAGAACTTTTTCCTGGTAACGATGTGTTTTTGTTAATTTTACGCCTGCTTTCCGGATTATAACATAATTGAAAGCCGGTTAGTTACAGCGAACTGTATCAACCGGTAATCGGTAATCTTGCAATAAAAGTGGACCCCACATTTTTCTCACTTTGAATTATCAACTTACCCCCGTGTTTTTCTAGGAACTCTTTCACAAGATTCAAACCCAATCCCGTCCCGTATTCTTTTTCTGTTCCGGGAGTAGAGAATAATTCAGCGCTCTCTAGTTTGTCAAGTTCAGCCTGACTCATTCCTACCCCGGTGTCACTTACCATAATTTCAATAAAATAATTTTCTTCCTCATGTTTGGATTCTGCTGATATTGTTATATCTCCTCCCGTTTCTGTAAACTTAATTGAATTATTTACAAGATTTTGTATCACTGAACTAATCATCTCTTCATCTGCCATCAATTCAAGATTGGGGGGTATTTCCACGTTTATTGAAATTTGTTTTTTGATTGCATTGCCTTTTAACATACTAATAACAGCGCTGACTAATTTATTAAAAATAATCTTTTGCGGTTTAAATTCTATTTTACCCATCTGGAATCGGGAAAATTGAAGAAGATTATTTGTCATACTGTAGAGAAGTTTAGATGATTCGTGAAGAATGCTTATGTACTCCTTGATCTCCTCGGATGTAAGAGTTTCATATTCGTTAGTTAATATTTCAGAAAACCCGAGTAATGAATTAAACGGACCTTTTAAATCGTGTGATATGATTGAAAAAAGTTTATCCTTCGATTTATTATTTTCTTTCAATTCCTGTATAAGAAAATTTCTTTCACCTTCTACTTTTTTTCGTTCTATAGCCCTTGCAATAGCATAAGCAATAAATTCCAGGATCTCTTTTTCTTTTTTGGTATATGTGTTTTCCTCTTTATAATCCTGAACTACAATTGCTCCTATTGAATCGTCTTTTATTTTTAAAGGCACTCCAAGCCATATTGCGCATTCACTGCCAAGTAATTCTATTTTCCCTTTTTTAACAAGCTCTCTATCTTTTTTTTTCGTTATCAATTGTGACTTGCCAGTAGTAAGTACGAGTTCGGTTAACCCTTTACCAAATCTTTTTGGAGGGGAAACTTCATCGAATTGATCGATAAAATAAGGAAAGTTGATCATTCCAGAATTTTTGTCGTAAAGAGCGATGTAAAAATTATTAACATTCATTAATTCCCCAACAGAATAATGGATGTACTTAAAAAAGTCCTCAAGATTTGTTCCGGTATTAGCAGCTTCCAATATCTGCATAATTACTTTTTGAACTTTCTCTTCCCTTCTTTGTTCAGTTACATCGTAAGCTGAAGCAACAAAGTAAATCTCGTTGTTCTCATCATGAAGAATAATAATCTGCCATGTGGTAATTGTTGTGTCCCCTTTTTTAGTCAACAGCGGCACTTCGAGTGTTTTTATTGTTTTTGTGCCAGCGGCTAAAAAATTGTTTAATGAATTTTGAATTTCACTTTTCAAATTAGGGGAAACAAAATCAAATAGATTTTTGGTTAACATTTCCTGTTTATCATACCCGCTTAGTTCGCAGCCTTTATTATTGATGAAAGTAAAGTTGAAGTTTTTATCGAGCACAATAATTATTACCTGAGCCATATCGAGTATAAAATACATCTTCCCTTTTTCATCAAGCAGTTTTTCGGTTAGAATATAGGATGTTGTAACATTCCGCATCACTCCGGTGCTTAGCAGTAATTCTTCAGCTTCATTTAATAAAATGAAAGATGTATCTTCAATCCACCTTTTTTCATTGTTCTTTGTTTGGATTAAATATTTGCCGTAGTACTCTTGAAGGAATTCCCGTTTATCGTCTCTCTTAATGGTGTGTTTTTCTTTTTTGGTAATTATGTTCTTTTTAATAATTGAACTAAAACCAATTTTATTTATTTCTTCTTTTGTGTAGCCGGTTAGATCGATAATCCCGCTGCTCATGTAATCATACAAACCGGAGGAATAATCATATCTATACATAACATTTTCCTGTGAGACGGATAAAATATCCTCTACATCTGATCTCTCATTTATCTTTTCATTCAGAAGATGATTATGATCGTTTTCCATGGTTTTCGGTTTGTTTTATTAAATAAACGTCAAAAAATAGTATTAAGTTATTTTATAACAAAACTTTTTAATAAAAATGAAACAACTTTTTATTCATATTTGACCTTGAGTTATTGTCGACATAAAAAACAATTAGTTGAGATGGGAAATTTTATCTTGACATTCTAAGTCCAAACCTCTATTTTTATGTAGATTAAATCTTAATAATTAAATAACGCGGTCAAAAAATGAGATCAGCTTCTGAATTGAAATTTGGCGAAAAAGTAATAATATATTCATTAGACGGTAATCACCCTTCATGCAGAAGAATTCTCGAATTCGGGTTTACACCCGGACAGGAAATAGAATTGGTCTCAAAATCAGCATTTAACGACCCGCTTGCTTTTGCTGTTAGAGGAACTCTTATCGCTATCCGAAAAAACGAAGCCGAATGTATTAAGGTTGCATGAGTCTTTCCATTGTTCAATCTATTCCACTAATTACTTTAGCCGGTCCGCCAAATTCAGGGAAAACTACTTTATTTAATTTTCTCAGCGGGCAAAACTACAAAACTGTAAACTACCCCGGGGCAACTGTAGAATATTCGATCAGCTGCTTTCAAACAAAATTTGGATTAACTGCAAACCTTCTCGACTCTCCGGGAATCGTAAGTCTAACTCCAAGTTCGCCCGACGAAAAAATCTCTATTGAATCGCTTTATGCTCATCCTCACCTCGGCACACCCGATTTAATTATTGCCACTGTTGATGCAAGCCAGCTTTCGAGACATTTATTGCTTGCAAGGCAACTCATAGAATCGAAATTTAACGTAATCATTGCAATTACGATGGCGGATCTTCTCAAAAAAAGAGGACACGAACTTTTAGTTGATGAACTTAAAAAAGCGCTCGGTTGTGAAATAGTTGTTGTGGATGGACGAACCGGTTCCGGCATAGATATATTAATCGCTGCTATTGAAAAAAATATTAAAACAGATCATCTCAAACCGGAACCTCTGCCCTACTGCTGCAATCTTGAGATTGATAGATTAATTCATTCTTACAATGAAATTGAAATAATTGAAAGAAGAGTGTTAAGGGAAATTCCTTCAAACGGCGATGGGGCTGCTAATCTCATAAAAGCTAACAAACAACTAAAAATATTAAACCAGCCAGAAACCAAATCAATAAAAAGTCACCTGCCAGATAAAACAACATTAAATATTGATAGATATCTGCTCCATCGATATTGGGGTTTGTTTTTCTTTTTTATGATTATGGCGGCAACTTTTACTTCCATATTCTGGCTGGCTGCCCCTTTTATGAATTGGATTGACGCTCTGTTCGGTTACTTAGCGGACTTAAGTTTAGCGGCATTTGGTTTCTCCTGGTTTGGTGATTTGATTGCAAATGGAATTATCAGCGGCGCCGGTTCGGTGCTGGTGTTTGTTCCTCAAATTTTAATTTTATTTTTAATCCTCGGGCTTCTTGAGGACACAGGATACCTCGCCAGGGGCGCAATGCTGATTGATAATCCTCTTTCAAAAATAGGATTAAACGGTAAATCATTCGTACCAATGCTTTCCGGATTCGCATGTGCAATTCCGGCAATTCTTGCAGCCAGAACTATCCCGAATAGAAGAGAAAGATTATTAACAATATTTATTATTCCACTGATGAGCTGCAGCGCGCGGCTTCCGGTATATGCGCTGTTGATTGCTTTTCTTATTCCAGCAGATAAACCATGGCTCGGAGGAGTTTCTTTGGCTGCAATTTATATATTCAGTATAGTTAGTTCTATCACGATTGCGGGAATAGCAAATAAATTAAAAAATAGAATAGTTAAAGAAGAAGATAATTCTTCATTTATACTCGAACTTCCCGCATATAGAAAACCACAGTTAAAAGTAGTTTTGATTAATACTTATCACTCAGCAAAAATATATCTTAAAAAAGCAGGTCCAATTATTTTAGGGTTCTCAATTATACTCTGGTTGTTAACCTATTTCCCGAACGTTGATCCAAAAATTGATACGAATAATTTATCTGAAACAGAAATTATTCAGCTAAAAAATGCGGAGAGACTATCTAATTCCTATGCTGCTGATCTCGGAAAGTTTATTCAACCTGTTATGACTCCCATCGGTATGGACTGGCGGGTTGGAGTTTCTTTAATTGCAGCGTTTGCAGCACGCGAGGTATTTGTAAGCTCGTTGGCTTTAATCTTCAAAGTGACAAGCGATAACGAAACTTTACAAAATTCATTACTTGAGGCGATGCACGGCGCCGAAATTGAATCAACCGGCAAGAAACTCTTCACAACCTCCACTATTATCGGGCTGATTATCTTTTTTGTATTTGCATTGCAATGCATATCTACTATTGCAGTTTCTAAAAAAGAAACCGGCGGATGGCGCATACCTATTCTTCAATTAATTGCTTTCACCGGCACAGCGTACGTACTTACTTTTATAACTGTTCACGGCTTAAGATTTCTTGGCGTTCAATAATATTTAAAATAATTTGTTAATTAGACTTTAGAAATTTAATTTAGGTAGCAAATAAATACTTCTTATTAAATTGAAACATACACAAGCAGCAGAAATATTAAGAGACTACTTAAAAAGCGAACAGAATAGAATAACTCCGGAGAGATTTGAAGTTATGGATGCCGCGCTGGATCATGAAGGGCATTTCGGAGCTGATGATTTGTTCATCGAAATGAAAAACCAAAAATCCAGAGTAAGCCGTGCAACTGTTTACAAAACTCTCGAATTACTAGTGCAATGCGATTTGATAAGCAAACGTAATTTCGGAGAAAACTTAACACGTTATGAAAGTAATTTCCGAAAGCAGACGCACGATCATCTCATCTGCATGGATTGCGGACGCATTGTGGAATTTATGACTCCCAAAGTAAAAAAACTTCCCGATGAAATAGCTGCTTCTCTTGATTTTAAAGTGGAAAGTTACTCATTCAATATTTTTGCGCGTTGTAAGAACATTAAAGAGTGCCGCTATTATAAAGAAAAACAAAAACAATAATGTTCTATTTTTGTTCATAACAAATTGAAAGTAATGAAACAACCAAAGTATCCGCTCAAATGGCAAAAAGATAATTTCTCCATTAAAGTATTTTGCTCAATCCCTAATATAGCTACAGGTATTTTGCTAAAAGCCGGTGATAATTATCTTGTAGTAGATCCGGGCGATGGAATTTTAAGGGATTTAAATAATGAAATTGGCACAAACCAAATTTTGTCAATCTCCGATTTGTTCATTACTCATGGTCACCACGATCACGTTGGCGGCGTTTGGTCTTTCTTAACATATCTAAGAGTTATGAATAAACGAACTCCTCTTTCAATTCATTACCCTAAAGGATGTGTTGAAATAGAAAGCATCTATCATGCATTTAAAAAGGTTTATTCGAGTTCCATCTCCTACTCTATTCATTTAAAAGAAATCGGCGTACCAAAATCATTTAAAACTAAAAATGTTACGGTAAAGCCTTTCCCTGTAATTCATAACGAATTATTATCAGATGGAAAAACAACAAGACAGGTGCCGGCGCTTGGATTCAAGTTCACTTATGTTAGAACTAAAATTTGTTACGGCGGCGATACAGCATATTGTAAAGAACTTGTAAGGCATGCCAAGAATAGCGATTTAGCCGTGCTCGAAGCCGGACAGGATGAAGATTCCCCGAATAAAATGCACATGACGATGAACGAAGCAAAATCAATAGGCGCTTCGGCAAAGGATTATTTCCTTGTGCATGTGCCGGATTAGTATTATTTCATTTTCCAAGTACATTCAATAACTATTTTTTAATTAAATTTAAGTGATCAATGAATTCTGTTAAAATTGTTTTTTTCGTTTTATCCGCTTTGGCATTATTAAATGCTCAGCAGGATAAAAGTGCTGACTCACTAATAATGACATGTGAAAAGCATTTTAAAAATGTTAAAATGCTTACAGAAAGAGGGGAAAATGCAGAAGCATATCTTTCGTTCGATGGTATGAAATTAATTTATCAGAGCACGCATGACGCGCTAAAGTGCGATCAGATATTCACAATGAATATTGACGGCAGCAATAAACAAATGGTATCAAACGGATCGGGAAGAACCACATGTGCATATTACCTGCCCGGAGATACTACAATATTGTATGCTTCAACTTTTCTTGATAATACCGAATGTCCTCCCCCGCCGGACAGAAGCCGAGGCTATGTGTGGAAACTTTATGAAACTTTCGACATCTTTTCTTCAAGCGCAAATGGTGAGAATCTGAAAGCGTTAACCACAACCGATGGTTATGATGCGGAAGCGACAGTTTCGCCAAAGGGTGATAAAATTGTTTTTACATCAACACGGGATGGTGACCCTGAACTTTATTTAATGAACTTGGACGGAAGTAACCAAACAAGATTAACTTTCCAAAAAGGTTATGACGGCGGCGCTTTCTTTTCGCAAGACGGTTCCAAAATAGTTTTTAGGGCAAGCCGCCCAAAAACTGAAGCTGAACTTGCGGATTACGATGAACTTGTAAAATTTGGTTACGTGCGCCCAACAGCCCTCGAAATTTATGTAATGAATGCTGACGGAAAGAACATGAAACAGATAACTGATTTTGGCAAAGCAAGTTTTGCTCCGTTTTTTCATCCGGATGGAAACAGAATAATTTTTTCATCAAATGTAAATAGTGACAATGGTCGTAATTTTGATTTGTATATGATCAACATAGACGGAAGCGGGTTTGAGCAAATTACTTTTAATGAAACGTTTGACGGCTTCCCTATTTTTACGAGCGACGGTAAATATCTTGTCTTCTGTTCGAATCGTGCTAATAAAACGCCCGGCGATACAAACGTTTTTAT
>Ga0210012_1002768_pt1 | contig 14956 bp, 14 predicted proteins | sample CryGeymeta201504_FD_183974 | JGI IMG/M metagenome (GOLD analysis project Ga0210012, IMG submission 183974) | Groundwater microbial communities from Crystal Geyser aquifers in Utah, USA - Crystal Geyser metaG 2015-04 (SPAdes) (version 2) | ecosystem: Environmental > Aquatic > Deep subsurface >... | reverse complement strand
AAATTGTATTGTATTTAATAAATTCTGTCCTGCGCCCGGTTTGACATATAACAGTTCAATCGATGGAACAAACCCCAATGCATCATTTGCGTTGGCAGAAACCTGAGAACTCATCATCCATAATGGCAATCTTTCAATAGAATTTTCTAATGTTAAATCAGCCATTAAATCTCTGCGCCAATTATTGATACTTGGTGGGTAAAAAAACTGAACAGGAGAATTTATATCTGTATTTGCAATAGGACTCGTAATTCCTTCATCGGAAATTCCACCATTATTTTGTAATTCGTCAATTATCTCATAATAAATTACTTCATAAATAATATCGCCATTCATATCTCTTGCTACGGCCGATTTAATATCACCAAATACTACCCGCAACCTACCCCAAAAATTACCAAAACTTTCATATCCCGGTGCATTAACATTAGTTTCTAAATTTAAAGCATCAAAAATTTCTTGATCAGTTAAAACAGGAAATCCGCCCATAATATATATTTTAGGTTTCCAATTTTCACCATATATAGGATCATTTGGTCTATACCATGATTCTCTGGGAAGAAGTGTTTGCGTTGTGGCACTATCAATTTGTTCGGAAACCAAACTATACCAAGCTAACTTTTGGTTACCCGATAAGTTAAATGAAAATTCTGATATATTAGTGTTCCATACATTATTTACTGTAATAGAAAATTCACCGGTAATACTAGCGGTACCAAATTCAACCAATGTTGCTTGTATAACAAATGTAAATGTAGTAGTGGCACTTACCGGGCTAAAGTATCCTTTTAGTTCTCCCGTTAATGTATCAAGTGTTATGCCCGGAGGTAATTGAGAATTACTTCCAGAAACAAAAGTATAATTTATTAATTCACCTTCAGGAAAAAATGCTTCAACTTTAAAATATGAGGGATATGTTTCATCAATGTTTCCCAAACTGCCCTCTGGTGTAATCCAAGACAAACTTGCTAGAGCAGTAACGATTTCTATTTGTAACGGATCAACTTTTAATAAAAAGGTTTCCCTGGTATAATCCCACCCATCATATGCGTCCAATGTAAAATAATAATTACCAACATTGTTTAAAACAGTTAGAACCCCCTGCAATTTACCGCTAACATTAACATTAACAAATACCGGTGTTCTATGGTAAACTTTAGCAGTAGCCGGAATAGAACCCTCTACAATTGCTTCTGCGGTCCAAGGATAATCAGATATAATAAAATCTAAATCACTTAAATCATAAAATTGGGCACTTGCATTTTCTTCAACTATTTGTGTTTCAGGAGGTATATCATTATTAGTAAAAGGTTGTACTCTATAGAATAATATTTTATCGGCATCATTATCCTGCGCAGTAAAAATTATATTAACTATTCCGCCTTCATAAAATTGACCAACTGCTGTTACGTTCCATGTTGGTTGTTCGAATACAGGTAATGAATTATTACTACCATCTCTTGATACTGTTAAACTTAATCCTCGGTCAACAACCACGTCCCCATCTGTTGCTCTTACTGTAAATTTAAATTCTTGGCTTATCGTGCCAGCACTTAATGGATAATTATATACTTCGGGATAGATTGCTTCTACCATTCCGGTTATTGCGCCATTAGCACTAAGTTCCAACCCGGGTGGTAATTCGCCATTTAATAATGTAAATTCTATTAAATCATTATCCAAATCAATAACATACGGTGTATCTTGAATGTTAAAATCTACAGATCGTTTATAAAAAAACGCATCTGCAGAAAATAATAAATTAAGATTTTCAGTTAGTCCCAGCGACCATTCGGGAGCAACATTTAAATCGACCACCCTAATAGAAAATATTCGAACGTCGCTACCAAAAGAGTTGTCAACACGTATTGTAAACACGTAATCAACAAATCCCCGTTGATTACGCGGGAAAGTTGCTTGATCTAAAGGCGGTAATGAATTTACAGGGATGTAACCGGGTGTTGATGATGTAATATTACCCACAGTGCCAAAAATTCTACCTGTTAAACGTTCCAATGTTAGACCCTGTGGTAATTGTCCAGAACTTAAAAAATATTCAACCGGTATTATTCTTCCGCCGCCGTCTCGTCCATATGCAACTACCCTCTCCATTATAGGAGTTCCTTCCGGTGTTGATATTATTTGCCCAGACAGAGTTTCCCATATAAAAACGTGTGGATTAAATACACTTCTCAAAAATTGGTTTGGTGTTCCTCGCGGGACTCCCTGTATTATATTTTTTACAGAACTGTTTACCAAAAAATCCTGTACCATTATTGGAGTAGCCGTTGAATTATTATCAAGGTATAATGCTGCTACCCCCGCAGTAAAAGCTGCCGCTATTGCGTTGGAAGAAAATAAAATGTAATTGTTTGATTGTACATTACTTAAATTATTAATTTCATTTAAACTAGTGCTAGTCCATGCTCCCCTAATCCTAAAAGAAGGAGCAATCAAAGTAATATTGCCAAAATTGCTACTTTGATTACCCGAACTTGAAGGAAAGGAAAAACTGGGGTCTAATAATAGAGCAGGATTTAGAAAAAAATCATTCTGATTACTTCCGGCCACACTTATTACTTCTGATAAATTAGCCGGAAATGAATTAATTATATCTCTATTGAAATTACCAGCACTGGCTATTAATATTACCCCAGCATTATGTAATTGTTTTAATATTATTTCTATTTGCGATATGTGTACAGGCGGATTAGAAAATGGAATATAACATACAGTTGGTCTGCCGTTGGTTTTGTTTAAATGAAAATTTAAAATCGATGTCAATCCATCTTCAATCCAAAAATTAGTTGTTTCTAACGTTGATGAAAAAGATTTAACTGAGTATAGCGTAACACCATGTGCTACACCCACCGTAATGCCTCCTATTATGGATGCCATAAAAGTACCATGGCCATTATCGTCAACCCCATACAAAGGATTATTTGAATTTACATATTGGCTATTTGACGGATCCAGGGTTGATCTATAATCATAAAGTGTTTGTACCCGATTAGTTGAGTTGGCTACACCAAATTCAATATGATTAGACAAAATACCACTGTCAACTACACAAATATCAACGTTGCCTCCATCAAGATTAAATCTAAATTGTCCGTCTAATGGAAGTGTAATTTGATCAATGCGGTCTAAGCCCCATGTTCCTGGTAATATTGTTGATTTGAAGGCCATTATAAATCATCCTTAATAATATAAGGATATTTATCAGTTATGATTGATTTGGGTTTTTGAAGTAAAAACTTTCCCCACAACCGCATGTTCCTTCTATACTTTTATTATTAAATTCAAATTTAGATCCCCATAAATCTGAAATCCAATCAATTTCAGTACCAATCAACCACATACTTGATTTATGATCCAAAACTAAAGTAAAGGAATTTTCTAAAGGAATTTTATCATCTAGGGGATTTATTTGATCTTCGGATACAAATTTCAAGTCAAAGCTGTTTCCGGAACAGCCCTTGCTAGTTAAACTGATTTTTATGAACTTGTTTTCACTATGTTCATAAAGTTCTTCTAAATGTTTTTTAGCATTTTCTGTTAGACTTATAATCATTTTATATCCTTATTAGCGTCGTCTACTACGACGCACTCTTATTGAATGCTTTTATTCCGCTGCGCTTCATAAGCATTCAATACTCGTTATATGTATTATATAATTATTATTTAATCTTTTTCAATTATTAAAGAACTTAATATTTTCCTAGAAGGAGATCCTTATTCTCCCCCGACCAAAAACACAGAAACAAAATCCGTATTTTTGGTCGGGGGAATGAAGAATTACTTTCCTGAGAATCTAGTCCTTATCATTACAAAGTCTATTTGGGCGGCGTCCGAGTTTCCCAACGTTACAACTAAGTCATCCTGAATTTACATCAACCTGGCGAACTAGTCCAGTTTATCTGGAGCCGTCAATGTTTTTCAACGCGGTTTTCTATCTAACAAGGTCAGATTAGATAGAGCACTTAAGAAATCCTAATGATTAAATTTCCTAAGTTCAAGTCATGATTTTACTCATAACTGATCCTTTTGCTCATGGCTACTCACCACGGAACACCTATGTTTATACTGGCGCCCCGTCCCCCGCGTCCGCTCTGTACTCTTCAGGGGAGTGTCTCTTCCAGTCGCCGATGAGCGCGGCATTATTAAATCGTTCCTGCGGCCTAGGCCGCCCTTCCGACATGAAATTAGCTTCACGAACTATATGCTCAAATTATGTTTATGGATTTTTTGTGTTTGCCAATATTAGTATTTGTTAGCCTGTGTTAGCCTGTGTTAGCCTGTGTTAGCCTGTGTTAGCCTTAAATTATTCTTGTGTTAGTATTAATATTAGCCTATGAATGAATATTCTTGTGTTTGCCTAAACGCATTTTAGCGTTATACTCAGTACAACGTACTTCTTACTCTTTTGTCAAATTAAAAATTACATCTAAATGATTATTTTCATCACTTTTTTCATTTAGAGGAATACTCCAATTGGTAATTTTATTTAATAGATTTTCATAACATTGTTCACTAAGATTACGTAAATTATTTTTTTCTTTTTCTAGTTTATTTGAATAAGATACATGTAATGTATTAATTATATTAATATCGTTTTCATTAATATGTTGTGTTTTTGACAGATCGCAAATTTCTTTGAATTTGTTTGTAATACGTGAATGTGGTATATATTCATTTAAAAATGCGAAATATAATTCGTTAAATGTAACTGTTGTATTGAAAAATTTTTCAATATTATCAACTTCGAAAATTCTTTGAATTTTGTATGGGTCATTTTTATTATTGACGCCAACCAATAACTTGTCATCTAATAACAATCTCATTAACTGTTCACTATTTTTAACAATTAATAAATTGTATGATAAACACCTCAGTAAATCTTTAAATTTATCACAAATACTACTTTTATTTTTTACTAAAACAAGTGATTTATAAAATACATTTTGGTGAAGTGGAATTTTTTTAACACCACTGCCTAATGCTTTTTTGATAGGGTATAGGGTTATAAATCCACCCTGTTTTGAAATTACTTTATAATTTATAAGTTGGTTCATACTCGTTGATTTTTGACCACGATGTATATAATTTAAATGATTTTCCATTGTTGAATTACTAAATAAAATTATATACATCGTGGTTACCTTATTAAATCATAATAATGATTACGTCGTCTGTACTTTCAAAAACAACCACACCCTTGTAGCGTTGATTATCTCTTGAGAAAATACGAACAACATTATCTTCAACCCTGACACCTCCAAAATCTTGAACATTTCCGGAAATGTCGTTTCTGATTTTGTGTGATGCGGTTTCAATCAATGGAAAGCGATTGCTGGACGCAACATTTACTCCATTGTAATCGCCAATTTTCAATTGCTTTCCCCATTCCGACTCCAGCGCCATAAGATCCTTTCCAATCACGTTTTTGATTGAAGCGGGCAACTCATCAAACTTAACATTTTTCACACCAGCAAACTGATCGAGGACGGCGCCTTGTTCTCCTGAAATGCCCGCACTAAGTTCTTCAAGTTCGGGATCACTTACCATTCCCACTACTATCCTGCCCCAGCTGTCCGTGATAGATGCTGTTGAAGTTCCGTTGCCTGCTAGAACTTTAGCAAAATCATCCAGTGTGGGAACATACGCGCCCGTTGCTTGAACTAATTTTGGACGCTCGGCTTCAATAATATCAGGATCTTCAATAAATCCACGAGTCCGAAGAATATCAACACCATCCTCGGCGGTTCCGCCAGTAAACTCATATATATTCCCAGAAACCATATCGAAGCCGCCGGCAACGGGGAACAACAGAGGCAGATCACTCATATTAAATGATCCTTTGTTGGGTCCATTTTCATTCTTGGCGAATGTGAAAATAGGAGTTCCTGCACCACGCATTGCTGGCTCATTGGTTAATCTCTGATTGAGCGCAAATTTGTAATCACCGGGCTTTGGCGTTGGTTGATCAAGTTTGGCTTCTACCGCCCCCATCAAGTCATCAATTTCGTCAGAAGAAATTCCATCAATATCAGAAAGCTTACTCTTAACTTCCTCAAGGATTTCTTCCTTACTCTTACTGCCTTCTACGGGAGCAAGAGCGGCCGCAAGCTTCTTGCGGCGATTTTCCTGATTTGCGATTTCAACATATTCGCGCCGCCCATCTATATCATTGAGGTCAAAATTGTCTTTAATTTTGATGATTTCATCCGCAGTATATCCAACTTCGTCCAACTTAGCACCAGCAGCTTCAATCATTTCATCGGTAATTGTTTCATCCTTTTTACCAACAACCAACTCACGCATTTTTTCTGCAATATTCTTTAGAGGATCGCTACTTTTCGTACCAGAACCGGAACCAAATTTACGTCCTTTGATATTCATGCCGCCCTGTGCGTCTCCGAAAATTTCTGTGATTTTCAAACCATCCTGCGAACCAGACCGAGGATTGGGATCAAAGCTCTGACCGGTAACATGGTCACCCAAACGTTTGCGGAGTTCATCAGTGCGTTTTTCATTTGATTTTGCTGCTTCTTTTTCTGCCTCAGTGCGCTTATCCCACGGATCATGAGCAGATTCATCAGCAATACCGGCTAGTTCACCAATAGTTCTGCTATCACGGAGATCAAAACCGGAACGCAGATCGTCATTGACCAAAGCCATCATGTCCAACATTCTGTCTTTTACATGCATTGATGGAATAATTTTAATTTCATGCGTTTCAATAAAGCTATTCTGTTCATCATCCGAAATATGTGTGAAAATATATGCGGGATGCTGGTATCCCGTAAATTCTGAATTTGTGAATAAATCCATTATTTCTGTTTCACGTCGGCTAGAAAATAGCCCAGAAACTTCTTCCATAACACGCTGGTACCACCCCTCTAACTCCATGACAGAAGTGGCTGCCCCAACCACAGTAACGTTTCCGTTGGTATATCCGTAAAGCATTTCATACCTCATTGATTGTTAATTTAATATAAGCATACTATAACGAAAACATTTGTCAACCATTTATTCTAAAACATGATAGGTAGAATTTTGATCTAAAATTAGCTGAATAAGAAAAATATCTAACATTTCTTTGGTTTTGAAATATAACCGATTGTATCCTTCGTCATACCCTGTATTGGTTAAAAAACGTATTGCCCAATCACCCATATGCGAATGAGCATATCCTACGCCATCCGGAAAAGCAAACGCGCCATCCTCAAATATTATTTGAGATTCTAGAAACAAATTATCCATGCAGTGATAATTTTCTATATCACTATATTCACACTCGCCATGCGGCATTCCGAATAGTTTATAAGCAATTCGATATATGGTATTAATGAAATCATAACTACCCTTTGATTCAATAACGAACGGAAAACGGTTTACATATTCTTTATGATATTCCAAGTTGTTAATATATTCTTTTGATAATCTTTCATCAGTATATCTCGACATTGTATTATTATAAGCATCAAGATATTGTTCATATATATTAATTCCTATTTCATAACAGCCTCGGTTTGATAAAGTATTAGTTGACCGCCGCATAGTTCTCTCCTAACGTATATAAAATGGTAGCTGCTTCTCGGTCTTCGATATTTTTAAATACAAATAATTCTAAACCGTGATCATAACCATTCTTTAATATGAACGAACGTTGCCAATTGCCAATATGAGAATGTTCTATACTAGATATAACCTTGTATTTTGTTTTTATTTCTTCATCTATTGCCGCCAATGGACATTTACGGTCTATATTCCAATATGGGCAGTCTCCCAAAGGATAGCCAATTTTATCTATTAATGATACGGCAAACTGGTCAACAATAAAATGAAAATCACTTATTAATAGATGATGGGGCATTCCTTCGTTACTGTACATTTCAATTACATTTGCTAATTGATTAACATGCGACGACTTAACTATTTTTAACAAATCATCAATGTGATTTTTATTCCATATAAAATGCATTTGTTGCCTCTTGAAAAAATTTATTTATACTAATAATATATAATATAATTTTTGTCAAACCCAATTATGTTTAACCCAACCATAATTTATTTCATGTGGATTTGGTTTACCATGAAAAACTATTATTTTACTTTTTTCTGGAATTTCATCAAAACATTTGTTAATTTTAAAACTCTGTACCCAGTCTTCAGGCCAAAATACGGGATTTGAAATATTATCAGTAATAAAATCTTGATCCCCAGCATATTTTTTATTTTTAGCGAAATTATCTATGTAACTTTTAAATAATTCTGGAGTATTATTGGTATGCCATTTCATTATACTTGAATTATATTTTTTCTGTTTTAATTTTTTGTATAACCAATCTTCAATTATCACAAAGTCATTATTGTGATAATTAATCATTTCATCTATGTTGGATACTAATACTACATCTAAGTCTATATATAGAATAAGTCCTTGTAAATCATATATCTTTTTTTGAAAAAAAGCGAGTTTATTAAACCAGCCAGTAACATTTTTATTACTGTGTAACAGTGGTTTTGTTTCAATGATAGAATTAATTCCCGAAGTATCATCTGTAAAACAAACAAATCTAAAAGGTTTTGATATATGCCTTTCGCACATATTAAATAGTTTATTTACATATTCGGAACTGTATTTTGAACCTGTTTTAAGGCAGATTATGTTTAGTTGCATATTTTAACTTTGACTTACTGGTGTTGGTATAATAATTATCTACTTCAAATCTTTTTGATTTTTCCATTAGTTGTTCGATTGAGTTTGATTCTACGGATATATCAAATTCGTTAACAACAACATTTTTTAGAATATAATTTTCAATAAATGCAAAATCATCTCTATTTTTAACAAATTGTTTTAAATGAGTTATGGAAGATATGGTATAACTATCATTGAAAAGATTACTTTCATCAATTACAATTGTGGGAATTAATAAATTATGCTTTTTAGCAATTGATAAATCTTTTTCAGATAATCCCACAAATTCTATTTCATTATTTGTGGTTTTAATTAAAATTGGGTTTTCAAATCCTGCTTTTAAAATATGTTGTTCGGATAATTTATCAAAAGGTATAATATTACTTTTTATTTTATTACTTGGAATTACCGCATATTTTAAGAATTGTATTTCTTTCTTTTCGGTTTTTTCGGTTTTTTTATTTAATTCTTTTATTAAATCAATATTAGCCTTTAGCCTTTGGTTTTTGTCTAAATTTTTATATTTTTGATTTTGGTATTTGGTAGCATACATTATATTTCTTTCATAATAGATTAATAACCGTTTTCATTCATTTTAACATGTTCAAAAAATGGTGCTATTTTAAAATTTTGAGTAATTCTCCCTCTTCTTATACTATTTGGATCAGGAATATTTTCGTTTGTAGACCAATTGGTTATTTTAATCCAAATACCTCTTTTTTTATTAACATTAAGTGGAAACAATACATTATGTTTTTCTTCATATCCTTCAACTTTATTTTGTGATAAAATGTAGTCAGTTGATAATCCACTTATGTTAGAAAACATTTTAATTAGATCGATAAATTCATAATTATTATCTTTGTTCAAGGTATATCTGCCAATTTGCCCAACATTTCTAAATCTTAATACAGCAAATGGTTCGTTTAGTTGTGTTTTAAATATATTGATTAATCGTTCAGGAACATGGTCATTTGTTCCTTTTTGTAAAATGCAATTAATATTGATAAACATCTTTAGTTTGTGGACGTTACGTAAAGCAGACATTTTTCTTTCTGCACACTCTAATTCATCCATTATTTTATAAACTGAGTCGTCATCGGCACCATTCATGGATATGTTTAAGCTTTTTAAACCTGCATTATATAGTGTTTTACAATAATTCATATTGCCTAATTTCAATCCATTTGTTAAAATTGTTGGTCTATGACCAATTTCTCGGATTTTTTTAATAATATCTGGTAATTCTTTTCTAACAGTTGGTTCCCCGCCCATTAACCTAAATTCTATTCTCTTTGGTAGTCTCTTAGCTAAATCATATAGTTTATCTAAATTCATATCTGATATATTACGATTTGGGATATAGCAATTAGCACATTCCATATTACAACGGTGTGTAATATCAGTAACTAAGGTGTCAAAGGTGTTATTTTCTGGTTCTAATTCATAATAATTCATTGTTTTATTAACCCTATGAAATATGCTCCCACGTCATATTTACCAAATTGGTATGAAGATGGTTTATTATGATGTGAAGAATGATAACTTTCGCCGCCTGAAAGAACATTCAATAATGGTATGTCGGTTGATTGATTTTTATTTGATTTAGTCTCTCCGAATAAATGATGAATACAGTTTATTAATCCGGTGACATGATAACAATATACTGCTGGAATAGCTACAAGATATATTGCATATGGACCAAAAATTAGGAACATTAATAATGTGTATAGGAAAACGCCGTAAAAATAATATTTCTGTTGAAACTTAACTTTATTGTTTCTTAATAAATCTTTTATAATCTTCGGGGGTATATGTTTATTTTTAAAAAAATGAAACCATGACGCTAAAACACCATTAACAGGTGAATGTGGATCTTCTTCGGTATCTGCTTTTGCATGATGCAAACGGTGTATACCACTCCAACCCAAAACCGGCCCCAAAAATGATATAGATCCCACAATCAATAAAAATGATTCCCAAAAATTAGATACTTTAAAAGATTTGTGTGTATAATAACGATGGTACCCCGCACTAACCCCAATAGTAATAATTGAAAATCCCACTATGTAGGAAACAAGTAATAATGAAATATTAAAATAATAATATAATCCTATTAACATTAATACATGATTAATTAATGCCCATAGTTTTATTTTAGTATCTATTGATAATTTTTTTATTTTCATGTGTTATATTTCTTTAAAATTTATTGATTATTGAATTTAGTATTGAATTTATTATTGTATTCGTCTACAGTAAGTTGTGGTATTTGTTCTAAATATTTTTTTGAACCGAGTTCTAATTCACGGTATAATAGTCGTTGCCAACATTCACTACAATTTTCATTTACACAAGTTAAAAAATAATTGTCTGCTAACTTCCATTCTTTGTCGGTTGATAATATCATACTAAACATTAAATTAATTGCGTTTGATTTGCCTGAGTTTTCTCTCGTTGCTGTGATTATCTTTTTATCATTTAATATACTATTTTCAATAATATGGTCATAGCAATAAGTTTGACAAAATCTTCCTAATTTATTATTTCCTCGAGTATGTGTCTCGCCGTCTGAAGATGCCATGCCTTTTGCCCTGTAGTTTGGATCAATATAACTTCTATTAAACGCTCGTACAACTTCGCGTGGCCAAACAGGCGGGGTATATAATGAACATACGGCAGCAATTTGATTAACATCTACATCTACCATTAAGAACGTTGCGACTTGTTCGTCAATATTGAAACGTTTCATTGTATAATTTTCACTACGTATTTTTGTATTGATCATTATGTTATTTCTATATTCTTCAAATTTTTCTCGCCACTCAATATTGTTATTGATATTTATAACTCGTATTTTCATACTAAACCTGCCTCTAACATATGAATCAAATTATTATTTTCTGATAAAATTTGATTGTAATTTCTATCTTCATATATTGATAAATTAACGCTTAGTACTGTTCTATTACTAATCCCGTCGTTCCATACCGCATGAGTTTTTCCGGTATCAAACCAATAAAAGTTACCATCGGCCGGTATTTGGAATCTTTCACCTGCAACTTCCCACCAAGTATTGTTATTGCTTTCAATAACAGCATGAACTCTAATTTGTTTATAATATGGAAAATCAACATGCGGAGTAATTATGCCATTTCTTTTGAGATCTAAAATTCGTATTTTTGTTTTTAGTGATCTAAATTTATCTATGGTTTCTTTTAGATATCCACGATATGCTGGAGTATATTCTGAAAAATTCTTTTCATGTAATTCTTCAATATCGCCATTAGATGCCATTTTTTTAAACGTTGATGATATATCTAATGCTTCATTTTTGGAAAATAGATCTAATGCATCATATAAAGGAATTTCAGCATTTGGTCTGGCAGTGAGCCCTATACCTAAATAACTCATACGCTTTTTTCCACTTTTTGAAATTTTAAAAGGTTCAAAACCAAATTCCGTTCTCAGTTTATTAACTTCATTTTTCATTTTTTCTAAATCAAATGAATATCGTTCATTAAGTTTTACGAAATTCTTTTCAGGCAAACGCCATTTTGTATTTGGATAATAATATTTTTCATTATATATTTTTGATGTATCTATATCAATTTTTGGCATAATTTAACAACCTTTGGATTTTGCTGGTATCTTAGTATATATTAAATAAATTCTCTGATCAATTTATAAGGTATACCCATTTTTATTTCTTCCTCAAACCATTCAGTTCCGGAAATAAATTCACACCATTCTGTTCTATCAACATCACTAATACTATTTAATGTTTTTAAATTTTTAATTGAAACAGAATGGCATAAAGAATTTTTGTTGGTATGTATAAATGTGCCATTTATTGTGGCTGAAATACTGGGATTTGAATTATAATTACATAATAGAAGTGTGTTGGGTAATTTTTTTTCTAAATCATAATTATCGTATCCACCCATAAAATTGGGTTTTTCTATAATAACGTTTGGTATATTTAAATTTGTGTAATATCTTGGGTGTGGTCTAAAAATTATTGTGTTTTTAAAGTTTTTTCTTATTTCTTTAGTAGTTTGTTCAACCCATAATTTGGTTGTATATTTTTCTGGCCACAATCCCGAATTTTCATTTTGTCCACATAAGAGTATATTTTCGCCTTTATGATATGGTTTTAGTTCTAAATTAAATAGTGGCCATCTATTTTTAATTTTATAAGGAAATCCTCTCACATCCAAATGGTTTACCCCAATCTTCCAACTTTTGTTTCTAATTAACCCGCCTACTTCTATGATTATTATGGGTATATTTAAATTTCTATAATAATCATAAATCTGTTTTCTATTCTTATTCCAAACCAAACTCCACAATACTATTGCATCTACTTGATCAGTTACATTATTGATGACAATATATTCATCACCCGTTGATCTAATGCCTTTACAAAAAGCATCCATTATTTTAACACCATTTGTGGCTGCGGTATTTGTAAAAATTCCTATTCTCATAATAAATATATATACATAATAAAATTATCTAGGCAACCATGTATAAAATTAAAACAAAAAAATTTTCCTGTTATCTTACCAAATCAGGTTATGGTGATAAAATTATTAAATCTGTGGCAGAAAGCTTAAATGCTCCGTTGTATTCTGCAACTGGTGATATTATGCCTGGATTAGTTTTTAATTGGGGTATTTTGCGCGGCGGCGACCTAATAATCAAGACCGCTAAAAAAAATAAACGTGATTTTATGTATATTGATCATGCATATTTTAATGCAGGTCATGCTATTGAAAGGCCCATTTATAGAATAGTTAGAAATGAATTACAATTAACCACCATAAATCAATACTCCACTTTTTCTGATAGATTTGATAAACTTAATATTAAAATTAAACCCTGGCGTAAATCTGGAGAATATATTTTGATATGTCCTCCGTCTCCTGCAACCACAACTTTTTATGAATTAAATTATGATTGGTTGGCGAAGACTACTGAAATAATAAAACAAGTATCAGATCGACCAATATATATTAGACATAAGCCAGGTGCAATGTTAATTGACAATAGCAAGGGTTACGCCGTCCCCGCCGGTACTATGAAAATAGTTGAAGATACGATCAGTTTAGATGAACATTTATCTAAGGCATATGCAGTAGTTACTTTTAATAGTTCCGTGGCAATAAAAGCAATTTGTCAAGGTGTTCCTGTTGTAGTTGATAAAATATCAGCAGCCGCACCTATTAGTAGAACAAGCTTATTAGATATTGAAGATTTGTTGTATCCCGATAGAGAAGAATGGCTTTGCAGTTTGTCATATGGTCAATTTTATTTAGACGAAATAACAAACCGCAAAGCTTGGGAGATATTAAATCTTTAATTTGCTTGGGTGATCAACACAATCTTCCTTAGTCCAGGGTCTACCTAAAAATTCTGCGGCTTCGTCTAACCACAATTGGGTAAATGGGTAATTCCAACAACGGTCATCGTAAAACCAAGCGCCACCGAGAGTATAATGCACGATTCTTGGTTCTGTTCTACCTGCAGGAATATGTTCAGGAGGATAATATTCACCACTTATCCAGTTGAAATCTAGAGGCAAACTACCAATCATATCTTCAGTAACAGCTATATTTGCTTCATCATTTTTTTCAGGACTTAACCATTGTAGCCTGTGGAAGAACTTGCCGCTTTTTGTTTCATCATTCAAAACGGAAAGTGTTAATCTTTTGTTAGATGGATGAGCACAATTAAACACCATTGAACTTGTCCAATTTTTTCTTGGATACAAATGTTGTGTTTGGCCATCCATTTTGGCACCAGCGCGCGGGGTATAATCATGTTTACATACAGACATTGCTACATTGGGGTCTTCAAATTGTTTTGATGCTATTGCAAACATGTCATTAATATCGCAGTTAACTATAAAGTCACAATCTATAAATATACCTAATCCCTCATAGCCCATTAAGTAGGGCACCCAAAATCTACTAAAAGTAAATTCAGTACTTCCTAATTTATCATCAGGACGTGTGTATATTCCTAATTCACGCATAGTTGATAACTTAAGTGGAAAAACACCTATATTATGTTTTGTTCTTTTAAGTATGGATTGTTTAGCGATATCAAAGGCTTCGGGTTCTCTAGAATCGTACCCGATGAACACAGATTTTTTCATTTGTTCTCCTATTAGTTGATTTAGTTAAATTATAAGTATATAATGTTAATATAATCAATATTTATTAGGTATATTTGATGAATAAG
>Ga0210012_1002762_pt1 | contig 14969 bp, 11 predicted proteins | sample CryGeymeta201504_FD_183974 | JGI IMG/M metagenome (GOLD analysis project Ga0210012, IMG submission 183974) | Groundwater microbial communities from Crystal Geyser aquifers in Utah, USA - Crystal Geyser metaG 2015-04 (SPAdes) (version 2) | ecosystem: Environmental > Aquatic > Deep subsurface >... | reverse complement strand
GTCCACGGCGCAGGGACGCAAAACGGCCTGCGCGCTCGCGTCGAGGCCATCGGTGATGAGCAGGTTGTATTTGAGCATGGGGGGTATTATAAGGGAGGAAGGGAAATGTTGCTTGGCAAGTAGTAATTGGGAAGTGGTAATTTGTCGGATGGTCAGATAGCCGCTTGGTTGATTGGTCGGTGGTGGGACGATTTGCAGATGTGGAAACTCGCGGGGCGTTCGAGGTCGGAAATGGTAAAATTACGTCACGAAGAAATTATGCGGCGCAACCAGAAAGACGTTCTTGGTGGATAGTGTGGACAATGGATATCAAACCCGGCACCATCTTACGCGGGCCGCAATGGCCTGAGCCAGTAGAAGTTAACCTTGCAGAAGAACAAGGCGATTATGTTCGTATTGTGGGGGTGACGATCAATTCGCGTGTGCACATAGACAGACTCATCAAAAGAACTGATTTACCGGAAATCGAAGCAGAGAAATTAACACCTTTTGGCGCAGAGCCGCGTAGTGTGTTCCTTTCGGTGGAAGCCAAACGCTATCGCTATGCTTCTTTGTATGATCCCCTGCTGGCGATGAATACTTGCAAAGTTGACCCACTGCCCCACCAGATCGAGGCGGTGTATGGGTTTGTGTTGCAGTTGCCGCGCATTCGTTTTTTGATTGCGGATGACCCTGGCGCAGGCAAGACGATTATGGCGGGCTTGATTATCAAAGAGTTGAAACTTCGCGGTTTGATAACGCGGACGTTGATCATTGCGCCTGGACATTTGAAAGATCAATGGCAGCGGGAAATGCACGACCGCTTTGAAGAGAATTTCATCAAGGTGGATCGGGGATTGATGGATGCTTCTTATGGCGAGAATATCTGGGCGCGCGAAAGCCAAATGATCGCTTCGATTGACTTTGCCAAGCAGGATGATATTGCGGCGACTCTGGCTGCATCCCGCTTTGATTTGATCATCGTAGATGAAGCGCACAAGATGTCGGCGTATCGGTATGGCGAGAAACTGGATAAGACGGGGCGTTATAAATTGGGCGAAGCGCTTTCGGATATCAGCACACACTTGCTTTTCCTGACAGCCACCCCTCACCGCGGCGATCCAGAGAATTTCAGATTATTCCTCGATTTGCTGGAGCCGGGCTTCTTTGCCACCACAGAAATGGTGGCAGAGTCGATTCGCAATCAGGAAAATCCGTTATTCATTCGCAGGGTGAAAGAAGATTTGAAGGATTTTGAAGGCAAGCCGCTCTTTCTTCCGCGCTACGTCAACACAAAACCATTTAATTTAGGGGTGGAAAGTCCGAAAGAAAAAGACCTGTATAACGCCTTGTACCGCTATGTGAACGAGCAATACAACAAGGCCATCACCAAACCGGATAAGCGCCGCAACATCGCTTTTGCGTTGGTGATTTTACAGCGCCGCCTTGCTTCGAGCACCTATGCTCTATTGAAATCTTTGGAACGCCGAAAGAAGCGATTGAATGAACTGCTGGAAGGCGCGACCCAAAACAACCGCAACGGTTACATACCTTCCAATCCAGTGGATGATGAGGGAGACGAAGACGAACAGACTCGTTGGGCGGAAGAAGAAATATGGGAAACGCTCAGCGTGGCAGAGAATCAGGAAGAGTTGCGCGCTGAAATTGAAACGATCAAGGATTTGATCCGGCAGGCCAAGGCCATCGTTGAATCCGAGAGCGAGATCAAATTACGTCACTTAAAAAACTCGTTGGCAGATTTGAATCAACAGCATCCTGGCTCGAAGATTTTGATCTTCACCGAGTCACGCGACACACTCGATCATCTCGAAAGACACATCAAGGACAAATGGGGCTACAGTGTTTGTATCATTCACGGCGGTATGCGCCTGGAAGAACGCATCAAAGCCGAAGCGACGTTCAAAAACGAAGCGCAGGTATTGATCGCCACCGAAGCCGCGGGCGAAGGTATAAACCTGCAATTCTGTAACTTGATGATCAATTACGATCTGCCTTGGAACCCCAACCGCCTTGAACAACGCATGGGACGTATCCACCGTTATGGGCAAACCCGTGAAGTCTTTATTTTCAACCTGGTGGCCACCGATACGCGTGAAGGCGCGGTGATGACCGCCCTGTTCAAGAAGCTGGACGAGATCAAGGATGCGCTCGGTTCAGATAAGGTCTTCGATGTTCTTGGAGATATTATCCAGGGCAAAGGCTTGTCGCAGTTGATGGTCGAAGCCGCCGCGGGCGCGCGCAGTATGGATGAAATTCTAAAAGACATCGAGATCATTGTCGATCAAGATTACATCCAGCGTGTGCGGGATAATCTCGGCGAGAGCCTGGCCACGCGCTACATTGATTACACCCGCATGAAGGAAAAAGCGGATCAGGCGCGGGAATATCGTCTGATTCCTGAATATACCGAAGCCTTCTTCAAGCGTGCCTTTGAAGTGCTGGATGGCAAGTGGACTCCAAAGACTGTGAAGGAATTCCCGCAAGGGTCGTTCCTGAACATTGAGTCGTTGCCGTTTCAGTTGAAACAGATTGCGGATGAAGAACTATTCCGCAGGCAGCATGGGACTTTGCTTAAACGTTTCCCGCTGGCAACCTTCGATAAGGAAGCGGCGATGCGTGTTTCGCAGGCGGAGTTTATTTCGTTCGGTCATCCTTTATTTGAAGCCTTGTTAATGTGGGTGGAACGTAACCTTGCAGCGGCGCTTTCACAGGGCGCAGTCTTCACTGACCCCGATGGCAAGTTGGATGGCACACTTCTCTTTTATCAAGGTGAGATTTTGGATGGGCGCGGACATGTGACAGGCACGCGTTTGTTCGCCTTGTTCGTGGATTTGAATTCAGGTGAGATACAGGCAGTTAATCCCGCTATTCTTTGGGACTTGCAAGAGAAAGGCGAGAACAAAGAGATTGTGGATGTTGAAGCGCTCAAGAAAAAGGCATTCAGCATTCTTCTGCCTGAATTGGAAAAGTACAAGGAAATCTTGCTCACAGAGCGCGAACGGCAGGCGGCAATCAAAGAAAAATATGGCGTGAAATCGCTTAATTATTTGATCGTAAAGTTGGATGGCGATTTAATTGGGTTAAAGATAAGACAATTAAATGGTGAAAAGGTTGACCTGGTTATTCGCAATAAAGAAGAACAACTTGCAAGTTATCAAAGTGCGTTGTCTGAATTGAAAACAGGTCTGGAACGGGAACGCAACTTGTCCATCGCTGCGCCGCGTTTTATTGGGATGGCGCGTCTCATCCCAGAAATTGACCCAAGCATGGTCAGCGATGACGATATAGAAAAGATCGGCATGGATATAACCATGCAATATGAACGCCAGCAAGGTTGGAGACCCGAAGATGTGTCGAAGGAAAATTTGGGCTTCGATGTGCGTTCTACTTCGCCCGATGGGCACAAGCGTTACATTGAAGTCAAAGCCAGGGCGGAGGTGGGTCCCGTGGCGCTGACTCAGAACGAATGGTTCAAGGCGAAGCGTTTTCAGGATGAGTTTTATCTGTATGCGGTCTTGAACGCGTCCAAGGCGCCCACGTTGTATCGGGTGCAAAATCCTGCGGCGCTGTTGAAGCCCGAAGAGCAGGTGGAAGTCCGTTATATGGTATCGGTGAATGAGATTCAATCAAAGGGAGAACGTGCATGAGCAACGGCAAGCAGAAAAAACGTCCCGAAGGTTTTGAACAGCCAACGGGTATCGTTAATCCAAACCTTCGGGACGGTCTGAAAGATGTGCGGGATTTTCGTCGCTTTATCGAAGAATCCTTTCCCGTCAAAGAAGTGGGAGCGGCTTCGTCAAAAGAGAAGAATATCCGACATGGACACATTAGCACGTTGCACATCTGGTGGGCGCGCCGTCCCTTAGCCGCCAGCCGCGCCACCGCTTATGCTGCGCTGACGCCCGCGCCCAAAGACGCCGAAGAATGGCAGAAGAAGCGCGATTTCATCATCCAGTTGTGCCAGTGGGAGAACTCGAACAACCAGAGCCTGCTGGAACGCGCCCGCCGCGAGATTTTGGAAGCCAACGGCGGCGTGCCGCCCAAGGTGCTTGACCCGTTCTCGGGCGGCGGTTCGTACCCGTTGGAAGCCCTGCGCCTGGGGTGCGAATCCTACGCCAACGATTACAACCCTGTGGCGGTACTGATCGAGAAAGCCACGCTGGAATACCCGCAGAAGTTCGGGCGTCCGTTTGAGGGCATGCCTGATTGGGCGAAGCCACAAGCGGGAAACCAGAAGACAGAAGGCAAAAAGAAGAAAAAAGGGAAGGATGAACAACCCGCTCTTTTCGACCCGACAATTGATTCGCAACCTACTGACTTTAATCCACTCTTGAACGCGGTGCGCTATTGGAGTGAATGGGTGCTGGAAGAAGCGCGCAAGGAATTAGCGGAGTTTTACCCTCCCGATCCTGATGGCAGTATTCCTGTCGGTTATATTTGGGCGCGTACCATTCCATGTCAAAACCCTGCGTGTGGACAAGACATTCCGCTCGTGCGTCAATTTTGGTTGGCGAAGAAGATTAAAAAGAAGGTTGCACTTTATCCCAAAGTTTTAAAAGGCAAATTGGATTTTCATGTTGTGGGCGACGGCTATGAAAAATGGCCTGAAGGGTTTAATCCTGAAAACGGAACGGTCTCTAAAGCAGTCGCTACTTGTTTAGTTTGCGGCTCTGTTGTGGATGGCGAAACAACGAGACGCATTTTTACTGAGAAGAACTCTAACCAACGTATGCTTGCTGTCGTTTTTGCTACCCAGCGAGGCAAAGGAAAAACATATCGTTGTGCAACAGACTTGGATGTTGCTACTTATGAAAAAGCGTCTACCGCTTTCCAAGAGAAATCGGAAAAACTCTATCGCGTTTTGGGTATGTCCCCAGTTCCAGATGAACCTTTGATAAGCGAACGCCCATCACCTAATGCGCGTGGAACATCTGGTATTACTCGTTATGGATTTGCGACTTGGGACACACTATTTAACACACGGCAAAAACTGGCTCTCATAACTTTCACAGAAAATATTCATAAAGTCTCGGAGGAAATAAATTCTAATAATTCTGATTTTGGAAAAGCCATAACAACCTATCTCGCAATGGCATTGGATATGATGGCTGCCTTTTGTAATTCGTTTGCTAGGTGGGAAAATACATCGCAAATAATTAAACATTTGTTTGGACGCCAAGCATTGGCAATGCTTTGGGATTATGTGGAGTTAAATCCATTTAGCAAATCAACAGGTAGCTGGACAGGAGGTTGGGACTACTATATACCTGCGATTGAACATTTATCACAGATCCCGCGAAACGAAAAAGTTATTTCGCCAATGCACTCAAGCGCGACAAATATTCAAATGTCTGAAAATTTTCTTGACGCTGTTCTAACCGATCCGCCTTATTACGACAATATTCCATATTCTCATTTGTCCGACTTTTTTTATGTTTGGTTGAAGCGAACATTATGGGATGTTTTTCCAGAATTATTTTCTACGCCGCTTTCTCCAAAGGCGGGTGAAATAGTAGCTTACACATTGCCAAATGGTGGCTTTGAAGCTGGAAAGACTTTTTTTGAGGAGAACTTAAAAAAATCCTTTCAAGAAATTCATCGTGTTTTGAAACCCAATGGAATCGCTACTATTGTTTATGCACACAAATCAACAGAGGGTTGGGAAACTGTAATTAATGCTCTATTGGATTCCAATTTAATTGTTACTAGCGCCTGGCCAATAAATACTGAAATGCGCTCTCGATTAGTTGCCTCCGAAACAGCGGCATTAGCTTCATCAATTTACATTGTCGCACGCAAAATGCCACGCCAACCCACAGGTTTTTACAATGATGTGCGCGCTGAACTTACTCAACATTTAGATATCAAACTTCATCGTTTATGGGAAGAAGGCATTGGCGGTGGCGATTTCTTCATTGCCGCCATTGGTTCGGCTATCGAAGTCTTCGGCAAGTATGAGCAGGTCATGGATTTCGAAGGCAACATCGTCCGCGCCAACCGCCTGCTGGAAGAAGTCCGCGTGATTGCCACCAATTACGCCGTCAAGCAAATCCTGCACGATGATTTCGCCACCGAAGTCAGCCCCATTGCACGCTTCTATGTCCTCTGGCGCTGGAACTACGGCGAAGCGCTTGTCCCCTTTGATGAAGCCAATAAACTCGCCCACTCCTGCGGTCTGGATTTGAGTCTGCAATTTGGCAAGAATGGCTTTATCAAGAAGGAAAAAGAGTTTGCGCGTCTGCTCGGTCCGCAAGGCAGGAAACTGGACGACCTTGAAGATCCGCGTGACATGATTGACGTGTTGCACAAGTCCCTGCTGCTATGGGAGAAAGGTCAACGGGCAGAGATGGTCAAGGCGCTCGTGGATCGTGGCTTTGGTCGCAGTGAGGCGTTCTACCGCGTCGCCCAGGCGATCTCGGAAACACTTCCGCTGGAAAGTAAGGAAAAGAAACTGTTGGATGGGTTCCTGGCTGGCAGAGATCGAGTCCAGCAGGAAGTGGAGAAGTCCGCGGAGCAAGGGAAATTGTTGTGATGAGTAAAGAATTGAGGAAGAACCATGAAACTTAGGCATGTAAAAATCCGAAATTTTCGTTGCTTGGTCGATGTTGATATCCCCATTGATGACCTCACAATATTGATTGGAGAAAACAATTCAGGTAAAACTTCTTTCTTGGAAGCATTGAGGATAGCCCTTTCGCGTGGCTTATTCGGTGGTAAGTCAGTGTTTGAAGAGTTTGATTACCACATGACCAAACAAGCAGACACACCAGAAGCTGTGGATGGTATTGAAATTGAACTCACTTTTAGAGAGGATAACTTATCAGAATGGAGTCCCGAATTACTCCAATCTCTAAATGAAATTGTACAAACAGATGTTGATCAGAGCCTAAACTTAATTATTCTACGTGTGACTAGTGCTTATGAAACACAAACAAGGGCTATGGTCACCAAAGCAGAATTTCTGGACGTAAATCGTCAACCAATTGGAGGTGCTGGTGCAAAGCCAAATAATAAACGAGTCCTTTCAGAATATATTAAACTCTTCTATTTAGCCTCCCTAAGAAATCCAGAGAACGAGTTTGGAGCTCGCTCCCAATTTTGGGGGCAAATTCTCAAGGATTTAAGGGTAGATCCTACACAGCAAAAGAAGCTTATTAAAAACTTAGAAAAACTCAATAAAGATCTGCTGAGTGCCGATCAAAGAATAGAGCAGGTTGTAAAAACATTAGATAATGCTCAAAACGTAATGGATTCTCATTCACAGCAAAATACGTCTGTGCAAGCATTACCTATGACTCCATGGGAGTTGCTATCAAGAGCTGAAGTTGTTATTCAAAATGGAAAAGGAAACGTGAAATTACCGATCCAAAATCATGGACAGGGAATACAAAGCTTAGCAGTTTTATTTCTGTTTGAGGCTTACATACAAATCTTCCTGAAGCCTAATTTCTCTCCAGACACCGAAGCGATTCTCGCTTTAGAAGAACCAGAAGCCCATCTGCACCCGCAAGCAACGCGTTCCTTAGCAAAAAAGATAAATCAAATTCAAGGACAAAAAATTGTTTCGACCCACTCTCCATACTTTGTGCAGGAAGCCCCACTGTCACAATTAAGATTATTTAAACGAATGGGACAAGGTACTGTTGTTCGCTTTATTAGAAGATCGTTTAGCGTTGGTATTGTCGGAAATGCAGGATTAGAGCAATTTTGTGCGGCGCGAACGGTTCAATATAGGTATTTCAGATCCCAAAGTAGGCTACTTCTTTCAGGAAAAATGACTGAAGATGAACGTCGCGGGTTGATTCAATTATTTGGCGGTCAGCCAAATGAACAAAATAAAATTAATGAATTGTTTCAACAATCTAAATATTACATTTCAGATGATGAACTGATGAAGTTAGAGACTTATGTGAGTCGATTTCGTGGCGACGTAATGTTCAGTAAGATTTGGCTGTTGTGCGAAGGGCAAAGTGAATACATCCTGTTAAGATATTTTTCAGAATTAACAGAAAAACCATTTGATCAAGGTGGCATTGCTGTTATTGACTTTCAGAATAATGGTGATCCAGAGGCGTTCATATCTCTTGCAAAAACATTCGATATTCCTTGGTTTATGACATGTGATAACGACAGCGCGGGAACAGGTTTTTTAAATAAGGCTAAAACCCTATGTGACAGCAAGCCCAAGGTTTTCTTGAGACCATTACCAAAAAGCTTTATTGATTTAGAACAATTCCTATACTCATCCTTTCCAACTCAATACTTACAAATCTTGAGTAATGAAGCGCGTTGCCAATCGCCTCGAGCAAGAGAATGGATATTATCTAAGACCGACTCTATGCGGCTAAAACTTTTACCAACAGGGGATTACATTATCGTGGAAGGAAATAATAGTTATTCGAATCAATCTCCTGAGTTCCCTAATAAAGCAGAGGAAATAATTGTTAACCACTTAAGAGGCAATAAAGTCTATTACGCTCAAAAATTGATTTTATATTTACAATCACAAAACGCAACAGATAACGACGTCCCTTCTTTCTATAAAAATATTATCGATGATATTTCGAAAGTGGCAGCAACATTATGAATGAGACATTTCAGAAAGACTTTGATTCCTTAAGCCCTATTCAAAGGCAAGCAACGACATGGGAAAATGGTGCGCTAGTAGTTTTAGCAGGCCCAGGTTCTGGAAAAACTCGGGTTCTTACTTGTCACATTGCCTACTTGCTAGAGAAATCCACTGAACAAAATTATAGGATTTTAGGATTGACTTTCACTAACAAAGCTGCAGATGAAATGCGATCTCGTGTGCAAAAATATGTTCCTGATCAAGAACAACGTCTGTTTTTGGGAACATTTCATTCTTTTTGCGCTGACATATTAAGGCAACATGGTACTCACTTGGGCATAAGCCCTAACTTTCATATTTATTCTGAAGATAGCGATCTTCAAGCAGTACTAGATGATGCTATTACCCACTCCCAGGATGGTCTATCGGAAGATCTAAAGAAATCTCTGCCAGTAATTAATCGCCTAAAGTCCAGTTTGATTTTCCCAAACGAGGCAATTAATTCTTTTTCTGACAAATCTCTTGGAGAAAAATTCAGTAAAGTATACGAAGCATATGAGCAGGAACTTACTGCCAGAAATGCTCTGGATTTCAATTCTCTTATTCTAAAAGTATATGAATTGTTCGTTAAATTTCCTATTTTTGCTGACCGATATAGGAAAGTATATAAATACATTTGTGTTGACGAATTTCAGGATACTAATTTGGCTCAATATAAATTTATTCGTAGCCTCACAGGTGATGTTTATAAAAACGTGTTTGTTGTTGCGGATGATGACCAAATAATTTACCAATGGAACGGAGCCAGTCATAAACGTATTCAAGAGTTTTCAGAGGATTATCAATCCGAATTGTTTCAGCTGCCCGTAAACTACCGTTGCCCGCCTGAAGTTGTAGACATAGCAAATAAATTAATTAGCCACAATTTTAGAAGAACTCCCGATAAAAAAGCACTTTCATCTTCACGAAAAAGCAACGGCAGTAAAGTTGTGCGGTTGCTATCAGGGTTTAATGATTCTACTTCTGAGGCTGCCGCAATAGCCCAAGACATTAAAGACCGACATAATAGCCATTTAAGTGAAGTAGTAGTTCTTGCTAGAAACAGGAAATTGCTAGATGCAATTCAACAATCTTTACGTGCGATCCAAATCAATAGTTCAACACATCAGCGCAGGAGCAGTTTTGAAAGTGCGCCATTAAGATTGTTGATTTCAATCCTTTCTTTGGCGGATGATCGACAAGACAAAAAAAATCTATTGATATTGTGTAGTGCCTATTCAGAGGTTTCAAATATCAAAGTTGATGCTGACCTTGTCGAAACCCAAGCCAACCTTTTAAATCGTGACTTGTTGCAGCAATGGCAAAAACTTGCTGCACAGCAAGCGTTATTGGATTGGGACAAATGGTTTGTTGATTTGGTTTTTAAATACTTGATTATTTCTTTGGATTACCAACAGTTTTCTGTCCAATTTCTAAAATCTATTGATGCAATCAATAATGAAAAAGGTGAAGAAAATGAACACGAAAAGTTTTATAAGTATAGTGAAGAAAGAGAAATCTGGAACAGCTTATTAAAAGATATACAAAACGCGATTGGCTCAAATTCTACAATAGGCGCTTTTTTGCATGAATTACAGATGAGACCTAAAGAGCCCATTATCCCGCCTAATACTGTCTCCTTAATGACTATTCATTCTTCAAAAGGAAAAGAATTTCGTCATGTTTATTTAATAGCTATGGTTGAAGATGAACTTCCTTCTTATCAGAGTACTAAAAAAGGTGACGACAGTATTGAAATTGAAGAAGAGAGACGCAGCTGTTTTGTTGCTATTACGCGTTCAGAGGAAAGTTTAACGTTAAGTTACGCTAACAGTTATCGGGGTTGGGCTAAAAGGCCATCTCGATTTCTCTACGAAATGGATTTGATCAAACAAGGCTCTAACGACGATTTTTAGATTGAGGTACACATGACTGCATTTCACACAATCGCAATTCCGCACGATGATATTCTGCAATGCCATCAACGATGGATAACCAGCGAAATTGTTCCAATTAAAGAAACGATTGAGGATAAAATAGTACATATCGGAGGCTCCTATGCTTAAGCGAATCTATGTTGATAATTACAAGTGCCTGGTCAATTTTGATCTGAAATTTGACAAAATGAATATTCTGCTCGGCGAAAACGGCAGTGGAAAATCCACCGTTTTTGAAACGCTCCAAAGGTTGCAATCCTTTATCGGCGGGGATGAAAAGGTGGAGACTCTCTTTCCGTTCGCCAGCCGCTGCCGTTGGCAGAATGCCTTCCTCCAGGTTTTTGAAATAGATCTCGAAGAAGAAGACCTGGGAACGTTTGGGTATCACCTGGCGGTGGAACATACCAAAGAAGGCGATAAGGTCAGCGTCAAAGAGGAAAAACTATCTCTGAACGGCGAACCCCTGTTCAGATTCGAGGCAGGCGAAATCCAACTCTACGACGACCAGCATAAGCCTGGCCCCAAATACCCGTTCGATTGGTCGCAATCGGGATTGGCGACCATCTACGAACGCGCCGACAATGCCAAACTGACCCGCTTCAAGGCGCAAATCGGGCGCATGATCATCGCGCAGATTATCCCGCCCATGATGCAATCGGATACGGGCGACCGCGGGGATGTCAGGCCCTCCGTCTTCATGGAAAATTTCGCGGGCTGGTACCGCGTCATTTCCCAGGACCAGGGACTGGTCAACCGTCTGATAGAAACCCTGCGCCGCGCCATGAAAAACTTCGACTCGTTTCGCTTCGTCCCCTACGGGACGCGTTACCTGCTCGAAACTCGTTTTCAATACGAAGACTTGAAGAACGCCGTCAACTACAACTTGCGCGAACTATCCGACGGCCAGCGGGCGTTGCTCGCGCTCTACACCTTGCTGGAATTTGCGCGCGAGAATCATACGATCGTTTGCCTGGACGAACCCGACAATTTCATCGCCCTGCCCGAAATCCAGCCCTGGCTGACCGCGCTGTACGATCTGTGCAACGAAAACGGAACGCAGGGAATTTTGATATCTCACCATCCCGAAGTGATTGACCTGCTCTCCAGCCACGCCGTTTGGATGGAGCGCTCCAACGGGCTTGCCACGCGCCTCTCCCCGCTGCCCGAGTCGGGCGACGACGCCCTCAAGGTTTCCGAATCCATTGCGAGGCGCTGGGTTGGCAATGAATAGATACACGGAGATCGCCGTTCTTTGTGAGGATTTGCAGCAGGCTGTTTTTATCCGCGCCTATCTGGTTGAACGCGGCGTTCTGTCGGCGCGCATACGCGTCATCCCTCTCCCAAAAGAAGGCGCGGGGGAAAGTTTTGTCCGCAGGGAATATCCCAGAGAAGTGCGGGCATATCGAAAAAACGCGCGGCAAAAAACAATTGGATTGGTCGTAATGATAGACGCAGATAATCATTCTGTGGATGAACAACATCAGGAAATGAATCGTCTCTTGCAGGAAGTGGGAATATCTGCGCGCCAACCCAAAGAACGAATAGGCGTTTTCATCCCACGCAGAAACATCGAAACATGGATTTATTTTTTGCAGGGACAATCTGTGGAGGAAGAAACAGCCTATCCAAAATTCCGCAGGAACGAATCCGCTTGTAAACCTTATGTCAAAACATTGGCGCAAAATGTTCGCCAACTCCTGCCAAACCACGCGCCGCCATCCTTGAAGACGGCTTGCCGCGAGGTCGCGCGTATTTTCCCCGAGGACGAATGACCGCATTTCACACGATCGCAATTCCGCACGACGACATCCTGCAAGGCCGCCTGACTTTGGATGTCTTTGTTGCCGATCTTTGGGAAGTCTTCAAAGGTCGTGGCGTGGATAAGTCATCGAGACGTTAACTTTCAGGTACAATTGAATCAGAAGGTGCTACGATGACAATCAAAATAAGAAACAAGTTGTCGCCAAAATTGGCAAAGATCGCGGAGGAAGTCACCCGCCGCATTCTGGAAACCGTCCAGCCCCAGCGTGTGCTTCTGTTCGGTTCGAGCGTGCGCGGCAAATTCACCAAAGACAGTGATTTGGATGTGCTGGTCATCGTGCGCGGTCCCGTTCACCGCCGCCAATTGGCGCAAAAGATCAACCGCAACTTGCACGGCGTCGGCGCGCCTGTGGATATTGTCGTCGCCACAGAAGAGGATATCGCTCAATACGGGGACAAATTCGGCACGATCCTGCGCCCCGCGCTGATGGAAGGTCAGGTATTATATGCCGCTGTCTGATCCCTCCGATCCCCACGCATGGATAACGCGCGCTTATAGCAATCTAAACCTTGCCGAAAAAGGACGCGGCAAAGATGTGATGCTGGAAGACCTGTGCTTCAACACGCAACAGGCGGCAGAAAAAGCCTTGAAAGCGGTCTGTTTGTTTAAGGAACAGGATTTTCCGAAAACACATTCCATTGTCCGCTTGTTGGATATCATCGAAGCAAGCGGCGTGGCAATATCCGAGTCCGTCAAATCCGCCGACGTTTTGACTCAATACGCCGTACAAACGCGCTACCCTGGACCTGTTGAAGAAATCTCAACGGAAGAATATCAGGAAGCTTTGGCCCTCGCCTCCAAAGTTGTATTCTGGGCTGATGCATTGATTTCGGGGAGATAAACCATGACCGCATTTCACACAATTGCAATTCCGCACGACGACATCCTGCAAGGCAAGTTGACAATGGATGTCTTTGCCGCCGATCTTTGGGAGGTCTTCAAAGGTCGTGGCGTGGATGAATATCGCAAGCCTGAATTATTCTTCCAAAAGACCTACGAAACCGAAGGCTTGAAAACCTTGCTGGATGTGGTTGAAAAGCGTCTTAAGGGCAAAGGCGGCGATCCCGTTCTGCAAATCCAAACCCCATTTGGCGGCGGTAAGACACATACCTTGATTGCAATGTACCACAAGGCGGCGGAATGGGGTGCAAAGTGTGTGGTTATGGTTGGCACCTCCATGAGCGCAAAAGAGACGCTATGGGGATCTTTGGAAGAGCAACTCACGGGTAAGAAAAAGAACTTCAAAGACATGGTATCGCCTGGTCGAACAGATGAATTCCGAGATATGCTGGCGAATGCTGGTCCCGTGATGATTCTGATGGATGAAGTGCTTGAGTACATTACCAAGGCTTCGGGCGTCACCGTTGGCGAAAGCACACTGGCAGATCAGACGATTGCCTTCATGCAAGAACTGACCGAGACCGTCAGCACGCTGGACAAGGTTGTGTTGATCGTCACGTTGCCGTCCAGCAATATGCCAAACATGAATGCCAAGTCGCAACAACTGTTACAAAACCTGCAAAATGTTTCGGGGCGCATGGAAAAAATCTATACTCCTGTGCAGGAGCATGAAATCACGAAGATCATCAGCCTGCGTCTGTTCTCGCATATTGATAAGAAGAAAGCAAGTAAAGTTATCAATCAATTTGTGGAATACGCCACACGCGAGTCGCTTCGGCGGGCATGGAGGCGTCCGAGTATCGTTCCCGCTTCGAAGATTCCTATCCCTTCCTGCCCGAAGTGGTGGATGTCCTTTATCACCGATGGGGCAGTTATTCCACGTTCCAACGTACACGCGGCGCTTTGCGTTTGCTTGCGCTCGTTATCTTTGGCTTGAAAGATGCAAACATTCCGTATATCTCTTTGGCTAATTTTGACCTTGCCAATCAGGAAGTGCGGCGCGAACTTTTGAAACATATCCCTGCTGAGTTTGACAGCGTCATTGCCGCTGACATCACAGGCGCAGATTCGGGCGCGTTGAAAGTCAATGCTGATTTAGGCAAGGCGTATCAAGGTTTGCGACTTGGAGAACGCGTCGCCACTACTGTATTCATGTATTCCTTCTCAGGTGGCATGGAACGCGGAATCACGCTTGTTGAAATAAAGCGCAACGCCACAACCATGGAAAACCCGTCTGCCACGGTGGCGGAAGCAGTGGAAGAACTCAAAGGGCGTTTGTTCTACATCCAGAATCAAGCGGGCAAATACTTCTTCACCAACCAGGCCAACTTAAATCACCTGCTTTTGGTTCGCATGGAAAATATCCACGACCCTGATATTAAATCACAGGAAGAACGTTTACTTCGTGATAATGTCAAAACCGATAAATTGAAAGCGTACATCTGGCGCACCGAAAGCGCAGATATTCCCGATACGCCAGATTTGAAATTGATCGTCCTGCCCGAAAACAATCCAAGCGCAATTAAAACCATATTGGAAGAAAAGGGCAGCTCGCCGCGCGTTCATCGCAACACGATGTTCTTCCTTGTGCCAATGCTCAGTGAGCGCGCCTCGTTTGAAAGCTCGATCCGCCGCTTCCTTGCCTATCAAATATTGCTGAGCGATATTACTTTGAAGCTCACTGCCGATCAGACCAGTGAAA
>Ga0210012_1002761_pt1 | contig 14972 bp, 16 predicted proteins | sample CryGeymeta201504_FD_183974 | JGI IMG/M metagenome (GOLD analysis project Ga0210012, IMG submission 183974) | Groundwater microbial communities from Crystal Geyser aquifers in Utah, USA - Crystal Geyser metaG 2015-04 (SPAdes) (version 2) | ecosystem: Environmental > Aquatic > Deep subsurface >... | reverse complement strand
ATTTAGGAGTAATGTTGTACGATGCTGACCAAATTCAACAAGTTGCATCTTGTGATGAATCTCAACTAGTGGACAGACATTTAGATATTTATTTGAATCCAAATGACCCTGCAGTAATTAAAGCAGCTAAAGCAAATGGAATTGCAGATTCAACCATAAAAGCAGCTCAAAACTCACCAGTTTATAAGTTTGTGAAAGAGTGGAAAATTGCTCTTCCATTACACCCAGAGTTTAGAACCTTGCCCAACTTATTTTACGTTCCACCATTGTTGCCTGCTATGGCTTCAGTGAGTGCTGATGGAATCTACGATACTGTTTCTGAGCATTTATTAGCAGGTGTAGAAAAATTAAGAGTTCCAATTCGTTACTTGTCTTCATTATTTACTGCTGGAAACGACCAAAAAGTAATTGATGTGTTTAAAAAACTTCATGCTGTAAGAGTTTCCAGAAGAGATACTACGGTGAAAGATGTAACAGAAAAACAATTAAGTACTGTAATGAATGAGGCTGGAATGGATGTTCATACTGCAAATGCAATATTTAGATTAACCTCTTTAGCAACATTTGAAGAACGATTTGTAATTCCTGCTGCTCACCGTGAAGAAGCAATTGAAATGCTTGAAAACACAGGTGATTACAAAGGAAGTACAGGGTTTGGATTTAAAGAAAAACCTGCGAGAGGGTTGTAACAACAAGGGAGCATGCTCCCTTGTCGATTAGAGATTAGAAATTAGAAATTATGAAAAATTTAGAACATTATACACTACTTGCCGAATTGTTTCGATATCCCAAACAAGATATAAAAGCAACGGTAATTAAAATTCAGGAGTTTTTGGATAAGAATTATCCGAATGCAGGAATGGAGTTTAATCGTTTTTCTGAATTTATCGCTAATTCTACTTATCCTCAAATTGAAGAAATTTTTCAAAAAACTTTTCATATTCAAGCCATTTGTTTTTTAGATTTAGGTTATGTGATTTTTGCTGAAGACTACAAAAGAGGAGAGTTTTTGGTAAACATGAAAGCTGAGCAAGATAAATATAAAAACGATTGCGAATATGAATTAGCCGACAATTTGCCGTATGTTTTGAGATTGTTATCCATACACAAAGACGAATGTTTCATCAACGAATTAGTAGTTATGATAATGATTCCTGCACTTGAAAAAATGCTTTCGGAATTTGATGCCGCAAAAACTCAAATTAGAGAAAAGGTGTTGAACAAAAAACAGAAAGTGATTATTATGGAAGGCATTAAAGATGGAAACATTTATAAGAATTCCATCAGTTCATTAATCATGGTGTTCAAAAAAGATTTTGAAAATGTGGTGTATGAAAAACAAGTTGAAATTATTCCAGCTTATGCAAAAGCATTTTTACACAGCGATTGCGAAGATGGTTGTAGTGTTTCAACACCTACACCCGAGCAAGTAAAACAACGAGCTATGAAACAAATGGGGATTCATAGCTAAATTGAAGATTAGAAATTAGAGATTAAAAACAATTAAAATAAATTATAAACAGCACTCCTTAATTCAGAAGAATTAATTCCACCTCGAGGATTAGGGGGCTTAAAACTTAAAACTATGTTAGATTATTTATTATTCGGAGCCTTACCTTATGTTGCACTAGCAGTGTTTTTAATAGGTTCAATTTATAGGTACATGAAAAAAGGATTTCAAGTATCTTCGTTATCCTCACAATTTTTGGAGGGCAGACAACTATTTTTTGGTAGTCAGTTTTTTCACTGGGGTATTGTCATGTTGTTTTTAGGTCACTTAATTGGGTTTTTAGTACCAAGTGCTGTTATGGCTTGGAATGGCTCTCCTGTTCGGTTGTTAATTTTAGAGTTTTCAGCTTTTGGATTTGCTATTTCTTCACTAATTGGTCTTTTATTACTCATAAAAAGAAGAGCTACAACAAAGAGAATTCAAATGGTTTCTAATTACATGGATTATGTGGTTTACTTGGTTTTATTTGTGCAAATCGTAAGCGGAATATTAATGGCTTATTATGGTAGATGGGGTTCTAACTGGTTTGCTTCTGTAATGACTCCTTATTTACGTTCGGTTTTTGCATTTAACCCAAATGTAGATTTAATTGCACAACTTTCTACCAGTAATGCAATGGCATTGTTAATGGTAAAAACACATATTGCTTCAGCTTTCTTAATTATCGGAATAATTCCTTTTACTCGATTTGTTCACTTTTTGGTTGCTCCCATCGATTACATTTGGAGAAAATACCAATTGGTTATTTGGAACTGGGATAACAAAGAAATTAGAACTTCTAGAAATTATTTTCCTGGAAAAAGTAGAGATTTTAAAAATAATTGATTCAACTGCCTATTGATCATTAACCCTAATCAACGAAATGATTAGGGTTTTTATTAATAACTTTTTTTGCTAATCTTCTTCATTTACAGCAACTTTAGATGGTAGTTCTTTTATATCGGGATACACTAATGCCTCTTTGTACATTAACCCTAATCCAGGAATGGCTAATAATCTATCAATTACTGCTAGCAGACCATCTTTAGTAGATGGAATTGGTTTAGTAATCGAATTTACTGGCTCTCTTGTTCCAGGAACTTATAATTATTCTGCAACACCAACTCTACCTGTATTTGCATCAGGTTCTTATTCTAGCCAAACCATAACTGATTGTATGATGGAATCAGGCACACTCACACTTACACAGGTAAATTCAACAGCAATGACAGTCTCAGGTACTTTCAGCTTTACATGTAGAAGTTTTTCAAATCCTTCGTTAGCTCATGTTGTAACTAATGGTGTATTTACAAATATCCCTTTATAATTAAAAAAATCATTCTAATTTTTCATATTAAACTCCAATCAAAATTTAAATTTTGATTGGAGTTTTTATTCTTTAATTTAACCTGTAAAGTTCAATCTATAAATTTAACTCTTCCATGAAATGAATTTCGTTAAAACAATACTAGTTTTAATACTCTATGTTGTTTGTTTAACAACAAAAGGGCAACACGATTTTGGTGTGAAAATAAATGGTAGTTGGAGTAAAATTTCAACAGAAATAAATTCTTCCTCACAGCTACTGCAAAAATTTAGATTTATGCCCTCTTATCAAGGTGGACTAATCTACAATTTTAATTTCAACAATAAATCTATCATTGGAGCAGAATTGTTATTTTCAAAAATTACAGGTAAAGAACATTCAGAGGAACCAACAATAGACAAATTTGGAAGTCCTACAAATCAGCTTATTACCACCGATATAGATAGGAATATTTCTTATTTAAGCATACCAATTTATTATGGTTATAATTACAAAAAACTCCACTTAAATTTTGGCATACAGACCTCATTTGCTATTGTTAGTGATGGTTTAGCAAAAACATCAGCACCTGATAGTAATGGAAATATGCTATATTTTGAAAGTAAATCAGAAAAACTACCAATCAAAAATTTTGATTTTGGAGTAAGAGTTGGTGTGTGTTTCTCTTTAACAAAAAGTTTTATACTGGAATCAACTTATTATTATGGATTATTAAATATCCATAAAGTTAATTCCACCTCTTGGAAATGGTCAACTCAACAATTTACCGTTGGAATCAAATACAATATAATAGCCCATAAATGAAAAGAATTAACTGAAATCTATGAAATAAATCATATACCATCTCCTACCAAAATGGTACTTTAGCTTAAATTTATAACGAATGAATTTATTTGAGATAGATTACATCTGGATTTTTCTTCTTATTCTACCTGTAGTGGCATTTATGTATGCAGCTGTGGGACATGGTGGAGCAAGCGGCTATTTAGCATTAATGGCATTGTTTGGTTTTGCTCCCGAAACTATGAAACCTACCGCCTTACTGCTAAATTTATTTGTTGCTGCTATCTCATTTATTCATTATGCTAAATCGGGGTACTTTAATAAAAAACTGTTTTTGTCGTTTGCTATTGCTTCTATTCCGTTAGCTTTTGTAGGTGGTTTAATAGAAGTTGATGCATCCATCTACAAAAAAGTATTGGCTGTTTTACTAATTTTTGCCATTCTAAAAATGCTCAACGTTTTTGGTAAAGAAAGCGACACCATTAAAGATGTAAAAGTATGGCAAGGATTGAGTATTGGAGGAATTATTGGCTTTTTTTCAGGATTAATTGGTATTGGCGGAGGTATCATTCTTAGTCCCATAATTTTACTGATGAAATGGGGGAAAATGAAAGAAGCCGCTGCTGTTTCTGCTTTATTTATTTGGGTTAACTCTGCTGCAGCAATGGGCGGACAATTAAGCAGCGGAGTAAAAATAGATGCTCAAGCCTTTTTATTGGTTGGAATTGCTGTAATTGGCGGATTTTTAGGTGGTTATTTAGGAAGTAAAAAATTCAATAATCAAGGATTAAGATACATGTTGGCATTTGTGCTTTTAATTGCTTGCGTGAAGTTATTTTTCACTTAGAAGTTGTTTTAAAATTGAATAATTCTGGTTTAAAAGTTATCATGCACATACTCCATAATGCTGGGTTATCACTATTTCCACCTTTTAAAATTTCCATACTTTTTTCAGCCAGTAAGTATGAAAAACCGACATCAAGTGTAGTGTATTCATTAAATTTATATTTAATGGATAAATCGTTTTCAAAACCCAAATAAGGGTCAATTACATCACCTTTTGCATCAACCACCTTATTTTGACTGTAAAATAAATGTCCATCAACACGAATCGAAAGCTTTTTGTTAAATTGATAATTTAAAAACAAATATAGATTTATTAAACCTCCATTTTTGGTGTCTTTTGGAAAGGAGGTAAAATAATCCATATTTCCCATAAAACGGTGAGCGACACCAAAAAGCGGAACAAATGAGTTATACATTTTATCAGGATTCTCGGCATTATCGCCACTCTGAATTTCTGCACCAAGCGTAGAAGTTAATTTACCAAACCATTTATATTTTATTTCGGGCTGCACATAAAAAGCGTCAATTTCAGTTCCACTCACATCATTTCCATATTGGTAATAAGCGGCTGTTGTTATCACAAAATTTTTTCTACTAAAAATTAACCTACCACCGCTTGTTGCTCGCAAGTACATCACATCTGGATTGGTTTTTTGCTCATATCCATCAACCACATTGATGGTCATTATATCTATATGTTGGGTGATTTTATAAGTTAAATGATGAAAGGCCATTACTTTATAATTGTTGGTTGGCGAAGTAAAATCGGTTTCAAACACATTTTCTTTAGCTTGGCTAAAAGCTCCCATTACATCGGTTAAAAGTTTTTCGGAATTATAAAACAAACGAACACCTTCGTGAGCCCTGCTGAATTGCGACCAATCTGCTGAAGAAAACAATCTATTATTGTCAATATCCAATTTTTGACGACCAATTCTTACAACTAAATTTTTGTTTAACGATGGTTCAACATAAGCTTCGTAAATTCCCAAATTGGTTCCTGTAGAAAATTGCCCTTCAGCTCCCCAAACTCTAACATCTTGAATGGAAGTGTGGAAAAGAAAACCTTTGCTTTGAAAAGTAAACAACAAACGTGAACGGTTCGATACAAAAAATGCAGGTTGTGTGGTATCGTTTGGCAATGTTCTATAGCCATCTCTAAATTCGGCACGTGGACGAAAATTCAAACCTATCACAAAAGATTTATTTTGCACATTTACTTTCTCCAATTTAACCAATGAATCCACCTCTTGTTGGGTACTAATTTCTTTTTGAACCAAAGTTTCCGTAAAATTAACAGGGGTTTGAGCATTTAGATTTGTTACAAAAGCAACTGATAAAATACTTAATCCAACTTTGAGTATTTTTTTTGTTTCCATAGATTATTTCAATATGTTTTTAAAAGAATATTGATAGATAAAACTTTGTTACCACTGAGGTGCTAAATTACACGGTTAAAAACAAAAAAAACAGAAATTTGCCACAGATTTCATTAATTTTCGAAAATTACATACACAGATTTTATTTTTCTTTAAAAAATCTGTAAAAAAAACTGCGTTAACCTGAGTAATCAGTGGCAAAAAAAGAAAAAAAATAGGCAGCTGAGTAGTAACAAAACTTTTTAAATTTTTAATTTCTTCGATTCGTCTGCAATAAATTGAGCGACTTTGTTTTCAAATTCATGAAATTGTTGGATGGCTTTTTCTCCAGCTTTCGTTACAGTTGCTCCACCACCACCTTTTCCACCAAGCGATTTTTCTACTACTATTTTTGGAGCACTTTCATTCATTTCGTTAACCATTTGCCATGCTTGACGATAACTCATTTTCATACCTTTTGCAGCATTGGTAATAGAGCCTGTTTCTTTTATTCTTTCCAACAATTCAACACGACCTTTACCTAAAAATTTGTCTTCATTAGCATAAAACCAAATACGAAATCGTATGTTATATTTTTTTTTGATAGACATCTGTATGTTTTTTAAAACATAACGCAAATTAACAATGTAAAATGCAAACATAGCATGATTTTCATCATCTTGTAAAATAATTATTAAGTAATTATTTCTCGCTATAAACAATACAACTGCCTTTCAGCAATTCTTTAGAAAGTTCAAATTTTTTATCTTCAGCAAGCATATTAAAATCGCGGCTCATTAAACCAAATCCTTCATCGTAACCAATTAAAGCAGTAGCAGCAAAATTGACAGTTTCTAATGTTAGTTCTCTTAAATGAATACATCCTTCATTTCCACCAATTCGTTCCGAAACTTTTCTGGTTACCCCACGCTCAATTTTAATTCCTATCAATAATTTAGCTTTTAATCCAACCAAAGGACAAGCTCCATGTGGATGATTAGCAAATTCGCTTTTGGCATGAACAATAGTTTTTGTTTTTGGATTAATATGGAGATTTAACCGTATTAAATGATAGGGATCGAGAAAAGTAGCTTCCAACATCAAATTACCGTTTTCTAATTCAAAAGCTTCGATACCAATGTCTCTTTTAGATACGAGGCGTTTTACTGGGATTCGTTCACCTGCAGGAATATAATCTTTGCTCATAATACTATAATTTAAATATACTCAAACTAAGTAGTTCCGCAATACTGCGGAAATGCTTAGTTTGAGTTATACTCGAAACCAAAATCCGAAAATTCATTTGGTTTCGGTATAGATTGGGATTTAACCAATTTTAATGTAAAATACACCAATTAAAACTAGGCTATCAATGATTTTTATCACTTCTAGCCTAGTGCAATAATTCATAAGTAATTTAACAATTCCCCACTCAGTCGCACTTTCTCGCTCAAAAGTACACAGGACTTTTGCCGTCCTTTATTATTCGTTAAAATTATTAACCATTCGCCAGAAGTGGATGCTTGCAAAATTTAACTTACCTAAAGAAAAAATGAAAGCAATATTTTAGTCATCTTACTTATGAATTATTGCACTAGTTTGTCATCTTTAAAAAATCAGAAAGTGCATAAACTACATTATTAAAAACAAACTCAATAAATGGTGCTTTGTTATGCTTTGTTTGAGCCATTTCTAATGTTTCATAATAATGCAAACGACTTACTTTTTCGCTACTGATATTGGTTATTGGATAACCAGCTTGTATCAATACTAAATTCATTACCAAACGTGCAGTTCTTCCATTTCCATCAATAAAAGGATGAATAGTAACCAATCTTTCGTGCATTTCTGCTGCCAAAACAATTGGGTGCATTCTTGCCTTATTTTCATTATAAAACAAAAAATAATCTTCCATTAATTTTGATAGTAAATAAGGCTCTGGCGGAAAATGCTTACTCCCTGAAATTCTCACATTCACATCACGGTATTTTCCAGCATTTTCTTTATCTATACCTCGCAAAATTAACCCATGAATTTGTTTGACTAAATATTCATTTAATGGAGCAGCATTGTTTACCAACTCAAAAAGCATATCAATAGCTTCAGCATGATTCACTGTTTCAAAATGTTCTCTAACAGATTTGCCACTAATTGTCAAGCCTTTTTCTATAACTAAAGCCGTTTCTTTGAGCGTCATGGTATTACCCTCAATTCTGTTACTATCATAAGTATATTCTACTTTGTAGTAATCCATTAACTTAGCTAAATGAGCTTTAGATAACGGTCTTTTTTTGTCTAACTGAGCTTTAAGTTCCTCTGCCTGTTTAATTAATGTATTGTTATTAAACGATTTAGATTTATAAGCCACCCTACTCTCAGCCAATTGTAGAGCTTCTAAACCATATTCTTCATCTTTTATTTCTTTATAAATTTTTTCGCTTAGCCATTGCAGAACAAGTTTTTTCGCATCTATACCATAATAATTGGCAATGGTTTCCAATTGATTTTTAGATGGCATTCTACTTCCGCTTTCATACCTACTAAATAAGGTATAATCAATATCTATTGCCTCTGAAACTTCTTTCAAAGTAAGGCCTTTACTTAACCTTGCATCTTTAAGTAATTTAGCAATTGTGTTCATCTGTTTATTTTTATTGTTTTTCATATGTCAGATGGAACTCACTAATAATCATCCTTCTATATTTAAAAAAATTTAGTGTGTTCGTTTCATCTTTATCTATTTATTTTACAAAGATAGTCATATTTTTATAATACTTGACAAATTATGTCAATAATCTTCAAACTTAATGACATTTATCATAACTAAATCAATTGTAAAAGTCTAACTTTGTTGACAGATGTTACAAAAACACACATATTATATGCTTTCTCGCATAAAAGCTCCTGCTTGTTATAAGAACATTAAGCAGCGAGATCCTTTATCATAGTCTTTACAAGAAAACGCCAAGCTAACACACTAACTGGCTCAAACACACCACTGGGTGTTTGCCCTGTTACGCTCGTTTTTAATTGCAGTCATCCCGATAGCTATCGGGGGCTCCTGACAATTAAAAACTTCACAAGCCTTGTCTTTGACATTTTCTTATAAAAGACTCAAAAAAAGAAATTTTCTTGCAGACTCATCAAAATATCTTTTTTCAATCACATTATATTTTCAATTCAATTAATCATTAAAGCTGAATACTTTTCGGCTAAATAAACATATAACAGATGAAACACAACACCATTATAGAACCTTTTAAAATTAAGTCGGTAGAACCCATTTATATGACTACCGAAGAAGAAAGAAAGGCATTTTTAGAAAAAGCACATTACAACACATTTTTACTCCAATCGGAACAAGTAATCATAGATTTCCTTACCGATAGCGGAACCTCAGCAATGAGTGCCGAACAGTGGGCAGGAATTATGCGAGGCGATGAATCTTATGCCGGTTCAAAATCTTGGGAAAGAATGGAAAAAGCAGTAAAACACCTTACGGGCATGGAGTTTATTCTTCCAACACACCAAGGCAGAGCTGCCGAGAGAATTATTTACGGCTATTTAGGAGGAAAAGGCAAAACATTTATCAGCAATACCCATTTTGATACTACCCGAGCCAACATAGAATTTTCGGGTGCAGAAGCAATAGATATCGTAATTGATGAAGCAAATGAACCAGCTTTAATTCATCCTTTTAAAGGAAATATGAATACCGAAAAATTAGAAAAACTAATTTTAGAAAAAGGTGCTGAAAACATTGGAGCAGTTATTTTAACAGTTACCAATAATAGTGGTGGTGGACAACCCGTAAGCATGAAAAACACAAAAGAAGTTAGTGCGATTTGTAAAAAACACCATGTAATGCTATTATTAGATTGTTGTAGAGTTGCTGAAAATGCTTATTTCATCAAACACCGGGAAGAAGGTTTTGAAAATTACACCTACGAACAAATTGCTCAAGAAATGTTTTCCTTAACGGATGGAGCAGCCATGAGTGCTAAAAAAGATGCTCTTATTAATATGGGAGGATTTTTAGCATTACGAGATAGTAAAATTGCAGAATCCTGCACCAACTTATTAATTATCACTGAAGGATTTTCTACTTACGGAGGTCTTTCTGGTAGAGATATGGAAGCGTTGGCAATTGGTATAAAAGAAGTTTTTGAACCTGCTTACTTGGAATACCGAATTAAAAGTACCGCTTACTTGGGCGAACATTTGCACAAAATGGGTGTTCCGGTAATGATGCCTATTGGCGGACATGCCGTATATATTGATGCAAAAAAACTATATGACCACATTCCTGTTAATCAATATCCTGGACAAGCTTTAGCTTGCGAGCTTTACTTAAAAGCGGGAATTAGAACAGTAGAAATAGGCTCTGTAATGTTTGGAAAATATGATGAAAACGGAAAACTAATTCCTGCACCAATGGAACTAGTGCGTTTGGCTATTCCAAGAAGAGTTTACACACAAAGCCACATTGAATATGTAATTGAAACTTTTGATGAAATACTCAAAAACAAAAAACTAGTTAAAGGATATGAAATTATAAAAGAAACGCTTTTACTGAGACACTTTACTGCTCATTTTGAACCTACAAAATAACTTACCAAACCTAACAGGTTTTTGAAACCTGTTAGGTTTAATTAGCTTCGCTTAATTTCTTATCCATAATAACAACATAAACATGGTCATTTTTTATGTTATTAATATCCACTCCAAAATTCATTATTTTTTGTTGTTGCATTTTAATTAATTCAAGGTGGTTTTCGTTATGATGAGTGAAAATATAAAAACTTTTATCCCCAACATAGTCCAACACTGTTTCTATAATTTGCATATTAGTTTCCTTTATTTCACTTCTTTTTTGGTTAAAGTCAGCAATAGGAATTTTATATTTATCTTCAAAAATGGTTGTTAACACAAAATTACCTTTAAAAAAGGCATCCATATTTTCTACGTCCCAAATTTCAAAATTTTCGTATAGCCGACACATTTCGGCAAAATCTTCAACTAACATCTTATTGAATTTTTAGAATGATTTTCAATTTGTTTTATTAATGAACTGATGTATTGAATTAATTCTAATGAAAGGTTGTTATTTTCTTTTAAAAACACTTTAAAGTCATCAATTAACACTTGGTAAAGCAATGTTTGTTCATTTACTAAAGCAGAATAAGCACTTTCGGAATTGTTAAAAATGAAATCAATACCAACCAAATCGCCACCATTTTGGTGTACAATTTCTACACTGTTGGTTAATCCTTTTTTAATAAGTGAGACATCGCCTTGTTCAATTAAATAGATATAATTTTGATTCTCACCTTCTCTAAATAAAAAATCACCCTGTTTGTGCGTGGAAATACGTTTAGAAATATTCTTTACTTTGTCAACTAATTCTTTAGATAAACGAATTATATGTAATTTTTCATTATTCAAAATATTATTTTTTAATTTTAATCAAATTTCATTGATTTTCAGATTACTAAAAATGACTTACATCATAAAACAAAATGATATTTCTTAGGTTTGATGAAATTAATCAAAAACATTAGCCGCTCTTAACAATTTTTTTATATCAAGTAATTTAATGTCTTTACCCTTTAATTCGATAAGTTTTTCTTTATCAAAATCAGATAAAATTCGAATAGATGTTTCTGTTGTTGTACCTGCAATATTAGCAATTTCTCTTCTGGTTAGTGTTGAGTCGATTGTTATTCCATCTGCTTTAAAACCATAGGCTTCATTTAGCAAAAGAAGTGCTTCTGCTATTCTTTCTCGCACATGTTTTTGTGCCATGTGTGTTATTTTTTCCTCTGCTCTCTTTAAATCATCCGACAAAATATTCATCATCGAAAAGGCAAAACAATTGTTTGTTTTAATCAATTCGGTAATATAATTTTTAGAAATAAAACAAACATCAGTATCTTCAATAGCTGTAGCTGATGCATAATATGTATCATTATTAAAAATAGAACGATATCCAACAATATTGGATGCTTTTGCTAATCGGACAATTTGGTCTTTGCCTTCATCTCCCATTTTATGAATTTTAACCTTCCCTTTATAAATACAATAAATACCATGAGGTTGGTTTCCTTCACTAAAAATAACTTGTCCTTTTTTGAATGAAATGTTTCTTTTGTATTCTGATATATTTTCTATTTCATTTATATCTAGACTACAAAAGATTGAAATTCCTTCTTTTTTATGTTCACAATTTATACAAGTTGGTATGTTTATTTTTGTATAGGTCATAATTTTGTCTTAATCTCCCAAAATTCATAAATAAATTAGTCAAAAAAACTGACATAAGTCATTTAAATCAATATTTTTTTATGACTGAATTGAGAAATAACTAATTTTAAAATTTCGACTTACTTATAAAACAAATTCTAATTTTATACCTTTAAATACATTAAAAAAAATATATATGATTACTGTTAAAGATGCTCAAGAAAATATCATTAAAAATACTTCTTTAGCCAAAATTATTGAAGTGGATTTATCTAGTGCATTGGGAAGCCATTTAGCTGTGGATTTATATAGCCCCCACCCTATTCCTTTTTTCAATCAATCTGCAGTAGATGGCTATGCTTTTAATTTTAACCAACTCCTTGCTTCTTATACTATTGTGGATAAAATTCCTGCTGGAGACACCAGAAGAATAACAATAAATGAAGGTGAAGCTGCTCGAATTTTTACTGGTTCAAAAGTTCCTGATGGTTGTGATACTGTTATTATGCAAGAATTTACTAAGGTGGAAAACAATCAACTTTTTGTTGATGATGATCAATTACAAAAAGGAGGAAATATCCGAACCAAAGGTTACCAAATTAAACAAGGAGATATTGCACTCAGCAAAGGAACAATTTTAAATCCTGCAGCTATAGGTTTTTTAGCTACCTTGGGCATTACTGAAGTAAGCATTTTTACCTTACCAAAAGTGAGTATTTTAATTACAGGCAATGAGTTGGTTCCTCTTGGAGAAAAACTAGCTGAAGGTCAAATTTATGAATCTAACAGCTTTATGCTAAAAGCTGCTTTTGAAAAGATGCACATTTCTCCTAGAATCATACACATTAAAGACGACCAAAAAGCGACAACCAATGCCATTACCAATGCTCTTAACAATTCAGACATAGTAGTTTTATCGGGAGGTATTTCTGTGGGCGATTACGATTTTGTTCAGCAAGGTATTTTAGAAAATGGAGTAACCCAAATTTTTTATAAAGTGGCTCAAAAACCAGGGAAACCACTATTTTTTGGCAAAAAAGAAAACAAAGCAGTTTTTGGTTTACCGGGCAACCCTGCTGCGGCACTTACTTGCTTTTACGAGTATATTTTTCCTTACATTAACCTTTCTTTTGGGTTGAAACAAGCTTTTCTAAATCAATTGCAACTTCCTATTAGTAAAGACATTAAACAAAAACCAGGTAGAGCTACCTTTTTAAAAGCAACTACCGATTTTAAAACCGTTACTCCTTTGGAAGGTCAAAACTCTGATGCCTTACAATCTTTTGCTCATGCAAATGCGTTACTACTCACACCTGCTGACGCAGCAATGATAAAAAAAGGCGAATTGGTAACTGTGCATTTGTTGCCTTAACCCAGAAAATTAACTTCGTTGAACTCGCAAGCTCGGTTCATGAATTTTCTACGATATAAGTAATACCAACAAATTTAGCTATTTTCAATAGCCCAAATTTGCGTATTACTATTCCTATAATTATCGGAAGGGATTAACCGCTTTGCTTCCCACAGCCCTTCGCACATTCATATAATTCGCTTCGCTTTTGCATGAATAAAGCGGGTTAATGGAATGTGCCAGTGTATCTTCATCAGTGCATGTGTGATTTTGCTCGTGGCTATTTCATAATTTTAATATTACAATTATTAAAGGTTTGTTTTCAATGGGGTGTACGACAAATTTCACTTTTACTATTTTTCATCAGTTAATAGTAACTGCGAGGCTTTTAACTTTTTCTTTTTGCTTGATCAAAATGAAACAAAAAATCAAGACTTCTGATAAATTTCTTACTTAACTCTTGTAATGTTCCAATACTTTCATTTATTAAAAGGGATATTTGTCGTACACCCAACGCACTCTTTACTTAGTTATCTAATTGAAATTCTGTAATCTTGTCAAAATAGTATTATATATGGTTAAAATTGTTTTCTTTACATTTATTTTTTTTGTTTTTTCCTCTTTTTTGGTAGCTCAAATTGTTGATCCATCAACATTGCCAGACGGTTGGCATAAGGTGCAAATACAGCCTGGTGTTTACTACGATGGTGAAACGATAGCAGGACACTTAGAAGGAAAAGGGGAAATGATTTGGGCAGATAGTAGTTCTTATTCAGGTAAATGGAAAACTAACATGCGACATGGAAAAGGTACTATGAAATGGAAAAATGGTACCATGTTTATGGGGAAATTTAAAAATGATGAAATGATTAAAGGAACTTTTATTTTTGAAAACGGAGATAAATATTATGGGAAATTTCAAGACGAAAAATTTCATGGAAAAGGAATATTTTTTAAAAGAGATGGATCCGTTGAGAAGGGAGTTTGGGAATATGGCAAAAAAGTGAAATAGTTAACCCACTTTATTCTTGGAATTTAAAAAAAACATTCCTGTTATTAGGCTAATTATTATACCTACCATTAACATATAAAAAAAGGGTGTAATTAATTGTAGAAAAGAAATTTCTAGATACATAGCAATTAATTCATCCATTCTTCCAATGATTATATAAATTATTACTAGCAATGTCATAGTGCTACATACTAAAAATGTTAATATGACCGCTTTCCAATAATTAATATTATTCTTTTGTTTTATTTTATAAAACAAAAGAGTTGAAAAGATTATTAAAGGATAAATTATTGTACCAAAGATTACTTTAATATTAAATTTATGGCTTAATATAATAAAGAATATTAATAAGATACTACCTGCAACTCCAAATATCAATATTGTAGGTATCATATTTTTATTAAAATAACTTGATTTCATAACTTTTAAGTTTTAATTAATAAGGTGGTTTATTGTTGACTATAAAATCATTACAAGAGTTTAGCTAAAGTGCACCACAACCCCAAAACTAAATATAATTAAAAGTAAAATTAATAAAAAAAGCCTTTTGGAAGCCCAAAAGC
>Ga0210012_1002748_pt1 | contig 15028 bp, 11 predicted proteins | sample CryGeymeta201504_FD_183974 | JGI IMG/M metagenome (GOLD analysis project Ga0210012, IMG submission 183974) | Groundwater microbial communities from Crystal Geyser aquifers in Utah, USA - Crystal Geyser metaG 2015-04 (SPAdes) (version 2) | ecosystem: Environmental > Aquatic > Deep subsurface >... | reverse complement strand
CAAGAAAATGATGTATAAACCTTTCAAAGAATTACTAGTTTCCATACAAGATAAAACCATGGACGAACAAAAAGTGATTTTAGAAGAACATTTTGAAAATTGGAAAGGAAGCTTAGAACAAGTGGACGATGTTTGTGTGATTGGGGTTAGGATATGAGATTATTCATTTACATAACATTTCTGTTTCCTGTTCTTGCTGTTGCACAATCCTCCCTGTCTCCGCGAGTAACCGACAGTCTATGGAATGTTTGGCAAGATGAAACCCAACACGATACCACTCGCTTAAAAGCAATTCATAAATACGCATCAGATGGCTACCTCTTTACCCAGTCCGACAGTGCGTTTTATTATGCACAATTGCAATACGATTTTGCCAAAGCAAAAGGGCTGAAAAAGCAAATGGCGGACGCATTAAATACACAAGGAGTTTCATTTTATCACAGAGGCGATTATGCTAAAGCCATTGACTATTACACCCATAGTTTACGGCTAAGAGAGGAAATAAAGGATCAATATGGAATTGCTACCTCCTTGGGTTATATAGGGCTTATTCACCGTAATCAGGGCGATTATGCTAAAGCTATCGATTATTATACCCAAAGTTTAAGATTAAGAGAGCAGATTGGTGATAAAAAGGGAATTGCAGCTTCTTTAAATAACATAGGAATCATTTATAGAAATCAAGGTGATTATGCTAAAGCCATCGATTATTATACCCAAAGCTTAAAAATAGATGAACAGTTGGAAAATCAACAAGGTATCGCTACCTCTTTGAACAACATTGGAATTATTTATCATTATCAGGCCGATTACGCCCAAACCATCAATTACTACACCCAAAGCTTGCAACTATATAAGAAACTTAAGGATCAACAAGGAATTGCTACCTCTTTAAATAACATTGGAATCAGTTATAAAGATAAGGGTGATTACACCAAAGCCATTGATTTCTTTACCCAAAGTTTGCAACTACAAGAGAAAATTGGAGATAAACAAGGAGTTATTGGGTCTTTGGATAACATTGGAACCATTTATCATAATCAGGGCGATTATGCCAAAGCTCTTGATTACAGTGAACGGGCACTTGTCATAGCTCAACAAATAGGGGCTGTTGCAGAAATCAGTGGTGCTGCCAAATCGCTTTGGGAAGTTTACAAAACTATTGGTAGCTATAAAAAGGCTTTAGAAATGCACGAACTTTATGTAACCATGCAGGATAGCATCTTATCGGAAGAGAGCCAACGGGAAGTCATCCGTCAGGAGTACAAGTACAACTATGAAAAGGAAAAAGTGGTGGACAGTGTGGCAACAGTCCAACAAATGATTGTTAAAGATGCCGAGTTGGCTAAACAAAAAATTGAGATTAAAGCAAAACGCAACCAGCAGTATGCTCTTTTTGGCGGATTGGGATTGGTACTGGTTTTTGCCTTGTTTATGTTCAACCGTTTTAGAGTTACTCAACATCAAAAACAAGTAATTGAAGAAAAAGAAAAAGAAACTCAGCGGCAAAAAGAGGATATAGAAGAAAAGCATAAAGAAATTACCGACAGTATTCGCTATGCCAAACGCATACAAAATGCCATTCTACCACCGCAAAAAATAGTAAAAAAATGGTTGCCAGAAAGTTTTATTTTTTACAAACCCAAAGATGTGGTGGCAGGGGATTTTTACTGGTTGGAAACAATTTCCGTCATTGCGAACGAGGAACAGCCTGTTCCGAAATCTCGGAAAGTGAAGCAATCTGCAAATAATGAAAAGATTGCTTCTTCTGAATCGCTTCGCTCTCAGAATCGCAATGACGTTATATTATTCGCAGCAGCCGATTGCACCGGACATGGAGTTCCAGGGGCAATGGTTAGTGTTGTGTGCAACAATGGATTAAACAGAAGTGTGCGAGAACACGGCATTACCGACCCTGGGAAAATTCTCGATAAAACCCGCAAGATTGTTATCAGCGAGTTTGAAAAATCTGAAGAAGATGTGAAAGATGGAATGGACATAGCTCTTTGCAAGCTCGAAATTCCAAAAGACAAATCTCAAAAAACAAAATTACAATATGCAGGAGCCAACAATCCACTTTGGATTATAAGAAAAACTCCTCCCGTCCTTCCGTCAGCTGACGGAGAGGGGAATCCACACACAAGCCATCCACAAAACAAAGGAAATGTGAACGAGAATTCCTCTCCTACAGGGAGGTTAGATGGGGCAGAACTTATTGAATACAAACCTAACAAACAACCTATTGGTAAAACAGTTAAACCAAAACCATTCACAACGCATTCCATTAAACTCCAAAAAGGAGATACCATTTATATTTTCACCGATGGCTTTGCTGACCAATTTGGTGGACCAAAAGGCAAAAAGTTTATGTATAAACCTTTTAAAAATTTATTGCTTTCCATACAAGATAAAACCATGGACGAACAAAAAACAATGTTAGAACAACATTTTGAAAATTGGAAAGGTGGCTTAGAACAAATTGACGATGTCTGTGTGATTGGAGTGAAAATATGATGCAAAATTTCATAAATTGCTTGTTCATTTTAATAAAAGAAGTTGATAAAAAATTGCTATTTTTATCCTTTCAAATTCAGATTAATGAAAATCAGATATTTATATTTCTTTTTCTTGGTTGTGTCGCTAAATACTTTAACAGCACAAATTCCTCAACGCCAAATAGATAGTTTAATCCATAGTTTGTCAGATTTAAATGAGGAGGAAAAAGTAGTAACTCTTAACAATATAGCTTGGAATATTAGTTATAATGATTTTAATTTAGGATTAGACTATGCCTTCAAATCGATTGAGTTAGCAAAAAAAATTAATCATATAAAAGGATTGTCAAGAGCGTACAACACAGTGGGAACCATTTATGCTGACCTCGGAATGTATGATGAAGCACTCAAATACTATAATCTTACCATTGAAATTAATAAGAAAAACAATTTAAAAGATGGATTAGCAAGTGTTTATGCAAATATTGCAAATATTCATGCACATCTTCAAAATTATCAAATTGCAAAAGAATATTATTTGCTTTCTAATCAAAAATTTAGGGAATTAAATAAAGTAGATTCAAAGGTTAAAACAGATTTGTCTTTATCAAAAATATATAGCGTCCTAAATCAAGAAGATAGTGCCGATTATTATCTTGATGAAGCATTCAAATCGGCTGAAAAAATGGACAAAAATCCACATATAATTGCAAACGTATTTGTTGGAAAAGCTCAAAATGAATTAGTAAAGAATAATTACGCACAAACATTGCTATATCTAAGAGGTGCTGAAGAAAAATTTACGCAAGTAAATAGTTCCTATGATTTGTTTCAAGTATATAAAATTTATGGAGAGCTTTACTACCAACAAAAAAAATATGCCCTTGCAGTGAAATATTATACAAAAGGGTTAGATAAGTATTCTAAAAACAGTACTGTTACCTTAAAAAGCGATGTTTATAAAGGATTGTCAGATACCTATTTGGCAGTTGGTAATTTTGCTCAAGCACATTTTTATCAAACTAAACATATTTTAATTACAGATTCTTTGAATAAAGAGAATTCTAAAAATAGACTTCTTATCATGGAAAATACGTTTAAAAACGAAAGAAGTCAGTTGGAACTTGAGAATCTAAAAAATATAAACAGACTTCAAGAAGCTGAAATTGAAAAGCAAAATACCCAGAAAATTGCTTTGGCAATAGGTCTTTTTTTAACATTGATGCTGGTTTTTTTTGTATTAAAAAGTTATAGAGAAAAAAGAAAAGCGAATGAATTAATATTAACTCAAAAGAAAATAGTGGAAGAAAAGCATAAAGAAATAACTGACTCTATTAATTATGCTGAGCGGATACAACGCAGCTTTTTGGCAACCACCGAAATGCTAGACAACCACCTGAAAGATTATTTTGTGTTTTTCAAACCCAAAGATGTTGTAAGTGGTGATTTTTACTGGGCAGCCCAGCTCAATAACGGTAACTTTGCTTTTACCTGTGCAGATAGCACTGGACATGGTGTTCCAGGTGCCATTATGAGTATTTTAAATATTTCGAGTCTAGAAAAATCTATTGAAAAAGAAACCGAACCTAATAAAATTTTAAATAAAACTCGAGAAATAATTATTGAACGCTTAAAAAAAGATGGAAGTACAGATGGAGGTAGAGACGGAATGGATTGTAGTTTGTTGGTATTGAATAAAGAACGCACTCAACTTTCGTTTGCAGCAGCAAATAATCCTGTTTTTATTGTTAATCCCAACAGGACAGAATGGCCTGTAAACTCCCTCCCCTTCGGGGAGGGTCGGGGTGGGGCTGAATTCAAACCCGACAAAATGCCAGTAGGCAAACATGACAACGATCAAGATTCTTTCTCATTGCAAACCTCATCACTCCAAAAAGGTGATGTAATTTATACCCTTACAGATGGTTTTTCTGACCAGTTTGGTGGTGATAAAGGCAAAAAATATATGATTAAAAATTTCAAAGAATTACTTTTACAAATAGTTCATTTACCCATGCTTGAACAAGAAAAAAAAATTGCAATAGAATTTGATAATTGGAAAGGAAAATTAGAACAAGTAGATGATGTTTGTGTAATTGGGGTGAGAATATGAAGAATTTACTTTACATATTATTTTTTTTACTACCGATTTTTGGTTTTACACAAACCTTTACACCCAACGAACAACTTAAAATTGATTCCTTCATTACCAATACTCAAAATATAACTACTCATGATACTACAAAAATTAGAAATTATTTAGAGTTAACCAGTATTTATTATTTAAGACATCCTGATTCTGCCATTTACTTTTGTGAAAAAGCCAAAATAATTGCTGAAAAAATAAATGACCAAGATGGCTTAATTAATTCTTATGGTTGGCTAGGTTATTTAACACAGCAAATGGGGAATATTAAAGGGGCATTAGAATACACTCATAAATCTTTAAAACTGATTGAAAACAGTGATAAAACTAGAGAAATAGCTATTTTATTAAACAACATCGGATATATATACAGCGAACAAGGTGAATTTAAAGAAGCTATTTCTTATTTCAATAAAGGTTTGAAAGCCCAATTTAAAATTAACGATACGTCTGGAATAGCAACTAGTTATAATAATTTAGGGCTAATTTTCGACAAACAACGGCATACTCAAAAAGCACTTGAATATTACAAGAAAAGCTTAGTACTTAGAAAACAAATTAACGACAAAAAAGGAATTGCTCGGTGCATGAGCAATATTGGAAGTATTTATAGAAAACAAGGCAACTTAGATACAGCTTTAACCTATTACCAAAAAAGCCTTGCTATTGATAATGAAACATTCAATAAACCAGGGCAAACAGTTAATTATTTTCAAATAGCTTTAATACATCTCAAAAAAGATGAAATAGCTGATGCCTTATTAAATGCTGAAAAAAGTTTTGCTATAGCTAACGAACTAAAGTTTCCTGATGAAATTTCGATGTCTTCAAAATTACTAAGTGAGATTTATGAAAAACAAGGAAGAGGAAAAGAAGCCTTAAAAATGTTTAAACTCCACATTGCAATGCGAGATAGCATACATAACGAATCCACCCAAAAAGCCACCGCCCAACAACAAGCTAAATACGAGTATGAAAAACAAAAGGTGTTAGATGATGCCGAGTATGAAAAATTAATTACCATAGAACAAGAAGCTAAAGCCAAACAAAAAATAATTACCTATTCTATAACCGGAAGTTTAGGTTTAGTGGTTGTCTTTTTAATTTTTGTATTTAACCGTTTGCAAATAACCAGAAAACAAAAGGCTGTTATAGAAATACAAAAAACGGTTGTTGAAAAAGCCCACTCTGAACTAGAAGAAAAAAATAAAGAAATAACAGATTCTATTACTTATGCCAAACGTATTCAAAATGCGATATTGCCTTCAACTAAAACCGTAAAAGAATATTTGCCTAATAATTTCATTCTTTATCTTCCAAAGGATATTATAGCAGGTGATTTTTATTGGATGGAAGCGGTTTCCTTCATTGCGAACGAGGAACAGCCTGTTCCGAAATCTCGGAAAGTGAAACAATCTGCAAATAATGAAAAGATTACTTCTTCTGAATCGTTTCACTCTCAGAATCGCAATGACGTTATACTATTCGCTGCAGCAGATTGTACTGGACATGGAGTTCCTGGAGCAATGGTAAGTGTTGTGTGTAATAATGCCTTAAATAGAGCAGTTAGAGAATATGGGCTGACAAATCCCGCAGAAATTTTAAATAAAACCAGAGAAATAGTTATACAAGAATTTGAAAAATCTAACGAAGATGTAAAAGATGGGATGGACATTTCGCTTTGTAGCCTCAAACTTTCCGAAAGTTATGCAATGCTACAATATGCTGGAGCAAATAATCCGCTTTGGGTAATTAGGAATAGAGAACTTATTGAACACAAAGGAGACAAGCAACCCATAGGAAAAGTGGATAACCCTCAACCATTTACTACTCACACTTTAGATTTGCAACAAGGAGATACTTTTTATATTTTTACCGATGGTTTTGCAGATCAATTTGGAGGACAAAAAGGCAAAAAATTTATGTACAAACCTTTCAAAGAATTACTAATCTCCATACAAGATAAAACCATGGACGAACAAAAAGTGATTTTAGAACAACACTTTGGAGAATGGAAAGGAAGTTTGGAACAAGTGGACGATGTTTGCATTATTGGTGTTAGGATATGATGCAAAATTTATCCTGAGCCTTTCGATAAACACTAGATAAACTAAAGTCGAATAGGTGTGATTGGTATAAGGATATGATTTGATGTGATTTTATAGATTCAATTTGTTGTTTATTAATTAGTTGTGAATCAATCAAGATGCATATATTAAAAATGAAATTATTTTTTTACTATTCGTTGCTTTAATAATTAATATTTATATATATTTGCATCCGCTTTTAAAAAGTACTTCGGGCGATTAGCTCAGTTGGTTCAGAGCATCTCGTTTACACCGAGAGGGTCGGGGGTTCGAATCCCTCATCGCCCACCAAGAAGCCTCGCAATAATGTGGGGCTTTTTTTTTTATCTATGTGCTTAACCTATATTTTATTTTCTAAAAAACTCAACAAGTATTATGTTGGATATACATGTGATAGTATTGACAAAAGAATTACTAAACACAACAGTAATCATAAAGGATTCACGGGAGGACTAGGAGATTGGATTTTGAAGTATTACGAAGAATTTGAAACAAAAAAAGAGGCAATGGACCGAGAACAAGAAATAAAAAAGAAAAAGTCTCGCAAATATACTCAAACTTAATAGTTCCGCAATACTGCGGAAATGTTTAGTGTGAGTTATGCCGCAACTAAAATGCTAACTATTTTACGAAACGCTAATTGATTACGGTATACATTGAATTTTTGATTGAAAAGAATGGCAATTAGCTCAGTTGGTTCAGAGCATTCCGATTTTATATCGGAAGGGTCGGGGGTTCGAATCTTCCGAAGTTAATTCGGAACAGGCTCTCATCGCCCACCAAAAATAAAAAAAACTTTAGCATTTTGCTAAAGTTTTTTTTTGTGCCATAAAATACCTTATTTATGGTATTGTTTAGAATGAATCTAAATAGTATTTTTGGAGCATAGAATGAAAAGCGAAAAACAACATATTATTCCTTTTATAATTGACTCGCCTTCTCAATTAATAAATATTGAAACAAAGAAAAAGAAGAAAGAAACTTGTTGCGAAAGATTTAAAAAGAAAGGCAAAGGATTTTGTAAATCATGCCCTCAAAACTGGGTTTAACTGTTGCTCAACAATTTAGCGAATCATTTTGGTTAATAAAATATAACCAATAATTACGGTCATAATAGAAATTAACACCCAATATGTTCCTTTAAAAAGGTTTTTACTTTTTTGTTTATCCTTATAAAATTGAACTACCACAACTATTAAAAAAATAACCATAAATAGTAGAGCAAATATTTTCTGACCGCTTGAAAACATAGTTAGTGTTAAAATTTAAAATGAACATATAATTTCCCGAAATTGTCTGAATCTTTTTCTATTCGGTGGTATTTACTTTTTATGGATGGTTGTTGTAAAAAACGAATTACTTTCTTTTTTAGTTGTCCAGAGCCTTTCCCAGGAATAATTTCAACAAGTTTTATTTTTTTGGAAATAGCATCATCAATAATTTCAGTTAATGATTTATCAATGTTTTTGGTTTGGTTGTAGATGGGATGTAAATCTAATATAAGTTTGCTCATGTTTTCTCTAATTAGCAACAGAGCTCAATATCTTCCAATCTTTTTCAACTTTTTTCATGTGAACAGTAATAGTAATTTTTTGATTTTTTCTAAAAGTTGCTTTTATCTTCACTTCATCTTCACTAAAATCCATTCCTTCAAAAACAAAAAAACTATCTAAACTTCCCTTATAAATACTTCTAAATGTTTCTATTTCTTCAGGTGTCATTACTTTAACCCTTTTATTAAATTTAAAAACAATTAAATTATTTGGAATTTTTTCATCATTTATAATTATTAATGGAGTTAAACCTGCAGATTCATCGCCATTATAATGGGTTTTTAATACTTCTAAATCTAATGTTTTTTGAATTACAATATTAATATCTCTTGCTGATTGAGCAAAGGTTATTAATGGAAGCATAAATAATATGAGAATTAATTTTTTCATTAGTCATGTTTTAAATTGAATAATTTTATAAAAAGCAAAAATTACAATTCAACAAATATAATAAGATTACGATTATATCTACGATTTTTTATAATTTTTGTTCTTATTTTTTTTCGAATTATCATATATCGTGCCTAATTTTTTTTTAAATTATTAATTTTTTTGTTAAGAAATTAGTCAATCTCTAGTGAGGCAACTAATTCATAAATTAACCTTTGGTGTAAGAATATGACCTTTAATACAATTTTGATTTAATAATATTGCTAATAATAATACATTTGCCAAAATTAAAATTTTTCAGTTATGAAGAAGCTATTATTACTATTTATTGTTGTTTCGTGTTCTATTAATTTTTATAGTCAAAATACCTATAAATTCTATTTAGATTTGAATAAAATAAGTAATGACTTAATTAAGATTACGCTAAAAACACCAACCATTACTCAAGATAAAATTATTTATAATATACCAAAAATAGTCCCAGGAACTTATCAAGTTTATGATTTTGGACAATATGTAATGGACTTTGAGGCTTTTGATAGTAATGGAGTGTCAATTTCTGTTAATCGATTAGACCAAAATCGTTGGGAAATTAGTAATGCTACAAAGTTGCATCAAATTACCTATTGGGTAGAAGATACTTGGGATGCAGATGTTGATGAACTTGTTTTTGAACCAGGCGGAACCAACATAGAACAATTTGAAAATGTAGTGCTAAACAACCATGGTTTCTTTGGCTATTTTGATGGTTTGAAAACAATTCCTTACGAGCTAAATATCACTCGCCCCGAGTATTTTTATGGTTCAACAGGGCTAACAACTGTTTCTACAACTGATAATACAGATAAGTTTACTATAAACAACTATATGGATTTGGTTGATAGTCCAATTATGTATTGCAAACCAGATACTACCACTTTTGAGGTTGGTGGTGCAAAAATTTTAGTTTCAGTTTATTCTAGAAACAAAATTGTTTCTTCAACATTTTTAGCAAAAGATATTGAAGGAATTTTAAAAGCTCAGCAGACTTATTTAGGAGGAAAATTACCTATTGATAAATATGCGTTTATCATTTATTTATATACAGGGCAAAGTGGGTCAGGAGGGAGTGGAGCATTAGAACATTCGTATTCTTCTTTTTATTATTTACCAGCAATAGAGCCAAGTCGTCTTTCAGGTTTTTTAGTGGATATTGCAGCTCATGAGTTCTTTCATATTGTAACTCCACTTAATATTCATTCGGAAGAAATAGGAAATTTTGACTACATTAACCCAGACATGTCAAAACATTTATGGTTGTATGAAGGCGTTACTGAATATTTTGCCAACCATGTTCAGGTATATCAAAAAATGATTTCTACTGAAAATTATTTAGAAGTTATAATTGATAAAATGTATGGAGCTAAAGGCTTTTCAGATGAATTGCCATTTACAGAATTGAGTTTAGGAGCCTTGGATGTTCACAAAGGGCAATATTCAAATGTATATCAAAAAGGAGCATTAATTGGGTTATGTTTAGATATATTAATTAGAGAACATTCGAATGGGAAAAATGGATTAAAAGATTTAATGAAAACACTTTCTAATGAATATGGAAAAAATGTTTCTTTTAAAGATGATGAATTGTTCGATAAAATTGCATCACTTACCTCTCCAGCTATAAGGATTTTTTTTGCTAATTATGTGGAAGGAAACAAATCGTTGCCTTTTGAAGATATTTTTAATAAAGTAGGTATCTCTTTTAAAACAAATGCTAGAGTGAGTGAATTTGGCTTTGGAAACGTATTGTTGGGATTTAATGAAGAAACCAACCGTTTGTATGTCATGGATATTTCAGACATGAATGATTACGGAAAAAAACTGGGTTTTAAAATTAATGACGAGCTTACTGCAATTAATGGACAATTACTTACGCCAGAAAATTTTGAAGAAGTAATAGACAACTATAAAATTAATACAAAAGATGGTGATAAAATTACAATCACTGTAGATAGGCTAAGTAACGGTAAAAAAACATCAAAAACATTAAAGGCAAAAGCAAGTAAATCTGAAAAATTAGTGCCATTTTTTATAGAAATTAATGCATTAGCAACACCTGAACAGGTTCGTTTAAGGGAAGCGTGGTTGGGAAAATAAAATGAATATAGATGTGATTTTTAAGCATATTTTCATTAGTTTTATGAGATAATTCCAACATTTCAAATCAACGCTTTGGTTTTTTCAAAAACAAAATTATATTGGATTTTACAACTTTTTGGTTGGCTAGGTTATGTGAGTTTAATTGGGTATTTCAATTTTTCTTCCTATGGCAATTTTTCTACTAATTTCATTTTTAGTCTAATTTCAATTTATGTAATTTGTGTGTTAGTTTCACATGGTTATAGAAGTATAATTGTAAAATACAACTTACTAAATCTACATCTTTCGAAATTGATAATCCCAATTTTTTTTGGAGCATTTGGATTAAGTATTGTTACTTTTTTTTTTAAATGGCTTTTGGTGGATATTATTATTGAACAAAAGCAATCGTTTTTTTTGTGGTCAGATTTCTTCTTTAGCATAGCAAGTTGGTTTGTGATTTATTTGTTGTGGTCGTTATTTTATTTTTTGTTTCATTATGTTACTAACTATAAGAATGAAGAAATAAAAAACCTAAAATGGGAAGCCAAGAAAAATGAAATTGAACTTAATCGATTAATTTCTCAAATGAATCCGCACTTTATTTTTAATGCAATGAATAGCATTAGAGCGTTAATTGACGAAGATCCAAAATCAGCTAAAATAGCAATAAATCAACTTTCTAATGTGCTTAGAAACTCCTTGTTGATGGGGAAGAAAAAGTTGATTTCTTTTGCGGAAGAATTAAAATTAGTTGAAGATTATTTGAACCTCGAAAAAACACGTTTTGAAGAAAAGCTAACTATTAAATTAGCTATAAACGAAAATTCTAAAAACTTTTTAGTGCCGCCATTAATGATACAAACCTTGGTTGAGAACGCAATAAAACATGGTACTTCTAAACTTCCCAAAGGAGGAACTGTAGAAATAATAGCATCAATAGAAGCTGACAAGCTAAAAGTAATTATTTATAATAGTGGACATTATAACGAACAAACAAGCTCAGAAACAGGTTTTGGATTAGCAAATACCAAACAACGGTTGGATTTACTTTATGGAAAAGAAGCTCTTTTTTCTATAAAAAATGAAGATAACAAAGTAAAAACAATATTGCTTATTCCTAGTAACTAAAAAACCAAAACCTTCAAGGTTTTAAAAACCTTGGAGGTTTAAAATTGTTCATTAATTCTCTAAAATCTTAAATTCCGAACGTCTGTTTTGTTGATGAGCAGCTTCTTTTTCTTGCTCAGTTGCCATTTTGTTTATGGTTTCCTCTTTCACTAATGGTTGAGATTCTCCATAACCTTTAGCAATTAAACGTGAGCGATTAATTCCTTTTGATGTTAAATAATCTACACATGATTGAGCTCTATCTTGCGATAGTTTCAAATTATAAGCATCTCCCCCCCTTGAATCTGTATGAGCTGCTAATTCAACTTTTACTTTTAAATTTTGGTTTAGCAATTCAACAACTTTATCCAATTCATTAAATGAGGAAGACCTCAAAGAGGCTTTATTATAATCATAAAAAATATTAGCCAAAACAACTTTTTTCCCAGTTTCAATTTTATCTAAACCAATGTTTTTCTCAATTTCTTGAAATGCAGCTGTATCAGGTATGTTAATGTTTTCAGAATAAAATAAATAGCCTTCTTTTTTTACACTAATTCCGTAATCATGTCCAGCAGGCAATGAGACCATATATTTCCCAGTTGCACTGTTTGATTCGTATGAAGAAACCAATTCATTCTTATCATTATCGAAAATTTCAATTAATGCACTCAATGGTTTTTTAGTTTTTTTATCAAAAACAACTCCTTTCAGTAAAGTTAATTTCGGGCGACTATTATTTTTAATTTCATCTAAAAACACAATTTTGTAAATGTCTTTTTTTCCTTCACCACCTGCTTTTTCTGAAGTGTAGTAACCATGTTCTCCATTAGCTGTAAGTACAAAAAAAACATCATCGCCTGATGAGTTAATGGGGTATCCTAAGTTTTGCGGACGACTCCATTTTCCTTTTTCAAAGGTGCTTTTAAAAATATCGTAGCCTCCCATTGAATTATTGCCGTTAGAACTAAAATACAATGTTTTTCCATCAGGATGAAGAAAAACAGCATCTTCATCAAATTCTGTATTTATCATTGCTCCTAAATTTTCGGCATCGCCCCATTTTCCATCTTTGTTTTGAGTGGATTTATAAATGTCTTTTCCACCTTTTCCTTCTGGTCTAGCACTTACAAAATAGATGGTTTTTCCAGTATAATCGTAGCTTGCTGATGTTTCTTGGCTTTTTGATGTTATGGGTGAAGGTAATTCTTCGGGAATTGTCCATTCATTTCCTTTTTTCTCGGTTACATAAATGTTGCCTATGCCTTTTTTATTATCTCTATAAATAAATAATTTTTGCCCATCAATAGATAGACCAACTGTTGCATCATGAAAGGCACTATTAATTGGTTTGCCGATATTTACAGCAGGTTGCCATTCTCCTTTTTCGTCCTTTGAACTGTAATAAATATCTTCATAATAGTCATCAATTTGAGCATCCCTTCCTCCGCCTTCAGTATCACTTCTTCTTGAAGTAAAAAAGATTTCAGATTCATCGGCAGTAATAACAGGTACATATTCTTGGTTGGAGCTATTAATAGCACTTCCCACATTTACAATTTCTACATTAATGGGAGTTTCAATTAATTTTTTTCCAATACCACATTCTTTTATTTTTTTGTCAACAGTTGCTATTGCTTCTGGTCGGATGGAAGAGCCTTTGGTTTTTGAGGTTCTGTATAGTTTTATTGCTTCATCAAAATTATTTTCTGCTTGAGCCATTTGTGCTTTTAGGTAAGTGAAATACCCATCAATAGAAGCATCTAACTTAAAAGCTTCTTCTAATTGCGTTTTTGCTTTGGCTGTTTCGCCTGTGTGAAAATAACAATCGGCTATTTTTGCATTTAATTCGGCATTTTTAGGATTGAAATTTTGTGCTTTTTCAAAAGAAGAAAGTGCTTGGGAGTAAACATGGTTCATGTAATGAAAATTTCCTGTACTCAACTCATTGAGAGCAGTTTTTAACCCATCTTTGTTTGAGGAAAAATTCTTTTTATCGAAATCTACGTTTTGGGTAAACCCTGAAAATAGTGTGGCTACTGATAATAAGGTAGTTAAAATTAATTTCTTCATTATTCTTTGACTTTAATTTTGGATGTAAAGGTCGTAAAATCTTTGTGTTTAGCAATAAGGTTTAACAAAAAATTAAACTCTAAGTAACCACCCACTTTGCCAATACTAAACTTAGCTCTTACGATTAGGGCTTAGGATGTATGGGGGAAACACCACCTAATCACACCGTTTGAAAAATAACTTATAACCCTCATAATTGAAAATCTTTAATTCTAATTCATTACTATCTAACTTGACAATTTCATAAATTATACTATATGTTTTTTTTAAAGGAACATTTCTTTCATAAGCTATAATTTCTGATTTAGTTATTTTATCAATCACAAAAGATGTATCAATAATAGTTGGTAATCTATTATAATATTCATATCCTTCATTCTTTGAAATTATTTCTAAAACACGAGTACTAGAATTCAATATTTCAATTTCAGATTCAGGCTCATTCTGAGCCCCTATCAAACACACCCATCTGTCCGTAGTTTGAAGTTAAGCCTTTGTGTAATGGCAACTACGGACTTTGTATCAATTCCATTTTTTATAATTCTTTTGTTCTACTACTACAAACATACCTCAAAAGTAATAATTATTTTGACTTTGTAATTTAAGTCCGTAGTTGCTAACACTCTTTGCTAACGCTTCAAACTACGGACAGTGGTGGTTGTCGTTAAGGTCTTGGTAGTTTAATCCCCTACCATTTGTTCTTCAAACTACGGACAGTGGTGGGATGGTAATGTCTTAAGAATCCCCCGTAAGCACTAAACTGAAGCGTTGATATTTTAGCAGAGGGCTTAGTGATGTAATTTTCATAATTCATAAACAAATATACTATTTTTATAACGTATTGTGTTTGCTCGATCTAAGTAAGCTCGTACTTTACAGCTTAGGATTAAATTTCCAACAACTAACGAATTAAATTTACAGAGCCTATTGCGTTGTGTTTTTTACCGTTAAGGTCTTGGTAGTTTAATCTCCAAACATATACTCCATTTTGCACAAAAATTCCTTTATATGTTCCGTCCCATGGTTCAAACTTAACATCAGAAATAAATAGTATTT
>Ga0210012_1002737_pt1 | contig 15054 bp, 12 predicted proteins | sample CryGeymeta201504_FD_183974 | JGI IMG/M metagenome (GOLD analysis project Ga0210012, IMG submission 183974) | Groundwater microbial communities from Crystal Geyser aquifers in Utah, USA - Crystal Geyser metaG 2015-04 (SPAdes) (version 2) | ecosystem: Environmental > Aquatic > Deep subsurface >... | reverse complement strand
TGCTGTATGACGCCTTGCTGCTTGACGTGCCGCTGGTGCTGGACGCCGATGCGCTCAACCTGATTGCGCTGCGTCCCGACCTGCGCGCCATGCTGCACACCCGCAAAACCCCTGCCGTGTTCACGCCTCACCCCGGCGAAGCCGCACGTCTGCTGGGTTGCAGCACGGAGGCTATTCAGCATGACCGGGCAAGATCCGCATTGAGTCTGGTGCAAAAACTGGGGGGAAGCGTGCTGCTGAAAGGCGCGGGCAGCCTGTGTGCCACCCGCGACGGCAAGCTGTATCTGAACCAGAGTGGCAATCCCGGCATGAGCGCCGCCGGCATGGGCGACGTGCTGGCCGGCATGATCGGCGCCTTTATCGCGCAGGGTATTGCGCCCGACAATGCCTTGCTGCTCGCCGTGCATCTGCACGGTGCGGCAGGCGACGAACTGGCAAAGCAACAAGCCACGCTCGGCATGAGCGCGACCGAAGTGACCGAGTGGGCGCGCTGGCTGTTGAACCGGATCGCGCCGCGCTGAACACCCAAATGCCTGACTTCCTCTACCGTTATCTGATCGTCATCGTCGCCTGCCTCGCCCTGCTGATCGGCTTGCAAGGCCCCAACTTCATTGACCAATACGAAAAGCGCGTGGATGCCCACTTGCGCGAGGTGAGCCTCAACCTGCGGCCGTTCCAGCTCATCGCCGACAAGTATTTCGCGGGTGATCTGAACAAACTGATCGACCTGCATCGCAGCAGCGGCGAAAAGCCGTTCCAGGAGGAAGGCGCGGCCATCGAGCAGATGGTGCAGCGCAAGTTGCGTTTCGAAGCCGACCTCGCCGCATTGCAGACCAGCCTGCCGCTGAAAGCATTCCGCGTGTTGTTCCACGGCGACCGCGAGATGATCGACGAAGCGCTGGGACAGTACAGTTATGCCGTGCCGCTGAATCAGGATGCGCTGTTGTTCGGCGCGACCTTCGCCCTCATCATCCTGATCCTGCTCGAGCTGTTGCTTGCGCTGGCTCGCCGCATCAGCAGAAGATCACCCGCCAACCATCCCCGGACAGCATGAGTTTCCCCATCGATATCAGCGAAGAGGCGGGTGTCCGCTATCTGCATTTCGGCTCGCGCTGGATCCAGGGCGCAATGCGCATCGCCCGCCCGTGGAATCTGGAACTCGACTACACCGGGGAGATGATGGCGCCGCTGTTGCTGCGCGACGAGCGGCGCTTCCCGCGCAAAGTGCTGCTGATCGGACTGGGCGCCGCCTCGCTGACCAAATTCATCTACCGCAACCTGCCGCTGGCGCATCTCACCATCGTCGAGATCGAACCGCGCGTAGCGATTGCGGCCAAGCAGTATTTCAAAATGCCGGAAGACGACAAGCGCATCCACCTGATGATCGCGGATGGCGCGCAATACGTGCTGGGCACGGAAAAGAAATTCGACCTGATCCTGGTCGATGGCTTCAACGAACGCGCGCGTCCGGGCGAATTGAACACCCTGCCGTTCTATCAGGCCTGCCGCACCCGCTTGACCGAACAGGGCATCATGGCAGTCAATCTGATCGGCCTGACACGCGGGGTGCAAGACAGCTTTATCCACATCGCAACGGCCTTCGACAAGCGCGCACTGATGTTTCCCTCCTGCGACAGCGGCAACGTCATCGCTTTTGCCACGGCGGGCGAGGCCATCAAGATTGCACTGGATGATCTACGCGAACGCGCCGCAGACTTGAAGGAAAATACCGGCCTCAATCTGCTGCCGACTGTCACCCGGCTCGAACAATCCACCACGTGTCCCGGCGGCTTCCTCACACTGTAACGTAGATATAACAAGGCGTTAAGGGCAAATCCCTGTATAATCTCGCGCCTCGAACAGGGTTGATCCCAATCCGCCGCATCGAAGAATTCAATTTTTTAGGGGCACACAACATGGCAACCACCAAAAAAGCAACCACAACCACCACCAAAAAGGCGGTGGCGAGCAAGACCACTACAGAAAAGACGACTGCCAGGAAAACCACTGCCGCAGCCAAACCGGCAGCCAAAACAGCAACCACGAACACGGTGGCCGCAAAAACGGTTGCCGCCACAAAAACTGCGGCACCGACTGCCAAGGCGGCTCCGCGCAAAGCCGCTGCGCCCGCCATTTCGCCAGAACAGCGCTACCGCATGGTGCAGGGTGCCGCCTACTACCTGGCGGAGAAGAATGGATTCAAGGGTGGCGCGATGGATTACTGGATTGCTGCTGAAGCCGAGATCAAAGTGTTTCTTTCGGGCAACTGAACCAAAAACGGCAGTTCGATCCGCAGATTTCACAGATTAACGCAGATTTTTCGAGTTGGTGCCCCCCCAGCCATCAACCTTGCGAAAGCCGTTCAGAAGCTTGCGACCAAATTCCACATCGCCCAAAGGATATGTCGGCAATCCAAGCTTGCTTATTGTTTAATCGGCGAAAATCTGCGTAATCTGCGGACAATAATTGCCCCGGATAAACCAGCTCACTGCCGCAACGGCTGGCCTGTTCAGGTCAGCCCGGTCTCCACCGCGAAACGCACGAAAGGCAGTTGGATCTTCTCTTCACACAACGTGGCGAGGAGACGTTCCGCCTGTTTCGCGTTAAGTACGAATTCCACCTGGACCGGCAGTTCGCCACCCAGCTCGAAAAAGGTTTCCTCGTGCAGATGGCCATGTCGGCCAAAACCGGCCACCGCACGGAAGACCGATCCACCGGGCAACCCCAGTGCTCTGGCGTGTTCCAGCACCCATTCGTACAGCAGCTTGCCTTGGTGGTGCTGTTTTTCCGTCAGGTAGAACTTGAGATAGACGCTTTCCATTTCAGCCTCCTGTTTGCAACCATTTAAAGGTCTGCATCCCCAACACCGTCATCAGCAGCGAACCGCCCAGATGCGCCACGATGATGCCCATCCCCCACGCGTATTGTCCGCGCAACAATAGCGTGACCGTCTCGGCCGAAAACGTGGAGAATGTGGTCAGGCCACCCAGAAAACCGGTGATGATGAACAGCCGCCACTCGGGATCGATACCCGGATGTTGCATGAAGAAAGCAATCGCCACACCGATCAGATAACCGCCGATGAGGTTGGCTGCAAGCGTGCCGACGGGCAGTTCCGGCAGCGCCGGGTTGAGCCACAGCCCCAAGCCCCAGCGCAGCCAGGCACCGCAAGCCGCCCCAATTCCTATCGCCAGTAAGGCATATGCCGTCATAGTCCTCTCGCCGCGCGAATCAGGCCGTGCCGCCCACCGTCAACCCGTCAATGCGCACCGTCGGCTGGCCCACGCCGACCGGCACGCTCTGCCCCTCCTTGCCGCAGGTGCCGACGCCGGGATCGAGCGCCATATCGTTGCCGATCATGCTCACGCGCGTCAGCGCCTCGGGGCCGTTGCCGATCAGGGTCGCACCTTTGACCGGGTAGGTGATCTTGCCGTCCTCGATCATGTAAGCCTCGGTGGTGGAGAACACGAACTTGCCGCTGGTGATGTCGACCTGCCCGCCGCCGAAGTTGGCGGCATACAGCCCGTGCTTGACCGAGGCGATGATCTCGTCATGTGTCTTGTCGCCGTTCAGCATCATGGTGTTGGTCATGCGCGGAATCGGCAGATGAGCGAACGATTCGCGCCGCGCATTGCCGGTGAGCGGGACATTCATCAGGCGCGCGTTCAGACTGTCCTGCAGGTAGCCGCGCAGGATGCCGTCCTCGATCAGCACGGTGCGCTGCGTCGGATTGCCTTCGTCGTCCATGTTGAGCGAGCCGCGCCGGTCGCGAAGAGTGCCATCATCCACCACGGTGACGCCCTTCGCCGCCACGCGCTGGCCGACGCGACCGGAAAAGGCCGAACTGCCCTTGCGATTGAAGTCTCCTTCCAGGCCATGTCCCACCGCTTCGTGCAACAGGATGCCGGGCCAGCCGGAACCGAGCACCACCGTCATATTGCCCGCTGGCGCGGGACGCGCAGCCAAGGCAACCGTAGCCTGATGCACCGCTTCCTGCGCGTAGCGCTGCAACACCTCGTCGCTGAAATAGTCGTAAGCAAAACGCCCGCCGCCGCCTGCCGAGCCTTGTTCGCGCCGCCCTTCGCTCTCGACGATGACTTGCAGCGAGAGGCGCACCAGCGGGCGAATATCGCCATTCAGCAAGCCGTCGCCGCGCGCCACCAGCACCACCTCGTATTCGCCGGACAGGTTGGCCATCACTTGCGTGACGCGCGGATCGAGCGCACGCGCCATTTTCTCCAGCTTTTCCAGCAGCGTGATTTTTTGCGCGGCATCCAGCGTGGCGATGGGATCCTGCGGCAGGTACAGGCGCCGGGCTCGGGCCGGATGCAGATGCGCCGCCGTTTGCTTGCCGCCCTGGCGCGCGATGGCACGCGTCGCCAGCGCCGCTTCTTCCAATGCGTTCAGGGTGATGTCATCCGAATAGGCGAACGCCGTCTTGTCGCCGCTCACCGCGCGCACGCCGACGCCCTGACCGATATGGAAACTGCCGGACTTGACGATGCCTTCCTCCAGCGACCAGCTTTCGGCGCGGCCGTACTGGAAATACAGATCGGCGTAATCGACGCGATGCGCCAGCATCTTGCCGAACACCTGTTGCAGATCGTTCGCGCCCAAACCGTGCGCGTCAAGCAAGGTGTGTTGTGCCAGTTGTAGTGCCGTGGGTTCGCTCATGCCCGGTCGCTGTAGCGGCAAGCGAGGGTACGATGCGACAGCGCGGGCAGGCTGGCGCGCAGGCTCTTCTGATAGGAGGCGTTGACTTCGGCCAGCACCACGCCGGAGCCGCGCGGCAGCTCGTCGAGAATGCGTCCCCACGGATCGACGATCATGGTGTGGCCGTGCGTCTCGCGCCCGCTAACATGGTATCCCCCCTGCGCGGCGGCGATGACATACGCCAGATTCTCGATGGCGCGGGCGCGTACCAGCGGTTCCCAATGCACCTTGCCGGTGGTTGCAGTGAAGGCGGAAGGGAGCACGATGATGTCGGCGTTCTGCATGGCACGGAAAAGTTCGGGGAAACGCAGGTCATAGCACACGGCCAGCCCGATGCGCCCGAACGGGCTGTCAACCACGACCACCTGGTCGCCCGCCTCGATGGTCTGCGCCTCGTTATAGCTTTCGTTGCCCAGGGTCAGATTGAACAGATGGATCTTGTCGTAGCGCGCCACCTGCATGCCGCTCTCGTCAAACACCAGCAGGCTGTTGCGCACCTTGTCCGGCACCTCGGCCGTCAGCGGCAATGAACCGATCAGCCAGACCTTGTGCTGGCGCGCCTGCTCGCGCATGAATTGCTGGATCGGACCCTGCCCCGGCGTCTCGCGCACCTTCACCTTGTCCATTTCATCCATGCCCATGATGGCGAAGAACTCCGGCAACACCACCAGCTTCGCGCCCTTGGCTGCGGCATCGGCAATCAGCCGGCGTGCCTCATTCAGGTTGCCTTCCACCTTCGGCCCGGACGCCATCTGGATGGCGGCGACTTTGAACGCGCTTTGTTGCGCGGCGATGCGCGACTGGGTGGAATCGAGATCAGGTGATGACATGATGAAAGGTTCTTTCGTTGGTAGATGATGTTAACGCTTATTCCCCGGTCGGCGGCTTGCTCGAGCCGATCCGTTCGACCACCGGGTCAGCCCAACTGCCGCTGACATTGTAGTCAAACGAGACCAGCTTATCGAGCGGATCACGCAATAATTTATTGGCCAGCAATACCCCGACCCCCACTGCCGGCCCGGCAGCGAATGACAGCAGGGAGACGTTGTCGCCCAGCGCGGGAAACACCCGCACCTGCAATTGTTGGGTCTCGCGCTGCAGATCCACCTCGCCGCGCAGGGAAACTTTGGCAGCGGCGCCAGACATGGTGAAGTCTTCGGTCTTCAGCATGCCGTTCTCGATCAATCCCATGCCGGAAATGTTTTCGAACTGAAAACCTGGGCTGAACACGTCGGTGAAATCGAGTGAAATCCGCTTTGGCAGGGATTGCAAACTCATCACCCCGAGCAATTTGGCTGCACCCGGATCAACTTGCAGAAATCGTCCTTTGCCGACGCTGACGCGGATCGAGCCGAACAGACTGGGGTAATTGAACGCGTCCGGGGCACCATGCCAGACCAGCGCACTTTCAAACACGCCCCTGCCGCCCGATACGCTGTCCGGATAACCCGAACGCGCCAGCAGTTTGCCCGAATCGCCGATTTCAATCTTGACATTGAGTTGCGTCTCACCCTTGCGCACAAGCCAGCGACCATTCGCCTCGACCAGCGCATCCGGATTGGTCAGCCGCAGGGATTTCAGCACGACATCCTCCGCATCACCTTCCAGCAACAGCGCCAGCTTGCCCAACTGCTTCCCCTTCCAGCTCAAGTTCTCCACCGCCATATCGACCACCGGCATCGAAGCAGTGCCCGCCGTCTGCTCGTACACCGGCGAAGCGATGATCCCCTCGTTCGTCTCACCCTCCCCCAATTTCAGTTGTTTCAAACGCACCAACAGCCTGCCCTGATCCTGTGGTTGCCAGATCAGGTCACCAGTGATTTCAGGGGAAATCAGGCGCGTGCTGACCAGACCGTTGCGCCCGCTGCCGCGTATATTGAGATTTTGCACGCGGTTGCCGAAACCGGTTACCTGATCCAGTGTCACGTTGATCCCGGCAATGTTCGGCAACACTCCCTCGCGTTGCGGCACATTCGACCATCCGCTCCAGCCCTGCAAATCCAGTTGAGGCAGACGGCCAACAATCCATATACCCTCCTTGCCGGTCTCGTTTTGCTGCCTGCCAAGCACAATGTTGCCGCGCCGGATTGCCCATTTGCCATCGCCGGTCTCGCTACGCAGCAAGGTCGCATCAAAAATTTCGCCGTACTGTAATTTCAGACTGTTTTGTCTGGCATTGATATCCTTCTGCTCGAACTGCAAATTGAGTTTTTGTTCTGGCAGTTTATTGAAAGGACGGGGTAAATCGGAAGTCAGTCCGAGCAAATCAGAACTCACTTTCACGTCGGCCAATTTGTCGCGCACGGAAACCTCCGCCAGCCAGGCGGTTTGTCCGCGCAGTCTGCGCAGCAAGGGATAGGGGTAGGTGGCATGCAGACTGCCCGCATCCAGCGTCCCGTCGGCATGGATGCGCAAGGTTCCCCCCTCGTTGCGCAAGCTGAGTTGCGCCGGCCCGCCCAGAATCTGTGCCGTGACATCCTTAGCCTGGATGGTTTCGTTGCTGAACGTCAACTCACCCCGCACACGCTGCAACAGCGGAACGTGCGCACCCAAATCCAGCTGGTTGTCATCAATGCGATAGCTGCCGCGCACCCTGGCCGGTGCGCCGTGCCCCAGCGGAATCTCCAGGTGCAGTTTAAGGAGACCCCTGCCGCGCGCCTGAAAGTCGTCGGTATAACCATTGAGATAAGTATGCACCGGACTGTTGCGGACATAATCCAGCAAGCGTTGCGTGTCATCTGCCGCTTCGCCATCCACCTCCATCACCAACCCGCCCTGCTTCAGCGTGTCGGGCAAGGCCACCCGCACATTTTGCAAAGCGGCCCCGGCTGTTTTTGCGCGGCTTGCTTTCACTTCCAGCAAGCGGCCCTGGATTAGCAAATCCGCCCGCGCCTGTTCGATGCGCGGCCACGCGGGATCGAATTCGATCGCCACATCGCTGGCCTTGGCAGTGATTCTGAACAAGCCGGTCTTGCCATCCGCAAACGGGAAATCGCGCAGATCGCCGTGCACGCGCAGTTGAAATGAATCAGCCAATCCATCCTGCAACCCGGTCTGCAACCAGCGGTAAGTCGCATCGCCAAAGGCATGCTGCGGAATGTAACGCGCAGCATGGCGCACCGCGACACGTTTCAGGTTGACCGTCAGATCGGCGATGCCCGGGCCGTCGGCAAACTGATACGCGCCGAAGATCGTGCCTGCCAGATCGGCATTGGCCACCCGGATATCGTTCAGCTTGAAATCCCATCCGCGCCGTGGGTTGTGCTGCCAGTCGAGCTGACCCGACAGCCGATCGAACTGCAACGGTTCAGCCAAAAAGCCCGGCGCCTGCACCTTGGAATCACGGCTGTCCAGCGACAGCACACCGTCACTGTCGTTGCCGTCAACACTCCCGCTCAAGCCGGAAAATCCGGGCAATCGACCGACCTGGCGCATGGCGATCTTTTCGAATTGCGCCTGTAGCCGATAGCGCAGCAGTTTCCCGGTATCGCCCTGCCAGCTTGCCCGCAGATTGCGCACGCGGCCCTGTAGCCCCAAATCGGCGATACGCTGCTTCACCTCGACTGCCAGGGGTAGATAGTCCAGCAGGCGTCCCACATCGGCCAGATTGAGCGTATCCGCGCGCGCCTCGCCCGAAGCCGAGCGATAGCCGCTTTTGGCGTTCAAGTTGAGCAGAAAATTGGTTCGCGGCAAAACGAATCCATCCTGCATACGCAAGGAAAAATCGCCTGCAGAAATCTCGAAACCATTGCGCAGTTGCCGCCAGCCCAGTCGCCCCTTCAACTCGCGCAGCACCAGCTCGGGCAATTCGGCGCCAAGTTGTGCCTGCACAGTGCGCAGATCAACCTCCGCATCCGCCTGGGAGATGGCGCCCTGTACCAGGCGCAGCGACAGTTGCACATCGCCGCGCCCCTGTTGCAGACTGAATGGAAAATCGAGCCAGGTGCGCCCGGCGGCGACATCCGTCTGCCGGATGCGGGCAAACAACTCGCCGCGCCAACTGTCACCCGCGGCAAAGCTGTCGCCATAAAGATCGCCGTGTGCCTCGACAGGTGCCGCGAGTTCGGGTGGCGGGGTGGCACGCAAGGTGAATCGATGGTGATCAAAGAGGTTGTCGATGGTCAGTTCGATCTGTTTGAGTGCAATGGGTGGCGCTCCGCGCATCTCGTCCTGCCACACGATACGCCCCTCCCGCACCACGATCTGCGTCTGATGCAGCAGCCAATCTGCCGCGCTTGCATCGGAGACCACTGAGGATTGCGGGTCTGATTCGATGCCGCCCACATAAAGCCGACCCGCCGGATCGCGGCGGATCGACAACTGTGGGTTGTCCAGTTGCAGGCTGTGGAAACGTAACTCGCCAAACAGCAAACTGCTCCAGGCCACCGTATTGCGCATCGATGGCAGTTCCAGCGCCACGCGGCCTTGGTCGTCGCGAATGCTCACCCCTGACAGCAACAGGCTTGGACGCAAACCTTCCCAATTTGCCTCAATGCGCGCAATCGTCAGCGGGCGGCCAATGGCTACACTCGCGGCCAATTCGATGTCGCCGTGATAGCGTTCGATTCCCGGCAGGATCGAAAAACGCAAGAACGCCACGCCCCCCACTATCAAAACGATCGCCAGCAACAGCAATATGCGCGAGGCATACCAGGTGCCAAGCACGGTATGCCGCAACAGGCTTTTCAGCATGGTCTGCAGGCGTATGGCAACACGCAGTGGAATGAGGGACGGATAAACATGGGAGGCTATAATGCGCCGACTGAAAACGAAGACGCCCATTTTAACCGAAGCCAGATGAAACCCCGCTTACGGATTGACGATTTCGACGCACTGATCCTGCATGCCCGGCACTGCAGCCGCTATTTCGCGCGCTTGCTGGATGCGGAACCGGCCTGGCTGGATGTATTGCGCGCGCAACATCAACTGGCGACTGATGCCGCGCTGGTCGAATGCTGGCTGGATGAATTGCCCGTCGCTGACGAAACGGGGTTATCCCGTGCATTACGCACGCTGCGCAAGCGCGTGATGCTGCATCTGATCCTGCGCGACCTGGGCGGATTGTGCGATTTATCCGAAGTCATGCGCGCGATGACGGCACTGGCCGAACTCACGGTACGCCGCGCGCAGACATTCTGCATGGCAAATCTGGTCGCACAATTCGGCCAGCCGATCGGTGCCGACAGCGGTGCCGCGCAGCAGATGCTGGTGATCGGCATGGGCAAGCTGGGCGGCGGCGAACTCAATGTCTCCTCCGACATCGATCTGATCTTTGTCTATCCGGAAGAAGGCGAGACGAACAGCACGCGCAGCCTGTCCAATCACGAATTCTTCAGCCGTCTCGGGCGGCGCATCATCGCCCTCATCAACGATCTGACCGCCGATGGTTATGTGTTCCGCGTCGATATGCGCCTGCGCCCCTACGGCGACAGCGGGCCGCTGGCGATGAGTTTCGGCGGGCTGGAGGAATATCTGGTGGCGCAGGGGCGCGAATGGGAACGCTACGCCTGGATCAAGGCGCGCGTGGTCTCACCGCCGCACGATCCGCACAGCGCCGAACTGGATCGGCTGGTGCAACCTTTCGTGTTCCGCAAATATCTCGATTTCGGCGCCTTCGATTCGATGCGCAAACTGCATGCGCAGATCCGCGCGGAAGTGGTGAGGCGCGAACGCCAGCACAACATCAAACTGGGCGCCGGCGGCATCCGCGAGATCGAATTCATCGCGCAGGTATTCCAGTTGATCCGCGGCGGGCGCGACCCGCAGTTGCGCCTCCGCCCGACGTGCGAGGTATTGCGCCTGCTGGCGCAGTCTGGAGAATTGCAACCCGCTGTCGTGCAACAACTGGACGCAAGCTATGTCTTCCTGCGCAACCTGGAACACCGCCTGCAATATTGGGACGACCAGCAAACACAGATGCTGCCGGAAGCTGCCGAACAGCAGGCGATCATCGCGCAGGCCATGGGCTATGCCGACTACGCCACCCTGCTCGCCGACCTCGATCCGCTGCGCGCCTTCGTCAATGCACAATTCGAGGCGGTGTTTGGCAGCAAGCAGGAAAGTGGCGACGAGGCGCTGTGGCGGGAAGACAGTGACAGCGAGGCGCTGACGGCGGCACTGGGTGAACTGGGTTACCGCGAAGCCTCCGCGCTGGCAGAAATGCTGCAACAATTCCGCGGCAGCAACCGTTATCGCCAACTCCCCGAAGCCAGCCGACAACGCATGGATAGTCTGTTGCCGCGCTTCATCCGCCTGTGCGCGGCAGAACAGAACCGCGATGACGCATTGCGCCGCGCGCAGATACTGCTGGAAGCCATCGCGCGCCGCGCCTCGTATCTCGCCTTTCTCGCCGAATATCCGCAGGCACTGCCCCGGCTGGTGCACATGCTGGCTGCCAGCGCGTGGGCCGGCGACTATCTGACCCAGCACCCCATCCTGCTCGACGAATTACTCGACACACGCGAACTTTACAGTGCTCCGGATTGGCCGCAGCTGGATGCGCAACTGGCCGCACAACTCGAAGCCCACAGCGGCGATACCGAACGCGAGATGGATGTGCTGCGCCAATTCCAGCAGGCGCAAACCTTCCATCTGCTGGCGATGGACCTGCAAGGCGTGTTGCCGCTGGAAAAATTGAGCGACCACTTGAGCGATCTCGCCGACCTGGTCCTGCGCCATGTCCTGCGGCTGTGCTGGCGCGACCTGCGCCAGAAACACCGCGAGCAACCGTGCTTCGCCATCATCGCCTACGGCAAACTGGGCGGGCGGGAACTGGGCTACGCCTCCGATCTCGATCTGGTTTTCCTGTACGACGATGAGCAGCCCGATGCCGGGCAGATCTACGCGCGACTGGCACAGCGCATCAACACGCTGATCTCCAGTCATACCGCCGCCGGACGTCTGTATGAGGTCGATCTGCGTTTGCGCCCGAACGGCGAAAGCGGCCTGCTGGTCAGTTCCGTCGAGGCCTTTGAGACCTACCAGCGCGAACACGCCTGGGTGTGGGAGCATCAGGCATTGACCCGCGCCCGTTTCTGCGCGGGCGATCCTGCGGTAGGCAACCGCTTCGAACAGATGCGCAAAGCGATACTCTGTCTGCCGCGCGATACGGCCAAGCTGCAACACGAAGTGCTGGAGATGCGGCGCAAGATGCACGACGGACACCCCAACCACAGCGATCTGTTCGACATCAAACATGACAGCGGCGGCATGGTCGATATCGAATTCATGGTGCAGTTCCTGGTGCTGGCGCATGCCGCGCGCTATCCGCAACTGACGGCGAACAGCGGCAACCTGGCGCTGTTACAGACGGCGGCTGAACTCGGGTTGATCAGTCAGACCAGCAGTGGCGCGCTGCGTGATCTGTATCGGGAGTTGCGCCGGTTACAGCACCGGATGCGGCTCAACAACCAATCGCCGTGCCGGGTGGAGCCTGGTCAACTGGATACGACCGCCGTGTCCGAATTGTGGCAGCAATTGCTGGGAGCAGAATAAATCAGGCGACAGCCGGTGCACCGTCTTGTGGTGGCAGATGAAAGACATTGTCTTTGCCGGAATGGTTTAGTGTGTCAACACGCCCGACCAGCCGGTACGAGACCATCTCGCCCTTGCCCTTGATGTTGAGTACGCTAGGCGGTTCGAACAGAAAGTCATGGCGCAGGCGATTGTAGGTCAGCTTGTCGGTCAAAATGCACCCTGACTTGGCATCATCGGTCAGACGACTGGCGATGTTCACCGTGTCGCCCCACAAGTCATAGATGAAACGCTTGGTGCCGATCACCCCGGCCACCACCGGGCCCGTGGCGATGCCGAAATGCACACCCAGATCAAGCTTGGCAGAGAGCGGGTGCCTGGCCACAAAATCAATCATTTCCAGCGCCATGTTCACGATATCTTGCGCATAGTCCTGCCGCTCGCGCGTCAACCCGCCCACCACCATATAGGCATCGCCGATGGTCTTGATCTTTTCCAGACCAAACTTCTCGCTCAGTTCGTCGAATTCGGAGAACAGTTCATTCAGCAGGCTCACCATCTGCTCCGGCGACATCTGCTCGGTCAACTGGGTGAAGTTGACCAGATCGGCGAACATCACCGTCACATCCGCATAACCGTCCGCGATCAACCCCTCTTTGCTCTTCAGGCGCTCGGCGATATTCGACGGCAGCACGTTGAACAACACGCGCTCCGATTTCTTCTGCTCTTCCGCCAGCAGCGCATGCTGCCGGTCAAGTTGTTCCTTGATTTTCTCCGTCTCGATGACGAAATGACGCACCAGGAAATACAGGATCGAGGACATCGCGGCAAAATTAAGGGCGAAGAACAAACCGATAGTGTTCATGGGAATGCCGCCTGTTCCGCCGCTGCCCAGCATGTAGTCAAAGAATCCCGACAACATCGTCAGCACCATATACGCAAAGAACCAGGGAATTGATTCGCGCCAGCTGGCCGCCACCAGCGCACCGATCGGTGCCAGCAAAGCCCAGAGTGTTACGCCGCTCGAGGTTACCGAGCTGCCCATGCTCCACTGCATGATGAAGGGAGCGAACAGAAACAGGGAAAGCTGGAAGCGGAAGACCCCGAAATTGCGGGTCTTCATGTAATACAGCAGCGAACCGACCGAAATCAATTGATAGCCGAGCGGCACATTGCTGGAGAATTGCACCCCCATCGCCCAGTAGATCGCCAGCCACAGCATGACGGCAAACGTCATGAAGGCGGCAGCGAAGATGAGCAGGCTTTTGCGCAGCTTGTCTTCCTGCGAATCCAATACACCCGGCTTGATTTCCTGCGAGCTGATATGTTGCGCCACACGACCTCCCTCTAGCACTTGGGAGAATGATTACACGAAGCGTGCCTAAAGGGAATATGCCGCAAGATATATAGACCCGTTGCGACCAGCATAAATCAGTTGAACGGGCAGCTTCAATATCGGCGCGGAAACGGCTAGAATCGCAACCCCTGCAACGATGCTTAAAATCCAAGGAAACACACCATGTCCATGTCTGACCGCGACGGCTTTATCTGGCACGACGGCAAACTCGTCCCCTGGCGCGAGGCGACCACCCACGTCCTGACCCACACCCTGCACTACGGCATGGGCGTGTTCGAAGGCGTGCGGGCATACAAGACAACGCAAGGCACCGCGATATTTCGTCTGCAGGAGCATACCGATCGCCTGTTCAATTCGGCCTATATTTTCAAGATGAAGATGCCGTTCGACAAACAGACGCTGATGGAGGCGCAAAAGGAAGTGGTGCGCGCCAATCAGCTGGAATCCTGCTACATCCGACCCATCGTGTTCTACGGGTCCGAGGCGATGGGCATTGCCGCCACCAACATCAGCGTGCATGTCGCCATTGCAGCCTGGCCGTGGGGCGCGTATCTGGGCGAGGAAGGCATGGCCAAAGGCATCCGCGTCAAGACGTCCAGCTTCACCCGCCATCACGTGAACATCAACATGTGCCGCTCCAAATCGGTCGGCACTTACACCAATTCCATCCTCGCCCATCAGGAAGTGGCCCAGGACGGCTATGATGAGGCGATGCTGCTGGATGTGGACGGCTATGTGGCGGAAGGCGCGGGCGAGAACATCTTCATCGTCAAGAAAGGCAAACTCTATACGCCTGACCTGACCTCGTGCCTGGAAGGCATCACGCGCGACTCGATCCTCACTCTGGCCAAAGACATGGGAATCGAGCTGATCGAGAAACGCATCACGCGCGACGAAGTGTATTGCGCCGAGGAAGCCTTCTTCACCGGCACCGCGGCGGAAGTGACGCCGATCCGTGAACTGGACACGCGCGTCATCGGCAGCGGCAGCCGCGGCCCGGTCACGGCCAAATTGCAAGCGGCGTTCTTTGACATCGTGGCCGGCAAAAATCCAAAATACGCCAGCTGGCTGGCGCACGTATAACAAGAAGTTCAGGAGGAAACCATGACCGACAATACCCTCGCCCAACGCTACGTCGAAGTGACTGCAGCAGCCCTGCCATTGTTCTGCCCCACCCCGGCAGTCAGTTTGTGGAGCGCCCATCCGCGCGTCGCCATCCCGGTTGAGAAGCTGGGCGAAGCGACCTGCCCTTATTGCGGCACGGTCTATAAATTCAAAGGCGAGCTGCCGCACGGACAGCATTGAACAGGCGATTGAAACCTATCCGGCTGTAGCCCGCTTACCGGGCACCACAATGGAAAAGATCCTGGTCGTCGCGCCAAGTTGGGTGGGAGATTGTGTGCTGATGCAGCCCATGCTGCAGCGCCTGCTGCAGCACCATCCCGGCGTGCAGCTCGATATTTTTGCACCACCCTGGACCGAGAAGTTGCTGCGCCAGATGCCGGAGGTGC
>Ga0210012_1002733_pt1 | contig 15060 bp, 10 predicted proteins | sample CryGeymeta201504_FD_183974 | JGI IMG/M metagenome (GOLD analysis project Ga0210012, IMG submission 183974) | Groundwater microbial communities from Crystal Geyser aquifers in Utah, USA - Crystal Geyser metaG 2015-04 (SPAdes) (version 2) | ecosystem: Environmental > Aquatic > Deep subsurface >... | reverse complement strand
TTTAAGCGAAGTATCACACCCTTGGGAAGTACTTCATTCCGCTGGTTATGAAATTGACTTTGTAAGTCCAAAAGGCGGGAAAGCACCTGTTGATGGATTTAATATGGACGACCCAATCAATAAAAAGTTTTGGGAAAATGCTACCTATCGAAATAAGATTGAAAATACCCTAAAACCATCCGAAATTAATCCAAATGACTACATTGCAATCCATTATGCAGGTGGACACGGAACAATGTGGGATTTTGCGGATAACAAAGAAATTGCTGAAATAGCAAGAATAATTTACGAAAACAACGGAGTTGTAAGTGCTGTTTGCCACGGTCCGGCAGGACTTGTAAACATCAAACTAAGCAATGGGAAATATCTCGTTGACGGGAAAAAAGTCAATGCCTTTACTAACGAAGAAGAAATAGCAGTAAAATTGGAAAATGTAGTTCCTTTTCTTCTTGAAAGTAAATTAAAAGAACGTGGAGCCATTTTTGAAAAATCAGGACTTTGGCAAAAGCACGTTACGGTTGACCAAAGATTGGTAACAGGACAAAACCCTCAATCGGCAGAAGGTGTTGGAAAAGCAACTTTAGCAGAGCTGAAAAAAATTTCAAAAGTCAAATAAAGCCAGCACACAACAAGTAATAAACCAACGACTTTACTATTTTTGCAAACGATTTAAATACTGCTTCACCAATATATTGGAAAGCACGTCAAACCAAAAGAAATGGAAAAAAAGAATCATTATTGCGTGATCATGGCGGGAGGCGTCGGAGCTCGTTTCTGGCCCATGAGCAAGACCTCGCGACCAAAACAATTTATCGACATTCTGGGAGTCGGTAAAACACTCATCCAGTTAACCTTTGAGCGTTTTACTCAAATCTGCCCCGCTGAAAATATCTTTGTGGTTACCAATGATATATACAAAGACCTGGTTTTAGAACAATTACCTTCTCTTTCGGAAACCCGGGTGTTGTGCGAACCTGCACGCAGGAATACCGCACCATGTGTGGCCTATGCCAATTATAAAATCAAAGAACTAAATCCAGAGGCGTTGGTGGTAGTGGCTCCTTCGGACCATATTATTCTTAAAGAAGAAGAATTTGTACGCAATATACAAACCGCCCTTAAGGCAGCAAAAGAAAACGATTGGCTGTTAACACTGGGTATTCAGCCCAGCCGGCCCGATACCGGATACGGATATATTCAGTTTACGGACGATCAGGTTTACCCGGAAAATCCCATGCTTCACAAGGTAAAGACTTTTACCGAAAAACCCAACCTTGAAATTGCCGAGTCATTTTTAGCCAGTGGTGATTTTCTTTGGAATTCAGGCATTTTTATCTGGTCGGTAAAAAACATCATGTTTGCTTTTTCCACCTTGCTCGAGGAGGTAGATTCACTTTTTGCTGCCGGTATCGGCAAATACAATACGCCTGATGAAACCGCCTTTATCCGAACCACCTATGCTGTTTGTAAAAATATCTCCATCGACTACGGCATCATGGAAAAAGCTTCCAATGTGTATGTGCTGGCGGTGGATTTTGGATGGTCGGATCTGGGAACCTGGGGATCACTTTATACCATCCGGGACAAAGATGTCAACAAAAACGCCGTGGTGGGCAACCAGGTAATGCTATACGATACCAAAGATTGCATTGTCAATATGCCCAAGGACAAACTGGTGGTATTGCAAGGGCTTCGTGATTACATCGTGGTTGAAGAGGACAATACACTGCTCATTTGTCGCAAAGAAGATGAGCAGCAAATCCGGCAGATCGTTACCGATGTGAAAGTGGAAAAAGGAGAAAAATACGTTTAAATCAATAACTTAAATAAATTATGAATAAAATTATCGTTATCATAGTGGCTATTTCCATGGGAATAAGCACCCTGGTTCGTGCCGATGAAGGCATGTGGATACCTTTGTTAATCAATAAAAATATGGCTGAGATGCAAAAACTGGGGTTAAAACTCTCGGCTGAAGATATTTACAGCATTAACCATTCCAGTTTGAAAGATGCAGTCATCATTTTTGGTGGTGGATGTACCGGAGAAATCGTTTCCCCCGAAGGTCTGATCCTGACCAACCACCACTGTGGATACGGTTCCATTCAGCAAGTAAGCACACCCGAAAACAACTACCTGGACAATGGTTTCTGGGCCATGAACAAAGACGAAGAAATCCCTGTTGAAGGACTTAAAGTACAATTTCTTCAATACATGAAAGAAGTTACTGCCGAAAGCCTGAAAGGACTTACCAATGACCTGAGCGAAACCCAACGCGACAGCATGATCAATGCAAACAACAAGGTTATTATTGAAGAGGCCACCAAAGACACCAAGTTCAGGGGAATTGTGGAATCGTTCTATGGTGGAAATGAATATTACCTGTTTGTATATGAAGTATATAACGATATACGATTGGTAGGTACTCCTCCTGAATCTATTGGAAAATTCGGAGCCGATACCGACAATTGGATGTGGCCCCGTCATACCGGCGATTTTTCTATGTTCCGCGTGTATACGGCACCCGATGGAACTTCCGCTAAATATGCCATGGAAAACATACCCATGAAACCAAAGCATTTCCTTCCAATCAACATTGCCGGCGTGGATCAGGGTGACTATGCCATGATTATGGGATTTCCGGGCAGTACCGACCGTTATCTGTCGTCCTTTGGTGTTGATCAGGCTATCAACCTATCCAATCCTACCATTGTGGATATCCGTGCTGAAAAACTTCGCCTCATGCGCGAAGGGATGGATGCCAATGAGGCCGTCAGGTTACAATATTCATCGAAATATGCACGTACCGCCAATTACTGGAAATATTTTATCGGACAAACCAAAGGGCTGAAACGACTGAATGTAAAGGGACAAAAACAAGAGCTGGAAGCTGAATTCGAAAACTGGCTGAATCACAACCCAATAGAAAAAGAAAAATATGGTCAGGCCCTCACACTGATTGCCAATGCCTACGAAGTGATTGGGGGATACGTTCCGGCACGTTACTATTTTATGGAAGCCATTTATCGCGGACCTGAAATACTTGGAGCTGCCAACAAGTTTAATAAACTGGCTAAATTACTTCATGCCAAAAAGGTAGATCCTGCTGCTATTCAGGAGGCCGTAAACCAAATAAAAGAAGGTGTTGACGGATATTTTAAAGATTATAACGATGCCATCGACCGCAACCTGCTGGCATCCATGATGCGCATGTACCATGAAAATGTGCCGTTGGATCAACAACCTGCTTATCTTTTAACGATGGATAAGAAATTTAAAGGCGATTATAACAAATATGCCGACTATGTTTTTTCTAAATCCATGTTCGCCAGCAAAGAAAAGGTAACTGCTTTTTTGGCAAAACCCAATAAAAAAGTGCTGGATAAAGATCCTGCTTTTGAAGCCGTTAACGCATTTTTTGCCAATTATCGCAACCTGACAGCCAAAACAAAAGAGGCCTATGCCAACCTGGCCAAAGGTAATCGCTTGTTTATTGCCGGGTTGCGCGAAATGAATCCGGAAACAAATTACGCGCCGGATGCCAACTTCACCATGCGTTTAACCTACGGCACTGTTCAGGATTACTATCCTGCCGATGCCATCCACTTCGAATATTTCACCACCATGGACGGCATCATGCAGAAAGAAGATCCCGATAATTTTGAATTTATTGTTCCTGCCAAACTCAAAGAACTATACCAAGCCAGGGATTTTGGCCCTTATGGTGATGACGGGGTAATGAAGGTTTGTTTCCTGACCAACCACGATATTACGGGTGGAAATTCCGGAAGTCCGGTGATGAATGCAAATGGAGAACTTCTGGGACTTGCTTTTGACGGCAACTGGGAAGCCATGAGTGGCGATATTGCTTTTGAACCCGAATTACAACGCACCATCAATGTGGATATCAGGTATGTACTTTTCATTATCGATAAATTTGCCGGTGCAAAAAACCTGATTGATGAAATGACACTTATAACCATGAAACCTGATAAATTAAAAGAAATTATTCAAGCAAATGCCATTCCGGTTTCCATTGAACCCGTTATTGTTCAATAAACAACTTCGATTTAAACTTAAAAGCTGTTTGTTTAGGCAAACAGTTTTTTTTATGCTCAAGAATAACGATATACTGAAATGAGATTTCCTTTGAGGAATAATTATATCAACTACTTTTGATTTTTATATAATCAAATATATGCGCGTCCGTACCCCCGATTTGCTTAAAGGCATGGCTGTAATCCTGATGATACAGGTTCATTTGATCGAGCTTTTCGCTACACAGGAAATTTACGATAGCTTTTTTGGGCAACTCCTGCTTTTCCTTGGCGGACCACCGGCCGCCCCTGTGTTTATGGCGGTCATGGGATATTTTCTGGCTTTCTCGAAAAGAGGATTGTTGTTCGATGTTAAACGAGGTATCCAACTAATTATCTGGGGTTTTGCACTAAATATCGGGCTTAACCTCAACCTGTTCTTTCATATCTACACAGGTGTATTTCAATTGAGTCCCTGGGAATATTTGTTTGGTGTGGACATTCTTTTTTTAGCCGGATTATCCGTCATCATCATTGGATTGATAAAACATTTCTTCCAAAACAAAATCTGGCCGTGGCTGGTTCTATTATTCATTGTCATTGTGATTCCTGAAGTGATTAACCCATCATCCACAGATGGCATTTCAGCTTATTTATGGGCTTATGTCTATTCTGAGAATTGGTGGTCGTATTTTCCGGTTGTTCCATGGCTTGCCTATGTCCTGGCAGGCATTCTTTTCAATCTCCTCGAAGAAAACCTGAAGACAATCTATTATCAATTCAAATGGCCAATTTTTGCTGTTACGGCCATTGGATTAATTTTTACTTTAAAATATGGAATCCACATTTCTTCGCACCTTGAACAATACTATCATCATGGAATGTTGTTTTTTGGTTTCACCACTATTTTTATGCTTTTCTGGTTAATTTCCTTCCACCAGATTACACTTCATGTCAATAATGTGGCAACAAATTTCATTGAATGGCTTGGAAGAAGGGTAACTTCGGTTTATATTTTCCAGTGGCTGATCATCGGAAATATCTCCACCATCCTATATAAAACACAGCATTTGATGCAGTTGGTCGGTTGGTTTTTAATGGTATTGATACTAAGTTCTCTGGCGACATTCACCTGGTATAAAATCTACCGAAAATCGTAGAAAGACCAAACCATTTGATTGATAAATAGGTTTTTACCATCAATTTACTTGACTTTCAGATCAAGAAACCGTATCTTTGCAAACTTTTTCCCCTGAAGGGACAAAAGGTACTAAAAGTAATTTAAATATTCATACATGAAATTATCCCAATTTAAATTTGATTTACCAAGGGAGTTGATTGCTGACCATCCTCCAAAAAACAGAGATGATTCGAGAATGATGGTAATCAACAGGAGCACACACACTATCGAGCATAAAATATTTAGGGACATCCAGGATTATTTTTTTGAGGGAGATGTTTTTGTGATTAACAACACACGTGTATTCCCAGCCAGGCTATATGGTGAAAAAGAAAAAACCGGAGCGAAAATTGAAGTTTTTTTACTTCGGGAACTTAACCGGGAAAGCCGTTTGTGGGATGTGTTGGTTGATCCTGCCCGTAAAATCCGCATTGGTAACAAATTGTATTTTGGTGAAAACGAAGAGCTGGTTGCTGAGGTAATCGACAACACCACTTCGCGAGGCAGAACGTTGCGTTTTCTATTCGATGGCACCTATGATGAATTTAAAGATACCATCCAGGCATTGGGACAAACGCCACTTCCAAAAATCCATAAACGACCCATCGAACCAGTTGATGACGAACGTTATCAAACAATTTATGCCAAACACGAAGGAGCCATTGCCGCTCCTACCGCGGGGCTGCATTTTTCACGTGAACTAATGAAACGTCTGGAAATAAAAGGCGTTAACTTTTCAGAAGTCACCCTGCATACCGGGCTTGGAAATTTCCGCTCCATCGAAGTCGAAGATTTGACAAAGCACAAAGTAGATTCAGAAGAGATGTTCGTTCTCCAGGAAATGGCCGATATTATCAATACTGCCAAAGAAAATAAACACAAGGTCTGTGCTGTTGGAACCACCAGCCTGAAAGCATTGGAAACAGCTGTAAGCATTACCGGACAAATTAAACCTTATAGTGGATGGACCAATAAATTTATCAATCCACCTTACGAATTTAAAACTGCCGACTCGATGGTGTCTAATTTTCACCTGCCTATGTCTCCTATGATGATGATGGTATCGGCTTTCGCCGGATATGATTTCCTGCGAGAAATTTACGATGTCGCCATAAAAGAAAAATATAAGTTTTTTACTTACGGCGATGCCATGTTGATTCTTTAGGTTAATAAAAAAACAAAATTTTCGTTATAACCCGGTTACTGTACCGGGTTTTTCTATTTTTACTTAATCAAATGAAAAAATATATACTTATATTAGCTGGAGGGGCAGGAAAACGTTTTGAGTCGGAATTACCAAAACAGTTCGCTTTATTGAACGGAAAGCCAATGTTGATGCATGCTTTTGAAGCATTCAGCCAGGTCGAAGATGCTGAATTTGTTTTAATACTAAACGAGGACTGGCATCAGCATTGGAATAAACTGTGTCAGGAATACGCTTTCAAAATCCCACACCGCCTGGTAGTAGGAGGTCTCACCCGCTTTCATTCGGTACAGGCCGGGCTCACTTTGGTTTCAAATCCTTCGTTGGTAGCCATACACGATGCGGTTCGTCCACTTGTGTCGGCTGAGTTGATACAATCCTGTTTCAAAATCGCGGAGTTTAAGAGCTGTGCGGTTCCCGTTATCCCTTTTACTGATTCCATCAGGTATGTATCCGGGCCCCACAACAAAACAGTTGCGCGCGAGCAATACAGGGCAGTTCAAACTCCACAGGTTTTTAAAAGCAACCTGATTCTACAGGCTTACAGGCAATCATGGGAAGAAAAATTTACCGATGATTCCTCCGTTTTAGAAAGTTTGGGATACCCGGTCATCCTAATTCCAGGGGAAACAGAAAACATCAAAATCACCTCACCCATTGATTTACAAATGGCCGAAATCATCCTGAAAAACAGAGAAAAAAAAGCTTTGTAATTCTATCTTGAAAACCGCCTGTCTTTCCAGCTAATGCTAACCACCAGCGAGGCCATACCGACCAATATAACATAAAACGGGTAGATAAAACTGAATGGAATGAACCACTTTTTCAGGTCGTTTCGTTGAGCAAAACCTGCATAGCCATATACCAGCGGTATGTCGATTAATATTTTCATCAGCATCAGCAAAGTATAAATCCACCACAACCAATTCAACCAAAAGCCGGAAAAAAACAGGACGGCCAACATACTGTTAGTCAACAAAACAACCAAAGAAACTACAATAGCGACAGGCGATTGATAGCCTTTGGCCTTGGATGCCCATCTTAACCTTTGCTTTATAAACTGACTCAGCGAGTAAGGAGGTGGCGTTTCAACAAGCACTTCCTTTTTAAGCAAAAAACGGATGCTTTTTCTTCCAAAATACCTGAACGTATGATGTATTAGAAAAACATCATCGCCCGAGGTGTACCGATAATAACCTTTATCTTCCACGCCCGACTCATACACCTGGCGGGTAAAGGCCATGTTGGCTCCGTTTCCCATGAAAGGCAACCGGATTCCTGCCGCTCCTGCTCCTGAGGCAACCAGGCTAAAAAATTCAAGAGTCATCAATTTTTGAAGTATCCTCCTTTTTTGCTGATAAACAACCGGAGCCAATACCAACGAAACTTCTTCATTATCGAATGCATTGGCATAATTTTGTAACCAACCCGGTGGAACAATACAATCTGCATCGGTGGTTACTATCAAAGCCGTTTTTGTAAGTGACATACCTTGCTTAAGAGCAGCTTTTTTCCCATGCCCAATGGCTTTTATCACCTTGATATTTAAATCCGCATGAGTTTGCACATAATTTGTCATCACTTCGAAGGTCTGGTCCGATGAATGATCATCAACAATAACTATCTTGAATAATGCTTTGGAATAATGCTGCTGTTCAAGGCTTTTCAGCAAATTTTCAATCGTGTGTTCTTCATTTCGTGCGGCGACTAACACGGTCATCTTCTTTTGGGCATTTCCAGGCGAAGGAACTGACTTGTCGAGACTAAACCACCCAATCGTAATGATAGTCATGACCAATAGATAAGCCATGCTTATGACCAACACGACAACGGAAAGTAGTTCAATCCACATGGTTTCTTCTGATAAATCGCAAACTAAAAACAAAAATGGTACCAACAGCTGCCGGGAGGACGATATTGACTACCCACAACATGGATGATGCGGCGACGATGCCAAGTGTCAGATCTTCATTCCAACAACCTATTGCTACAAAATATTGTTCAAAAACGGTCAGACTCACTGTACCCCGAACACCAAATTCAGTCAATGCAATGGTAGGGATCCCGGTCATAAACAAATAGACCATGCTCACTAACATCATGGACTCAGGATAATTCACCGGTACCTGAAAAACCTTTAATAACAAAAAAAACTGAAACGAAAACACCATGTATCTTGCTATACTGATGAGCAGTATGCCAAAAAGTTCGCCAAACGAATACATCGAAAATACTTCGGCATATTTTTTTATTTTCCGGTATCCTCTTCCGCTAATTCGCTTGATGACAAGAGAAAACGAATTAAAATTGAGGTAAACAAATACCATTAAAAAGGAGGTGACCATGACTCCAAGTACCAACCCGGAAAAAATCCATCCATGAAATAGGATATGCACATCAAATAGAAAAGGATAATAAAACAAGAGTGCGACCATGCCAAATAATAAGGTCGTTATCAGCTGCGCCATGCTTCCCAGAATGGTAGCCAGCACTGCCTGTATCCTGTCGGCATGTTTCAGGATAAATACCCTGCCCAGATAATCGCCCACCCGGTTTGGCATAAACATACTCACGGCCATACCAGCCAGGACTGCTTTCGCGGAGCGAAGAAAAGGTATTTCTTCAAGTTTTGAAATAATAAGCTGCCACTTCAGTGTTTCGAGTGAAAAATTAAGCCCTGTCAACAAACCAACTATCAACAACAAGAAAAACACGTTTTGCTTTTCGTATATCAATGGAAAAAAGGCCAGGATGTTTTCCATATTGTGGCGAATAAACAGCTGATCGTATAAAAACACCAATGTGAGTACAACCACCAAAAGTTTGATGAGCGTGTTGGTTGTTTTACGTAGTTTTGCAATCATCATTTAAAAATCAATCGGCTGGTGGAACGGATTATTCTTGGCATTGACCCCGGGACAAACATTATGGGTTACGGACTCATACATCAACATGGAAACGCCATCGAATTGGTAACCATGGGTGTACTCAAGCTGGGATCGTACGAAAACCATGCGCTAAAGTTAAAAAAGATTTTTGAACGAACGTTAGGATTAATTGAGCAGTATCATCCTGATGAAATGGCTCTGGAAGCTCCGTTTTTTGGAAAAAATGTACAATCGATGTTAAAACTGGGCAGGGCACAGGGTGTAGCCATGGCCGCCGGTCTTTATAAAGACATTCCAATTTTTGAGTATTCACCAAAAAAAATAAAACAATCGATCACCGGAAACGGAAATGCAAGTAAAGAACAAGTAGCTGGCATGTTAGCCAATCTGGTTAAATTTGTTGAAGTTCCGGAATATTTAGATGCTACGGATGGGCTAGCTGCGGCTGTTTGCCACTTTTTTCAGGGTAAAACGTCCTCCTCTGAAAAAAGTTATAGTGGATGGAAATCATTCTTGCAAGACAATCCTTCCCGTCAAAAGAAATAACCTACATTAGTTTTTGTTGCACTTTCCACCAGCGATCGGGGATTTCCTGGTTAAGAGCTGCCTGATAATCATCGTATGAACAAGGAACAAACTGATGCCGACGATATTTCTTGCTTACCACATCTTTTACACCCACCACCATCCACCATCGGCTGGATTTTTTACTCTTCAAAAAAAGCAGTTCCTCATCAAAATCCTCCACATGGAGCGTAAATTTGACAAAGTCATCGTTGTCCTGTTCAGGAAAATCATGTTGTCTATTCACAAATCCATCAATAAAATACCAGATCATTTGAGCATATAAGAAGGCTGATTGACCCTGATGATCGAGCGATGTGTTTAGCTCATAAAACCCGATGCTGGTGAGTTTATCACTTAATCCGGCATAGCGGCAAATCTGGCACATTTCTTCACCATAAAATCCATTGGGTGACGACTGCTCGCTGGCCGGGGCTTCTGAATGGCGTATGGAAGCCAAATCGATGCTCAGGATATCGGCATTGCGCACCATTGGTTCTACCTCTTCCATGTTAGCACGAACATTTCCCAGGCGAAACACATCAAAATACAAATTTTTCATCAACACTTGCGATTCCTGATCAACGAAATAAGTTTGATATCCAATGTTGGTGTAGTTGAACAAAAAATTGGGTTGATGCAAGATAATGCGACTCAAATAACTCTGGCTGTTCAACTCATGTTCATCGTGGCCCAGGTCGAACATGGGGTCGATGGCAGCCATATTGATTACTCTGCCCACATTTTCGTACGCCAGATAATTGGCATAAGTTAAATCCTGACTCCCACCAATAATAATTGGGATCACCTTATTGCGGACAAGTTCTGCCACGACTTCCTTAAAAGCAAAATAAGTGTCTTCTAGCCGGTGTCCGTTTTTCAGGTTGCCCAAATCGCAAATCGACACCTGATTCCAATGGGAGAACAGACGATACAAATGTTTTCGCACCTCATCCGGAGCTTGGGCACAACCCACGTTGGTAACGGTTCCCCGGTCTTCCGGAACACCGATAATGGCCAGGTTAAATTGTTCAGGATCGGGCATGAAGCTTGAAGAAGTATGTGCAACGATCACATCTCCAAGACGTTGCCTTCCTGAATTTTGCAGGGGCTCCATCCAATCAACATCAATTGGCTGAAAATAGTGGTTTATTTCCATAACAGGGCAATCATGCTTTAAGGAACGAAAATAAATAAATTACAAACCCCGATGAACAGAGGTTATTTTTTCTTTTTCACAAACCTTTTTTTAGGCATGTTTTTAGGATCTTCTGAAATTTTATAACATTCCTCAAGTGAAAGCGCACTGGGATCGACTCCTTTTGGAAGTTTAAAATTTTGTTTTTTGATCACCAGATAAGGACCATAACGGCCATTAAGCAGCTGTACATCTTCATCCTGGTCAAATTTCTTGATCAACTTTTCCCTTTCGGCCTGTTGCTTTTCAAGGATAATTTCTATGGCACGATCCAACGAAATATCGGCCGGGTTATCATCCTTTTTCAAAGAATAGAATTTGCTGTCGAACTTCACGTAAGGACCGAAGCGTCCAATGGCAACAGAAACTTCATTTTCCTCATATTCTCCTAAAGTTCTGGGGAAGTCGAACAGTTTGATTGCTTCTTCAAAGGTGATGGTATCGATACTCTGGTTTTTGCGCAGGCCGGCAAAACGTGGTTTCTCTTCTGAATCAGTATCCCCAATCTGCGCCAGTGGCCCAAATCGTCCAATTTTTACATAGATGTTTTTACCTGATACAGGATCAACCCCCAAACATTTTTCGCCACTAAATTTTCCTGAGTTTTCTTCCGTCTTTGCAATTTTACTGTGAAAAGGGCCATAAAACTCCTTGATCATCTGGTTCCATTCTTTCAATCCATCCGCAATCTCATCGAATTCAATTTCAACGCTGGCCGTAAAATTATAGTCGATGATATCGTCAAAATACTGCATCAGGAATTTATTTACCAACGATCCTACATCGGTTGGAAATAATTTGGTTTGCTCAGATGACACATTCTCAGAAAGGGTTTTTTCTGATATCTTATTCCCTTTTAAAGTCAGCAGTTGAATGCTTCTTTTTTCAGAGTTACGGGTTTCTTTTACAACGTATTCACGCTTTTGAATGGTAGAAATAGTTGGAGCATAAGTAGACGGACGCCCTATTCCCAGTTCTTCAAGTTTTTTTACCAAACTTGCCTCACTGTAACGTGGCGGATGTTTCGAAAACCGTTCACGGGAGGTCATTTGGATCAGATCCAACGGATCGTTTGTTTTCATTGCCGGGAGAATACCTTCCTGGTCTGTAGGTTCATCATCAGAACTTTCGAGGTAAACCTTTAAAAAACCATCAAATTTAATTACTTCACCAGAAGCCACAAACAGTTCTGATGCCTTGGAGGAGGCGATTTTTACCTGGGTTCTTTCCAGTTCAGCATCACTCATTTGGGATGCGATAGTACGCTTCCAGATCAGTTCATACAACCGCTTTTCATCAGCATTTCCACTAACAGACGACTGCTTCATATAGGTAGGCCGTATAGCTTCATGGGCTTCCTGTGCGCCTTTTGTTTTGGTCGTGTATTTTCGTGTTTTTACATACTCCTTACCAAAAGCCGAAGTAATTTCATCTTTGGCCATGTTAATGGCAAAACCAGACAAATTTACAGAGTCGGTACGCATATAGGTGATTTTACCAGACTCATAAAGGTTTTGTGCCACCCGCATGGTGTTGGCTACTGAAAAGCCAAGTTTGCGGGCTGCTTCCTGCTGCAAAGTAGAGGTTGTAAAGGGAGCTGCCGGTGATTTCTTGCCTGGTTTTGTTTCTACCTGTTTCACCACAAAAGTAGCATTTATTTGCTGTCGCAAAAAATCCTGTGCCTGATCATGTTCCTCGAAACGATTGGGATATTCTGCCTGAAAGGTTTGTTTTTCCTTTTGATCAGACAACACAAATTCAGCTACGGTACGGTATGAAGAACTACTGTTAAAATCCTTAATCTCTTCTTCGCGTTCCACTATCAACCTCACGGCCACTGACTGAACACGACCTGCACTAAGCGAGGGTTTAACTTTTTTCCAGAGTAATGGTGAAAGTTCATAGCCTACCAATCGATCAAGTACCCTACGTGCTTGTTGAGCACTGACCAGGTTCCTGTCTATTTTCCGTGGATTTTCGATGGCCGTTAAGATGGCCGTTTTGGTGATCTCATGAAAAACGATGCGCTTGGTTTTATCTTCTTTTAACCCCAAAGCGGTGAACAAGTGCCATGAAATAGCTTCCCCTTCACGGTCCTCATCAGAAGCCAGCCAAACCATTTCTGCCTCTTTAGCCAATTTTTTCAGCTCTGCAACAAGCTTCTTTTTATCAGCACTTACTTCATATTTAGGTTCAAAATTCTGCTCAACATCCACACTTAGTTTAGTCTTGTTCAAGTCCATCACATGTCCAAAGCTGGATTTCACCACAAAATCCTTCCCAAGGAAACCTTCAATTGTTTTTGCCTTTGCCGGTGATTCGACAATCACGAGGTTTTTTGCCATCTTTAACGATTAATTGATTGTATTTAAGGTATTTTTTAACGCTGCAAAAGTAATATAAATTGAATTGATGGGCAGAAAGATTGATTTTTACAAAAAAATAGTGGTTAATAATCAACTCATTTCAGGCTTTACTCATTCTACTATCTGATATTAAATTCCTCAATCTCTTCCTGGGTTCGCGGGTTTATGGCACGCAACAAAACCTGTTTCCCTGTTACCTGAATGAAGACAACAGCAGGTTGTGAAGACGTTTTTTCTATAAAACCTGACCAAGGGAAATCCATCAGTCTTTCGCTAACCTGACCACTCAACCCACAGGTTACTTGAACTAAACTACGGTTTAGTTTTATTTTCTTACCCCGGTAACCTTCAGGGTATAAAGCCAGATCAGGATGAATGGCCAACCTCGAATAACCATGCTCATCAGAGGATAATATAATTTTCGTTTTTGAACTCCTGTTGACCAGCAAATCCAACAGTTCGTCCCTGCGTTCGATGATTCCTTTACTCACTTTATCAGCAGCCACCATTGGCCTTACAGCATTATTACCACCATACCACATTCCTGAATTGCTATTGTTCCCGGTTGGGAAAACGGGTGTATTAACCGTTACCACAATGTGATCGATATTTCTATCCTGCTCAAACTGGTTAATAGTAGTTGAAAGCCATTTAATTTGGTTGTCCATTATATAGCCGGAAGGATTGCCGCCTATCATTGAAACCGCTTTTGCAGAAGGCGTGTACCAATAATTTGAATTAAGCACAATCATTGCGAGATTGTCATAGATATAAGAATAAACATTCTCCTTATAGGAAGGAAAGTCAACTGCTTCCAAATGAGGATCGTATTCGGTTTCATCTTCGCTTTGAGGGCCATTTTCGGGTTGAACAAAATGGGATGCGAAAATGGCTTCCGCAGAAACGTATGCAAAAGGAAACTTGTCCACAGCCAGTCCGTATTTACTGCCATCATCGAAAACATGCTCCACCGCCTCATGATCGCCTAACCCGACATAGTAAGGAATATAGTGTCTAAATGGTTCCACCGCCTTTTTCCAATTAAAATATTGCTGATCGGCCTCCCCTACCACGGAAACGTACCCACTGATCAAGTTCCCGGAGAATTGAAAAAAAACGGCTTTTTCATGAGCGATCAGCATTGATGCATGTTGTAACAAAAAAACATTTACACCCAGAATATCATTCTCGCCACCACCCATTCCTGCCCGGGTATTGGAAGTAAAAGCAAAAACGAAAGGTGTTCTGCTTCCGGGCAATGGTGCTGTTGTAAAAGAATAAGCCTCAACAAAATCCCCAAAATAAATCTCATATTGGTATTCGGTTTCAGGAAGTAATCCATCTACTTTAATTTCGTGGGTTTTATCACCCTGCATGTTTGCCGACATACCAACTGTCCGAAATTCACGCCCATCAACAACTACCCATGAATTACAACGCTGGTTAGTAGTATAGGAGATGAGAACGCTGTGGTGATCCACCAGATTTATAAAGGGTCCTTCGATGAGAGTGAGTGCCGGCATTATTTGTTCGTTTATTTTAACACGAATGGTTCCTTCGTACAACAACCGTCCATATTGATCGGCGATTCGGTAGGCAAGTTTTATGTTTTGAGCCGTAACC
>Ga0210012_1002724_pt1 | contig 15081 bp, 10 predicted proteins | sample CryGeymeta201504_FD_183974 | JGI IMG/M metagenome (GOLD analysis project Ga0210012, IMG submission 183974) | Groundwater microbial communities from Crystal Geyser aquifers in Utah, USA - Crystal Geyser metaG 2015-04 (SPAdes) (version 2) | ecosystem: Environmental > Aquatic > Deep subsurface >... | reverse complement strand
GGCAGCCTTCGGTGTAGGCGCGCATGGTCATCAGCATGCGCTTGACGTCGGGGTGGTGAATGATCGGGCCAGCCGCTGGCAACGAACCATCCACCGGGCGACTTTGCACGCGCTCTTTGGCAAACTCTGCCGCTTTTTGGTAGGCCCGGTCGGCAATGGCGATGCCCTGCACACCAACGCCGTAGCGCGCCGCGTTCATCATGATGAACATGTATTCTAGGCCGCGGTTTTCCTGGCCCACCAGGTAACCCACGGCACCGCCGTGGTCACCAAACTGCAGCACGCAAGTGGGGCTGGCCTTGATACCCATCTTGTGCTCGATGCTGACGCACTGCACGTCGTTGCGTGCACCTATAGCACCGTCTTTTCCAACCATGAATTTCGGCACCACAAACAGGCTGATGCCTTTGACGCCTTCGGGCGCACCAACCACCCGCGCCAGCACCAGGTGAATGATGTTGTCGGCCATGTCGTGCTCACCCCAGGTGATGTAGATTTTGGTGCCCGCAATTTTGTAGGTGCCATCAGGCTGCGGCTCGGCCTTGGTGCGCACCGCGGCCAGATCGCTGCCGGCTTGTGGCTCGGTCAGGTTCATGGTGCCGCTCCATTCGCCACTGACCAGCTTTTCCAGATAAACGGCGTTGAGCTCGTCGCTGCCTGCGGTCAGCAATGCCTCAATGGCACCGTCAGTGAGCAAGGGGCACAGGGCAAAACTCAGGTTGGCGCTGTTGACCATCTCACCCACCACCGAGCCAATGGTCTTGGGCAAGCCCTGACCACCAAAATCCACCGGGTGCTGCAGACCCTGCCAACCGGCCTGGGTAAATTGCTTGAATGCTTCCTTGAAGCCCGGGGTGGCTGTCACCACGCCGTCTTTCCAGGTGGTTGGGTTCTTGTCGCCTTCCCAGTTGAGCGGAGCCAGCACGCCCTCAGCAAACTTGGCGGCTTCTTCCAGCACGGCTTGCGCGGTTTCCAGACCGGCGTCTTCCATGCCGGGCAGTTGCGCAATCTGGTCAATTTTGGCCAGATGCTCGATGTTGAACAGCATGTCTTTGACGGGGGCTTTGTAACTCATTTGGATTCTCCTTGACTAACAAAAAAAGGGCACCACGCTGGATGCCCTGTCCTGATTCAAACCTCTGAAATGCCTTAAAGAGCAGCGGTCAATTCCGGCACGGCGACGAACAGGTCCGCCTCCAATCCATAGTCGGCCACGCTGAAGATCGGCGCTTCAGGGTCCTTGTTGATGGCGACGATGACTTTGCTGTCTTTCATCCCGGCCAAATGCTGGATGGCGCCGCTGATGCCAGCAGCAATGTAGAGCTGCGGCGCGACGATCTTGCCGGTCTGGCCCACTTGCCAGTCATTGGGGGCGTAACCTGCATCCACCGCTGCACGGCTGGCGCCAATGGCCGCGCCGAGTTTGTCGGCCAGCGGGGTCATGATGGCATTGAACTGCTCTTGCGAGCCCAGCGCGCGGCCACCGCTGACGATGATCTTGGCCGCGGTGAGCTCGGGACGATCGTTCTTGGCGATCTCGCTGCCGACGTACGTGGTGGCCGCAGAATTGGCTACAGGTGCTACGCTATCAATAGCAACTGGCGCTTGGCCTCCCTGGGCTGCAGCATCAAAATTCGTGGCACGCACGGTGATGACCTTGATCGCGTCAAGCGCTTGTACGGTGGCCATGGCGTTGCCAGCGTAGATCGGGCGCTCGAACGTGTCTGCACTGATCACCTTGGTGATGTCAGAAACCTGGGCCACGTCGAGCTTGGCCGCCACGCGGGGGGCGATGTTCTTGCCAGAAGCGGTAGCAGCAAACAGGATGTGGCTGTAATTAGCCGCCAAGGCCACCACTTGCGCGGTAACGTTTTCTGCAATGCCATGGGCCAATGTTTCAGCTTCAACGTGCAGCACTTTGGCCACGCCGTTGATTTGCGCCGCGGCGGCAGCTGCTGCGCCAGCGTTGTGGCCAGCGACCAGCACATGCACATCACCGCCGCACTGCGCCGCAGCGGTGACGGTGTTCAAGGTGGCGGGTCTGAGGGTGGCGTTGTCGTGTTCGGCAATAACGAGTGTTGTCATGGGGAATCCTTTAATCAGTTGAGGACAGAGCAAATTTGCTACGCCAATCTTGGTCCGTCCCGCAAAGTTTCAAATTACCTTCGCTTCAGTTTTCAATTTGGCCACCAGGGTGGCGACGTCGGGCACCTTGATGCCGGCGCTGCGTTTGGGTGGCTCGGTGACCTTGAGGGTCTTGATGCGCGGCGCAACATTCACACCCAGGTCTTCGGGCTTGAGCACTTCCAGCGGCTTTTTCTTGGCCTTCATGATGTTGGGCAGGGTCACATAACGTGGCTCGTTCAGGCGCAGATCGGCGGTCATGACCGCGGGCAGCGTGACTTGCAGTGTTTCCAGGCCGCCGTCGATTTCACGGGTGATCGTGGCTTTGTTCCCAGCGCCTGTGCTGGCTCCTGCTTCCACTTCAATCTTGCTGGCGCAGGTAACTTGCGGCAGATCAGCCAGAGCAGCGAGCATCTGGCCCGTCTGGTTGCAGTCGTCGTCGATGGCTTGTTTGCCCAGAATGACCAAGCCGGGTTGCTCTTTGTCGAGCAGGGCTTTGAGCAGCTTGGCGACGGCCAGGGGCTGCAATTCTTCAGAAGACTCAACCAGAATGGCGCGGTCGGCGCCGATGGCCATGGCGGTGCGCAGGGTCTCCTGGCACTGGGCGACGCCGCAGGAGACGGCGACGATCTCGGTGGCGATGCCCTTTTCGCGCAGGCGCACAGCTTCTTCGATGGCAATTTCGTCAAACGGGTTCATGCTCATTTTGACGTTAGCGGTATCGACAGCGCTGTTGTCCGATTTGACGCGGACCTTGACGTTGTAGTCCACCACGCGCTTGACTGCGACCAGGACTTTCATAGAAATAGTTCTCCAGAGTAGTGTTAAAGGCAAATCAACAAGGGCAAATCGGCACGTCAATCAGGCATGCATGATTGACGTGCACGTCAACCGACGCATTCTATGCGCAGGCCTTCGGTCAGCTTGGTCGTCCCCGCGACAATGTGACATAAAACCTTTAAATAGAACGATCGTGCTTTTTTATTATAGCGGTGCAACGCGTTGGTGGATCACCCGCTGCGGGTAAGGAATCTCGATATCGTGCTCACGCAGCAAACGCAATATTTCCAGATTAACAAGCGAGCGCAGGTTGTCGCTGCCGTTTTCCGGGTCGGCAATCCAATAGCCCAGCCTGAACTCCAACCCATCGGCGCCAAAAGCCATCAGTGCAACAGAGGGCGCAGGCTCTTGCAACACGCGTGACTGCGACCTGGCCGCCTGCAGCAGCAGTTGGGTGACCTGTTCCACATCGCTGTCGTAGGCCACCGACACATGGGTGAACTGCCAGACACGCGGATCGGCCAGGGAGAGGTTTTCCACCCGGCTGGTGATCAGCATCTCGTTGGGGACAATCGATTCGCGGCCGGTCAACGAACGAATCACCGTGTAACGCGCGTTGATCTCGGTCACCACACCGGTAAAGTTGTCGACCATGACGCTGTCACCAATGCGCATGCTGCGCTCGGCCAGAATCACAAAACCACTGACGTAATTGGCCGCGAGCTTCTGCAAGCCAAACCCGATACCGACGCCAATGGCGCCGCCCAGCACCGACAAGGCGGTCAGGTCGATGCCGACGGCCGACAGCGCCATCAGCAAGCCAACAAACATCAGCAACGCGCGCGCAGCATTGCTCACCGCTTTGCGCAGACTGAGCTCGCCGCCAGTGGCCTTGTGCAGCAGCTTGGTCTCAATGGCCGCTGAAATCCACAGCGTGATGATCAGCACCAGCCCGGCGGTGAGCGAGCCTTCGATGATCTTGCGCACCGACAGCGTTGCGCCACCCACCGTCCAGCTGATCTGGTCGAGCTCTTCCATCAGCAGTGGCAGCAGGCCACTGACCCACAACACCATGGCCAACCAGGCCAGCCAGGAAATGGTGCGCTCCAGCAAGCGGATCAACGGTGTCTCATTGAACGCCGCCTGCAACACCTTGACGCCCAGCCGGATCGCCAGCAACGACAACAGCACCGGAATGGCGATCTTGAATACCGCCAACGGCAGCGAATGCGCAATCAGCTTGCGCACCACAAAGGCCAAACTCAACCACAGCGCCGGAAATAGCACGCCGTCAATGACGCGCCGACCAAACATGATCGAGTTGGCGGTACGCCCCTCAAACGCCTTGGCTGCCAGATGGGCGAGCAGCCAGGCCAGCACGGCGCAGCCCGCCAACGCCGCCAGTTCAATCAGCGCACTGCTTTGCGTCAGTGCTGCCAACCAGGTTTCAAGGTTGGCGGGCTGCACCTCAGACATCGGCCATGACCCGGATGTGTGCCTCCACGCTACGCGCCAGTGAACTCATCACGTAGCCGCCCTCCAGGCAACTCACCACCCGCCCCTGTGCATGACGCTTTGCCACGTCCATGATGCGGCTGGTGATCCAGGCGTAGTCGTTTTCCACCAGGCCCAACTGTCCCATGTCGTCCTCGCGGTGGGCGTCAAAACCGGCGCTGATAACGATCAGCTCGGGCTTGAATTCCTCCAGGCGCGGCATCCAGGCGGCCTCGATCATCTCGCGAATATCCATGCCCTTGGTGTAGGCCGGCACCGGCAAATTGACCAGATTCTTGGCATTGGAATGTTTCCAGTCCAGCGGGTAGAACGGGTGTTGGTAAAAGCTCACCATCAGGATGCGGTCGTCGCCTTTGACGATGTCCTCGGTACCGTTGCCGTGGTGCACGTCAAAGTCAACAATTGCCACACGCTGCAGGTTGTGCCGCTCCAGCGCGTACTTGGCCGCAATGGCCACATTGTTGAAAAAACAAAACCCCATGGCCTGGTTATGGGTGGCGTGGTGTCCGGGCGGGCGCACGGCGCAAAAAGCGGTTTTGAATTCACCGGCCAGCACCGCATCCACCGCGTCAGTAGCGGCACCGGCTGCATGCAGCGCCGCTGTCCAGGTATGGATATTGATGCTGGTGTCGGGGTCAATCGGCAGATATTCGGCGCCACCGGCAGCAATTTCTTCCTGCAATTCGGCGTTCAAGCCGCGGATGGCGGCAATGTACATGCGGTCGTGCGCCAATTCGATGTCCGAGGTCGATGCCGGGGTGGCTGTGCGCCGGTCCAGCACCACGTCCAGGCCAGAAATCAGCAGGCGATCGTCAATCGCATCCAGGCGCTCGGGGCATTCAGGGTGACCCGGGGCAATTTCGTGTTTGCGAAAACTCGGATGAGTAAAGTAGCCGGTCATTGTCATAAGCAGTCGTCTCCTCGCATTTATTTTGGTAAGGTTAGCGCATGAACATTCCTGAAAAGCTTACAGCTTTGGTGAAACAGCTTAACACGGTGATCGTGGGCAAACCGGCACAAACACAAGATTGCGTTGCCTGCCTGCTCGCCGGTGGTCACCTGTTGATTGAAGACGTGCCAGGGGTCGGCAAGACGACCTTGGCGCACGCGCTGGCGCGGACCTTTGGCCTGCAGTTTTCACGGGTGCAATTTACCTCGGACCTGATGCCCAGTGACCTGCTGGGGGTGTCGATCTTTGACCGTCGCAAAGATGAATTCGTGTTTCACCCCGGGCCGATGTTTGCCCAAGTACTGCTGGCCGATGAGATCAACCGCGCCAGCCCCAAAACGCAGAGCGCGCTGCTTGAAGCCATGGAAGAAAAACAGGTGTCGGTAGAGGGCCAGACGCGCGCCCTGCCAGCGCCGTTTTTTGTCATTGCCACGCAAAACCCGCACGACCAGCAGGGCACTTACGCGCTGCCCGAGTCGCAGCTCGACCGCTTTTTGCTGCGCATCTCGCTGGGCTACCCCGACCGTGTTTCTGAACGACTGCTGCTCGCCGGGCGCGACCGGCGCGACCTGGCGGGCGCCCTGCCCGCACTGCTGACCGCCGCTGAACTGCTGCAGCTGCAGCGCCAGGTGCAGGCGGTGCACGCCGCTGACCCGTTGCTGGACTACGTGCAGGACTTGCTGGCCGCTACCCGCTCGGGCCGCTGGTTTGCCCAAGGTTTGAGCCCGCGGGCAGGGATCGCCGTGCTGCGCGTGGCCAAGGCGCACGCGCTCTTGTCCGGGCGCGATTACGTGGCGCCTGACGACGTGCGCGCCATCCTGCCACAGGCCATTGCGCACCGCCTGAGCCCGGTCGGCGACAGCGGGCGCGGTGCCATTGCGCAGGTGCTTGCCATGCGCGACGCGGTGCCGCTGCCCTGATGGCGATCATGACGCGAGCGCGCGAGCGCCTGCAACGCTGGTTTGAAGCGCGCCTGCCGCTGGCCGACAGTGTGACGCTGACGCAGCGCAGCGTCTACATCGTGCCCAGCCGCGCCGGGCTGATGCTGGGCGCCACGCTCCTGGTGCTGCTGGTGGCCTCCATCAACTACCAGCTCAACCTGGGTTACCTGCTGACCTTTTTGTTGGCGGGCAGCAGTCTGGTGGCGATGCACGTGGCGCACGGCACGTTGCGCGGACTTACTATGACAGTCATAGCACCTGCCGCATGCTACGCAAGGGCCAAGGCCATATTTCATGTGCAACTGGTGAACACCCGACAGACCCCCCGCTACGCCATTGAGCTGGCACTGGCGGGCGTGCAGCAATGGGTCTGCACCGATGTGGGGCGCCAAGCCAGCGCCCGCGTGCAACTGGCCTGGCAGCCGCCCGGGCGCGGCCTGCACCGCCTGCCCACACTGACCGCCCGCACCCAATTTCCGCTGGGTACCTTCAGGGTCTGGACGGTGTGGCGGCCCGCTGCCCAGGTGCTGGTCTATCCACAGCCCGAAATGCATGCCCCGACACTGCCGATCGGCGTGGCAGACGCGCAGCCCGGCCCGACCCACGCCACGCACCACAGCGGCGAGCCCGACGGCCTGCGTCCCTACCGGCGCGGCGACGCGCTGAAAAGCATCGTCTGGAAAAAAGCTGCCAAAACCGGCGAACTGGTCAGCCGCGACAGCGTGGCCGAGCAGCACCACACGCTCTGGCTGGCGCGCGATGCCACCGGCCTGTCGGATGCCGAATCGCAACTGTGCCGCCTGTGCGCCTGGGTGCTGCAGGCCGACGAACTCGGGCTGCATTACGGCCTGCGCCTGGGTGGCTCTGAGATCGCCCCCGACGTGGGCGCTGCGCACCTGCAGCGCTGCCTGCGCGCCTTGGCGCTGGCCTGATGCCCTGTTGAACCGTGCGCACCGTCATGATCAAAAATCCCCTCAGCCACCTGCCACGCGACACCCGCGACACGCTGTTTGTGCTGACCGTGATCGCCTGGGTGCTGGCCCCGCTGCTGGGGCAGTTGCCACTGTGGTGCGGCGTGCTCAGTGGCCTGGTCATTGTGTGGCGCGGTCTGCTGGCCTGGCGCGGCCAACCGCTGCCGGGCACCTGGTGGAAGCTGGGCCTGCTGGCCGTGGCGGTCATCGCCACCCTGATCACCTACAAAACGCTGCTCGGGCGCGACGCTGGGGTCACGCTGGTGGCCGTGCTGCTAACGCTGAAAACGCTGGAACTGCGCGCCCGCCGCGACGCGTTTGTGGTGTTTTTTCTCAGCTTCTTTTTGATGCTGACCAACTTTTTCTATTCGCAGTCGCTGCTGACCGCTGCTGCCATGCTGCTGGCGCTGTGGGGGCTGCTGACCGCGCTGGTCAACGCGCACATGCCGGTCGGCCAGCCACCGCTGTGGCATGCCGCGCGCATCGCCGGTGGCATGACGCTGCTGGGTGCGCCGATCATGGTGGTCTTGTTTGTGCTGTTTCCGCGCATGGCCCCGCTGTGGGGCATGCCGGCCGACGCCATGGCCGGGCGCAGCGGCTTGTCGGCGCAGATGACGGTGGGCAACATCGCCCGCCTGGCGCTGGACGACAGCATCGCCATGCGCATTGCCTTTGACGGCACGCCGCCCGCGCAAAGTGCACTGTACTTTCGCGGCCCGGTGCTGGGCAGCTTCAACGGCCAGCGCTGGACACCGACCGACGGCGTGGCGCTAATGCGTGACGAAGACGCTGGCCTGCAGGTGCAAGGCCCGGCGGTGCGTTACCAGGTGACGCTGGAGCCCAACCAGCAGCCCTGGCTACTCACGCTCGATGCCACGGCGCAAGCGCCCGCGCTGCCGCAGGGCCGCGCGCGCATGAGCAGCGAACTGCAATGGATGCAAGCCGCCAACGTGACCGAGCTGCTACGTTACCGCGCCATCAGCTACCCGCAGTTCAGCCACGGCACGGGCCTCACCCGCGCCCAGCTGCGCCCCTACCTGGCGCTGCCGTTCGGCTACAACCCGCGCACCGAGCAACTGGCGCAGCAGATCCGTGCCAGCGCCCCGCCCGGGCAAGACCTGGGGCGCTACGCCATCGATCAGGCGTTGCAACGCCTGCGCAGCGGCGGCTACGTCTACACGCTGGAGCCCGGCGTCTACGGCCGCGACAGCGCCGACGAATTCTGGTTTGACCGCAAAGCCGGCTTTTGCGAGCACATGGCGTCGAGCTTTGTCATCCTGCTGCGCGCCGCCGGTGTGCCTGCGCGCGTGGTCACCGGTTTTCAGGGGGGCCAGGTCAACGCGTTTGATGGCTTCTGGACCGTGCGCAACAGCGATGCCCACGCCTGGGCCGAGGTCTGGCTAGCCAGCCAGGGCTGGGTGCGCGTCGACCCCACTGCCGCCGTGTCGCCCGGGCGCACCGGCAGCTTCAACCGCCTGCAAGCGCCGCGTGGCATCGTTGCCGAGGCGCTCCTGGGCACCGTCAGCCCCGAGATGGCGCTGAACCTGCGCGCCCTGTGGGACGCGGCCAACAACCGCTGGAACCAGTGGGTGCTGAACTACACGCAGGTCAAGCAGCTCAATTTGCTCAAAGACATCGGCTTTGATGCGCCCAGCTGGGAAGACCTGGTTTACCTGCTGTGCGCCATCGTGGTCAGCGCCAGTCTGGCGGGCGCCGCCTGGAGCGCCTGGGAGCGCCATCGGCAAGACCCGTGGCTGCGCTTGCTGGCGCAGGCGCGGCACCGCCTGCAGCGCGCGGGCTACATGCCCGGTGCCAACAGCACCCCACGCGAGCTGGCCGACCTGCTGGAGCGCACCTCCCCCGCGCCCATGCAAGCCAGCGCGCAAGCCGCCTGGCGCGACTGGTTGCTGCGGCTGGAGGCGCTGCGCTACGCGGGCGACACAACGCATTTCAGGCAGCAGCTCGCTACACTGCAGCGCGTGTTGCGGCAACTGCGCCGCGATGCCTGATTGACACCCTTCCACCATGCTCAAAACCATTTCTCCGCGCGCCCTGATTGCTTTTATTTTAATAGCTGCTTGCGCAATGAATACCTGGGCTGCAGGCCAAAAACACCTTAAACATAAAAAGCCTACCAAAGTGGCAGCAGCGGCACCCGACGGCCCCAGCTACGCGCAGCGCGTGGATGCTATGCAGGCCGCCGATGAGATCGCCAGCGCGCGTGACCTGGACCCGGTGTGGGTTCGCCAAACGCTGGCGCAGGCGCGCTACATCCCGGCCATTGCCAAAGCCATCACGCCGCCAGCCTTGGGCGTGGCCAAGAACTGGGCAGCGTACCGGGCGCGCTTTATCGAGCCCAGGCGCATCCAGGCCGGTGTGGCGTTCTGGCAGGCGCACCGCGACACCCTGCAGCGCGCCGAGCGCGAGACCGGCGTGCCGCCTGAGATCATCGTCGGCATCATCGGCGTGGAAACCCTGTATGGTCAGCACATGGGCAACTACCGGGTGCTCGACGCGCTGGCCACACTGGCTTTTGACTTCCCCACCAGCCACCCGCGCGCTGCCGAGCGCAGTGCCTATTTCCGCGGCGAGCTGGCGCAATATTTGAACCTGATGGCGCGCACCGAACGCGACCCGACCAGCCTGCACGGCAGCTACGCCGGGGCGATGGGTTTGCCGCAGTTCATGCCCACCAGTTGGGCAAAATACGCTATAGATTTTGATAGCGATGGCAAAGTCGATTTGTTCACCAGCGCGGCCGACGCTATTGGCTCGGTGGCCGGGTATTTCAAAGCCTTTGGCTGGCAGCCCGGCCTGGCCACGCACTTTCCCGTCAGCCTGGATGCGGCCACGCTCAACATGGACACGCTACTGGCCCCGGACATCCTGCCCACTTTCAGCGTGGCAAGTTTTCAGGCCAACGGTGCGCAGCTGGCGGGCGATGCGCTAAAGCACAGCGGCAAGCTCGCGCTGATCGAACTGCAAAACGGCGATGCGCCACCCAGCTTTGTTGCCGGCACCGACAATTTTTACGTCATCACCCGCTACAACTGGAGCAGCTACTACGCCATGGCCGTGATTGAGCTCGGGCAGGCGGTGGCAGCAGCGCTTGCCCCATAGCCTATTGGCCCGTCAATCTACTCGCCCATCAGCAGCTTGAGCACGTCTTCCACGCGCTTCATACGCGTGCGTGACAGCTCTGCCAACGGCTTGATACCATGGTGATAATCAAGCCAACTGAGCATTGATAGTCCTCTGCCAAGCAACTGACACCCACCATGCCCCTCTCCTGGAACGAAATCAAATCCCGCGCCCTCACCTTCAGCCGCACCTGGGCTGACGCGGCCCATGAGGACAGCCAGGGCAAACCGTTCTGGATCGACTTCTTCGAGATTTTTGGCATCACCAACAAACGCGTCGCCAGCTTTGAGCACGCCGTCAAAAAGCTGCCCGGCGCGCAAGCCAGAACCGACGGTTTTGTCGACCTGTTCTGGCCCGGCATGCTGCTGGTGGAGCAAAAGTCGCGCGGTAAAAGCCTCGACGCGGCGCTGACACAGGCGCTGGGCTACTTTCCCGGCATTGCCGAGCGCGATTTGCCGCAACTGGTCATCGTCTGCGACTTTGCCCGGTTTCGCGTACACCGCCTGGCCACCAACGAAACCTTTGAGTTTGAGCTGAAAGACCTGCACAAACACATCAAACTGTTTGGTTTTGTGGCGGGCTACAAGGTGCAAACCATCCAGCCGCAAAACCCGGTCAACATCAAGGCCGCCGAGCGCATGGGCCGCCTGCACGATGCCCTGAAAGCCAGCGGCTACACCGACCACGCACTCGAAGTGCTGCTGGTGCGCCTGCTGTTTTGCCTGTTTGCCGACGACACCGGCATCTTTCAACCGGCGCAAGCGTTTCGCACCTTTATTGAAGAACGCACCTCGGTCGATGGCAGCGACCTGGGGCCACGCTTGGCGCAACTGTTTCAGGTGCTCAACACCGACACCCCCAAACGCAGCCAGGCGTTGGATGAGCAAGTCGCGGCGTTTCCGTTCATCAACGGACAACTGTTTACTGAGCCGCTGCCCATGGCAGATTTCACCAGCCCCATGCGTGAAGCGCTGCTCGACGCCTGCGCGCTGGACTGGTCGGCCATCAGCCCGGCCATTTTTGGCAGCCTGTTTCAAAGCATCATGGACGTGCAACTGCGTCGCACCCTGGGGGCGCACTTCACCAGCGAAGAAAACATCCTGAAAGTGATCAAGCCCTTGTTTCTGGACGCGTTGTGGCTTGAGTTTGAGCGCGTCAAAGGGCAGAAAAACCGGCTGTTTGAGTTTCACAAAAAGCTGCGCACGCTCACTTTTTTTGACCCGGCCTGTGGTTGTGGCAACTTTTTGGTGATCAGCTACCGCGAGCTGCGGCTGCTGGAGCTGGCGGTGCTGCGCGCCAGTCAAAAACTCAGCGGTCACACGGGGCAGCAAAGTGTCGATGTGCACAGCCTGATTGGTGTCAATGTAGACCAGTTTTACGGCATCGAAATTGAAGAATTTCCGGCCCAAATTGCGCAGGTGGCGCTGTGGCTGATGGATCACCAGATGAACTTGCAGGTCAGCGTTGAATTTGGCCTGTACTTTGCCCGCATTCCGTTGCGCACCAGCCCGCATATTGCCTTCAACAATGCGCTCAGGCTGGACTGGAACGAGGTACTGCCCGCCGCGCGCTGCAGTTTTCTGGTGGGCAACCCGCCCTTTGTGGGCTACAGCTACCAAAGTGCTCAGCAAAAAGTCGACGTTGAACCTATTTTTGCCAAACTCAAGGGCGGTGGCGTGCTGGACTATGTTGCTGCTTGGTACATCAAAGCGGCCCATTACATTGCTGGTTTGGAGCCGCTGCAAGCCGAACAATCAGCGCATTGGGTGCGTGAGCCCGCCGCCAACTATTTCCAACCGATTCGCGTGGCTTTTGTGTCCACCAACAGCATCACGCAGGGTGAACAAGTGGGCGTGTTGTGGAGCTGGCTGCTGGCGCAAGGCATCCACATTCATTTTGCGCACCGCACCTTCAGTTGGAGCAACGAAGCCACTGGCAAGGCGGCCGTGCATTGCGTGATCATCGGCTTTGGGCTGGAAGACCGGCCGAACAAAGTGATCTATGAGTACAGCGACATCAAGGGCGAGCCGCACGCCGTGCCGGCCGCCCACATCAACCCCTACCTGGTCGATGCACCCGACGTGTTTCTGGAAAAACGCCGCCACCCGATCGGCAACGCACCCGATATGACCAAAGGCAGCCAACCCACCGACGGCGGTCACCTGCTGCTGAGCGATGCCGAAAAAAATGCCTTGCTGCAAGCTGAACCGCTGGCCAAAAAATGGATTCATCCGTTCCTGGGGGCTGATGAATTCATCAACGCCATCCCACGCTGGTGTTTGTGGCTCAAAGCCATTTCACCGGCCGAACTGCGTGCTTTGCCACACGTCTTACAACGTGTACAGGCCGTGAAAAACATGCGTCTGGCCAGCCCCAAGGCCATCACGGTGGCACAGGCCAGCACACCTACGCTGTTTGGCGAAGACCGCCAAACTGACCAGCCTTACTTGCTGATTCCTCGCGTGTCTTCCGAGACGCGTCGCTACATCCCGGTGGGGTACATGAAACCAAACGTGATTTGCAGCGATGCCAACTTCATGTTGCCAAATGCCACGCTGTACCACTTTGGCCTGCTGACTTCCAGCATGCACAACGCCTGGATGCGCTATACCTGTGGCCGACTCAAAAGCGATTTTCGCTACTCCAACACCATCGTCTACAACAACTTCCCGTGGCCAGAATTCTCTGAAATTTCCAAGCAAAATAGGCCTCTAGCCTTTCAAATTAAAGCGCAAGCAGCTATCGAAACCGCAGCACAAACCGTCCTCGATGTGCGCGCAAAATTCCAGTCTGGCAAGCAGCCAGCCACGCTGGCCGACCTGTACGACCCGCTCACCATGCCGCCCGAGTTGCTCAAGGCGCATCAAAAGCTGGACGCCGCCGTCGACAAAGCCTATGAGGCCAGCGGCGGCAAAAAGAGCTACAAAAGCGATGCCGAGCGCGTGGCCTTTCTGTTTGAGCTGTACCAAAAGCTCACCAGCCTGCTGCCAGCGGACAAGCCAAAATCCAAGCGAAAAATCAAACCGGTCTGACAAACCAGGAAACTTCCACCTCTGGCGGGCCTGATTTCCACACCCTTCCAAATTCGCAGAACCACAAATCCCTTCACAAGGGGTGTGATTCAAGGTGGTGAAGTCGGCTTGCTTGTGAATTTTCCCGCCGCGTGCGCATCAGCCCGGCACATCCTCCACGGCACTCAGCCACACCCGCTTCAGGGACGCTGGCCCAATGGGATAATCTTTTCCTATGACTATCACCATCAAAGACGCCGACGGTATTGTCGGCATGCGCGTGGCAGGCCGACTGGCTGCCGAACTGCTCGACTACCTGGCCCCGCTGGTCAAGCCCGGCCTGACCACCAACGAGCTCGACCGCCTGGCCGAGGACTACACCACCCGCGTGCTGGGTGCCATTTCGGCCCCGCTGAACTACGCCCCCGGTGGCCACAACCCCTACCCCAAGTCGATCTGCACGTCGATCAACCATCAGGTGTGCCACGGCATTCCCAACGACAAGCCACTGAAGAAAGGCGACATCATCAATGTGGACGTCACCGTCATCAAAGACGGCTGGCACGGCGATTCCAGCCGCATGTACATGGTGGGCGACGTGTCGGTAGCGGCCAAACGCCTGTGCAACCTGACCTATGAAGCCATGTGGAAAGGCATCATGAAGGTACGCGAAGGCGCTTACCTGGGCGACATTGGCCACGCCATCCAGACCTTTGCCGAAGGCCATGGCCTGAGCGTGGTGCGCGAGTACTGCGGCCACGGCATTGGCCGCAACTTTCACGAAGACCCGCAGGTGCTGCACTACGGCAAGCCGGGCACGTTGGAACAGCTCAAGGCCGGCATGACGATCACCATCGAGCCGATGCTCAACGCCGGGCGCAAAGACATCAAGGAACTGGGCGACGGCTGGACCATCGTCACCAAAGACCACTCACTCTCAGCACAGTGGGAACACACGGTACTGGTGACTCCCACCGGTTACGAGGTGCTGACCGTCTCTGGCAACAGTCCAGCCGTGCCGGCATTTGTGACGCCTGGCACCTGAGCCATGACCGCCGCTGCCTTGCGCGTGCAGTACCGCGCCGCCAAAGACCAACTGCTGACTGCATTGCGCAACAGCGGTGCATCCACGCGCGGGATCAGTTCCACACTTCTGGCGTTGACCAAGCTGGCCGACGATGCGCTGATCCAACTGTGGCAACGTGCGGGATTTGATGCGTCGTTCGCGCTGCTGGCCGTGGGTGGTTTCGGGCGACGTGAGCAATTTCCGTTCTCGGACGTCGACGTGCTCGTGCTGCTGCCCGAAACCCAGTCGCCCGACACCGACCTCGCGCTGAAAGCACGTATCGAAGGCTTTATCGGCAGTTGCTGGGACAGCGGGCTCGAGATCGGCTCGAGCGTGCGTTCGGTGGCCGACTGCCTAAACGAAGCCACCAAGGATGTCACCGTACAAACAGCGCTACTCGAGGCACGCCTGATCACCGGTAGCAAGTCACTTTTCAAGCAATTTCAGGCTGCTTTCCATGCTGACCTGGACGCACATGCATTTTTTGTCGCCAAAACTCTGGAGCTGCAGCAGCGCCACAGCAAGTTTGAAGACACGCCTTACGCGCTGGAGCCCAACTGCAAAGAGTCGCCCGGTGGCCTGC
>Ga0210012_1002717_pt1 | contig 15110 bp, 10 predicted proteins | sample CryGeymeta201504_FD_183974 | JGI IMG/M metagenome (GOLD analysis project Ga0210012, IMG submission 183974) | Groundwater microbial communities from Crystal Geyser aquifers in Utah, USA - Crystal Geyser metaG 2015-04 (SPAdes) (version 2) | ecosystem: Environmental > Aquatic > Deep subsurface >... | reverse complement strand
ATCTATAAATAATTAATTCGGCAGTGTTGCATTTTAACATAACACGCCGTTAGAAAGAGCCTGCGGCCAGAGGAAAAAGGAAATTCGTATGGATGACGTTTTAGAAAACATAAATAAGTTTATTGAGAAATGCAATTGGACCTTTGCAAAAACTTATGCAGACACATGGCCACATGAATATATTGTACAAGAAAAGGTCCAAAATGATTTATTTGTATTATTTGCCAATTTCATTGATATCAATGGTTACAAGGAATTGTTTTATCAAAAAACTGTCGTCTATCTTGATATAGGTGACTTCACTTATTGGCATATGGGAAATATAATAAACAGATGTATTTTATGTGACACTTACCATAGAAGAGAAGCTGATGGTCGTCTTCCGATTGAGAATGAGAAATATATAAAAAAAATGAATGGAAATATTGCACGAGAAATATCGCTAAGTTGGAAAATATTTGACAGATGGAATATTAGTACAAAAAAAAGTAGCAGTGTTTGGTATGATTTCGATCAGCTAATTCCATTTTACAACCAAATCGTTGAGTCTCAATTTCAAAAGTTATATCCTTTATTGGAAAAATGGAACCATATTCTTTCAGAATATGGCGGAGATCCAACAAATGAAAATTGGGAAAAATTTCGACCATTAAGGTTGTCAAGAGAAGAAGATTGGTCGGATTGGTTGGCTTTTTTACTGGAAAATTCCAAAACCGGCACCTTTGCAAAACATTTATTCAAAATACAAAATATTGAAGCTTTAAATTATTCAAAACCAGCATATGTTACCAGAGAAGAAATTAGCAGTAATTATAGATCAGACATAATTATCAAGTGGAAAAATGAAATATATACACATATAGAAGTAAAGACTGGTGATATGAGTTTATCGAAAACTTTCGAAACAAGCGAATCATTTAGGAATAAGCATTCTGTAAATAAAAACAACTGGTATAATTATATTTTACTTATGTCTAATCAAATTCCAGATTGGGAAAAAATAATAGAATTAACTGCAAAATCTATAGAAATAAAAAGTATAACTTGGGAAGATGTTTCAATCTCCCTAAGGAAATCATTGTTTAGCGAAGAATCAATAGTTTGGAAAACTTGGGCAATTACTTTTATAGGTGCAATTGAACAATTGCTAATTGGATTTCAAGGATATCTTGTATTGCATAAGCCAAGAGAACAAGTCGAAATAAAGATTGATATACTAGAAAAAGGATTGTGTTATGAGTCGTGAAATAGATACATTTATTAATGAAGGTTTTTCTCGCTATAAAAAGGCCACGGACGTATACAATACATTTCGGAAAGAACTTCAGAATAAATTGCAGTTAATACTTAAGACACGTCAGGACTGGGGATTGGTGGTACCGCAATTAGAAAGTATAAAAAGTACAACATTTTGGCCTGAATATCCTTTGCTCAATGCCCGAATCACTTGTGAGTATAAAGAAAAACAACTAATTATTGTAATTGCAGTAAACTGGTATCAATCTGAAACTGATATACCATTTTTGGGGTTATGGATTGAGAAGGGAAAAGAATTTTGGCTAACACAGGATCAATTTAATTGGAATAGTCAATTTAAATACATTGACCATGGACTACGTTTTTACCCAAATCCGGAAAACTATGGTTTAGAAGAACATTTTAACGATTTATTAGATGAATTCTTAAGGTATATAAAAGATTTAGAAGATAAATCCGAATTTCTAACAACCGGTTCAACCTGAGCGCGAGAAGCACGGCGGTGCTGCACGGAAAGGTCATTGGCACGCCAGGTTAACCGGAGCGTTAGGCAACAATTATTTAAAAGGTAAATGATGATAAAATATTCAGCTTATTTAGTGGATACAAGAAACGCTAAGAGAATAATCACTTGTGTGTAAATCCCAATCTTGTTAAACCTTTTCTTACCAACTCATCTTTCATTAAATATTTCCAGACAAAACCGCTCCTATAATTTTCTATCATTAAAAGCATCGGACCTTGATCAATTCCGAGATTGTCTTTATCAAACCAGTTAAGGGTTGGATTGAAAGAATCAACAAATCCGTATTTACCCCAGAGACCTTTTTCACCATAATTTTTGTAAAGCGAATTTAACGTTGGGATACAAATCTCCGGTGCAAAAGGAATGGATGAACCGGCAGCGTAGGGAGCAATCGTACCATCATCAAAAGTAGAATCTGGTCCGGAAGTGCCACGCGCCGAGTAACCAAAAAATTTTTTTCCGTCAAAATTATAACTATCATCGGGACCATCGCAAGCCGATAATCCCCAAGTCAGCGAATCATATCCACGCCAGTTATTCGGATTATCAATCGCATATTTTCTTTGCACATAAGTTGCACGCCGTGAGTTTTCAAAATAATCAATTCCTTTTTCTTTCATGTAACTATCGTAAATATTTCTAAAGTCAATCCAGAGCAGCGAAAATTGATGTATGAACAATGCGGGAAAAGCAACGTGTCCCGATTCTTTTCCATACGGTTCTCTCCACTGATAAAAACTTAACCAGGCATCGTATCCTTTTTCTACATTAGGCATTTCTGCTCCGGCAGATAAAACATAGAGAAAGAGAGCTTCGGTGTAACCCCACCAACCAAGATCGTTGAATCCATGTTTTTTATCCCAGCCGAGCGAAATAGTATTTTTAAACTGATTATCTTTTTTTATTTGGAAGAATTCCCAGTTGATCCGTTTTGTTAAAATATCGGCTAACTCCCGGATTTCATTTTCTATAGGATTGTTAAAAATGTAAAATTGATTTGCGAATCGAATGCCGGCTAAAAGCAGTCCGGTATCTATTGAAGAAAGCTCACAGTTCCAAAATCTTTTTCCGGTTTTCATATCAAGGAAGTGATAATAGAAACCTTGATAACCTGTTGCGCTATCATCTAGACTTTGCTCGGAAGCATGGAGAAAGCGGAAAAGATTTAAAGTGATTTGAGCCGCTGAATCTCTGCTCATCCAACCTTTTTCAGAGCCGAGCGCCCAGATGGGAATTGCGAATCCTGTCGCTGCAATACTTGCGGGTGAGGTAATCGTATTTCTATCTTTGACTAATCCATTCTTAAAATTTGCTTCTTTAATAAAATATTGAAATGCTGAAGTCTGCACTTTATCCAAAAAAGCGCTTTCCTCTTCCGAAGGGATATAACCCGGTTTCTTTTCATCCATTCCTTGTGCGTTTAAAATGACAAAATGACCAAGGCTAAATAACAAGAAACAAAAAAAACATCTTTTCATTCTTCCCTTTTTTCAACTGCATATTATTCTCTTCAAGCATCATCATTTTAAAAATATCATTTTTTTAGTTTGGATAAAATCACCTGCACGAAGTTGATAAAAATATATGCCCGAGGCGAATCCGCTTTTGGCAGAAACCCCGCTTCCCATCTGTTTGTTGCTTGTTGTTTGTTGTAAGTTGAATACAACTTTATAACTGCCGGGTTGTTTTTCTTCATTCACTAACACTGCGACTTCATTCCCAAGCACATCATATATTTTTAGTGTTACTTTGCAGCCGACTGCCAACTGCCAACTGATTACTGTACTTGGGTTAAAAGGATTCGGATAGTTCTGCATCAAAGCAAATTCTTTCGGCACTTCACTCTCTGATTCGGTTTCAGTAGGGTCAGCGACAAAACCGATTTTTTTTAGTGCGCTGTCTATCTCTGCATTTTTCATAAAATTATTCCAAAGTAATTGAGAGCGGTAATTCTCAACCATAACAATTATCGGACCCTGATCAATTGCTAAATAACTTGAAGCATACCAATTTTCTTTTAAGTTGAACGCATCTTTAAATCCGTAAATTCCCCAAATCTTACTGCCGTATGTGTTGTAAAAATTTTTAAAGGTCATAATAGATTCGGTCGGAGTGTACGGCATAGACGATAGAGCGGCTGTTGGTGAAATCGTGCCATTATCATTAAATGGTTCGTGGACTGAATAGCCGAACGGATCATCACTTGCAGTAAATCCCCAGGTGAGTTGATTGTAACCGGGCATCCCTTTAGGGTTTGCCTTAGCATACTCACGCTGAATAAGCGTATGATTTTTATTGTTCACAAAATAATTTGTGTAAGCATCTTTTTTGTTCCGGGGATCAAATCCCAAAAAAGAATAATGCGCAAAGAAAAGAGGTCCTCCGTAATCCCAGCCGACATCTAATTTGTATCCATAAAAATATTTTCCATTTTTATAAGAGGAATGACTCGCCCAACCGTTAGCATAAAGACTTGCAGGTACGCTATGCTTCGGAGAAGCAATTCCCAAGAGATAAACGATCATCGTCTCATTCCAGCCGGCGAGCTGCATGTTCATTTGCCACGCATAATTTGGAGACCAATGCCAATACAAAAAATTACTGCTCGAAGTTCTTCTGTACCAATCAAATTCTGTTTCTTCCCATAACCGTGTTATCACACTCCTGATTGAATCCTCTTCAGCCGAATTTTGATCAAAATATTTTCTTGCTGCAAGTAATCCCTGAAGCATAAATGATGTTTCCACTAGATCGCCGCCATCGTCATAAGTGCCAAATGGAATAACTTTTCCGGTTTCTCCGTTCAACCAATGAGGCCAGGCACCGTGAAAGCGCTCTGCTTTTGTTTCAAGAAAATTTACTATTTTTAACACACGTCCTCTCCCCTGCTGTCGTGTAACAAATCCCCGTTCAATTCCTGTAAGCAGAGCCATGACGCCAAACCCCGATCCGCCTATTGTTACAGTGTTCTTACTGCCGGTACGTTCGCGTATAAGACCTGAAACAGGGTGAGCGTAATCCCAAAAAAACCGAAATGTTGACTCTTGCAGCATTGTTAACCATTCATCGTCATTCATTTGTTTGGTCTCTGCGGTAACTTCAAGGCTTAAAGCAGACTCATTAAGACTTCCATCTATGGCAGCAACTTTATAGCTTGCACTTACACCGGTCGCACCGATAAAATCATTATAAAACCGCTCGTCTTTTTGAGTGGTTCCAATCGTAACATAGTTTCCATTTTCAAGTTTATAAATTCTGTATCCTTGTAAAGTAGTATCAGTATTTAACGTCCATGAAAGCTCAATGTGCTTGTAATAACCTTTTGCGGCAACATTTTGTGGAACTGCAGGCGGAGTGACGCTGCCCGAAGACATCCGAATTTCATCAAGATAAAAAATGTGTTGAATGGTATCAGCAGTGTTCTGTCCATAAAAGATAGTTTTAATAATTTTTAAATCTGCCTGCCCCGGATTTGATTGAAAAATAGAAATGGGGACAGAAATTTTAAACCATTCATTTTCCGGAACCGAAGAAACGTAATCTGATAATTTTTGTTTCGGAGTTTGTTTATTATTTAAATCCTCAAGATAGATTACCGGGAGATCAGCCGAAGCGATTAGAGAAGTGGTATAAGCCAAAAAAATAATTGAGTCTTTAGTGGTTGCATCGCGGCCGGGCCAATCAATGCCGGCAACAGCAATTGCCCAGTCTCCCCCGGATTTTGAAGTGTACTTCAAGCGGAGTGAGTTTGTTCCAGAGTACTTTATGGCAGATTCAACAGGAAATTTGTTTGTGTTGATTAACTCAAGAAGGCTGCTGCCGCTTACCGTTCCCCAGCTTGGATCATAAAAAGAATTAGACGGACTGTCGTTAAAGAAAACATAATCCTGCGAAAAACTTTTAACCGATAAAAGCATAAAAGAGATGCATATTATTTTTACAAATTTCATCCTAAACCTTACTTCCAATTTTCTTCATGACAATAGAGAGCGTCAAATCTTTTTTGATTACCAGGATCATCCCCTTTCTCTTTGATCTGATCTTTTTATATTGAGAAAGTTATCAAATTAATCTGACGTTGTCAAATATTCCATACAAAAGTTTACAGGGAACTCATTTCAATTATGAACGAATGTCTAATTCAAATTGATTTTACATAAGCTAATAACTAACCGGGAAAACCGGAAATTAAAATAATAAATACCAAATAATTTGGGATGAACGTTTGAATGATCGTATGATTGATTGAAAAACGTTCATTCATTCATTCATCTTCATGCAGTCATCCTCTCGCTTTATTTATGTCATTAATATTCTGTAAATATTGCACGAACGTTAGTTTTAAGGCATTGGTCTCCCACTGCGGTTTCTCTCTATTTTTTATACAAATTATTTTGGTAAGCCCCCTTGCGCAGAATATCTATTTGAAGAATCAAGCTCCCCCTGATGTCTTACTTTAGTTTTGAAAAACCGTTTTTTTTTCGAAGTTTCATCACGGGAAATTGTTAAATAATTAATTTATGACAAGAAAAATCGGGAAGAGTTGAAGCATCCCAAAAGCTTATTTTGCGATCAAAAATATTCTCCCCAAAATCAAAACAAGAAGAGAACCACTATGATTTTAGAAAAATATTCCATGGGAGTCGGGGACAGATTTAGCCATCAAGCTAAAGCACAACTATCTGCATTTCTGAAAGCAAAAGAAAAAGGAATCACCATTATTCCGGTTTGGAATAAATCAAAACGTGAACATACGCTAATTGGCTCTTCTCCAAAAACAGTCAGAATGAAAGCTGACGAAGCAGTTGCTGCACTTAGTTGGAAAGATTCTTATTATGTAGACGCCGATCATATCGGATTAAAAACTGTGGATGATTTCACAGACTTTGCCGATTTTTACACGCTTGATGTTGCAGATTTTATTGGCGAAAAACCGAATGATGCTGAATTACAAGAGTTTTTAAAAAGCGCTTCCAAATACACCGGGTCGCTTTTTATTCCGAATGTCTCAAAATCATTTCAAGTAACTGAACAGAAACTAAAAAATATTGCCGATAAATATTTAGTTGCTATTAAAGAAGCTTCAAAAATTTACCACCATATCAGTTCAATAAAAGGTTCAGACCACTTTGTTACTGAAGTCTCCGTTGACGAAAGCAACGAAGCACAATCTCCCGAAGAATTGTTTTTTATTTTGTGCGGACTCGCTTCTGAAAATGTTCCGGTTCAAACTATCGCTCCAAAATTTACAGGACGCTTTAATAAGGGAGTTGACTATGTTGGAGACGTAAATCAATTCATCAGAGAATTTGAAGATGATGTTGCGGTTATCAACTTTGCAATAAAAGAATTTAAGTTACCTGTCAATCTTAAACTCAGCATCCACTCCGGAAGCGATAAATTTTCTCTTTATAAACCGATCTATCAAATCATTAAAAAATATGATGCGGGTTTACACTTGAAAACGGCTGGAACTACTTGGTTGGAAGAATTGATCGGATTGGCTGAAGCAGGCGGAGATGGATTGGAAATTGCAAAAGAGATTTACCAACAATCTTTTTTGAGAAGCGCTGAATTGATGAAGCCTTATGCTACAGTGGTTGATATTGATTTTAGCAAATTGCCAAGGCCTGTGGAAGTTTGGAAATGGTCAAGTGAAGAATTTACAAATGCACTGAGACATGATCAAAAATGCAGAGATTATAATATCCATTTCAGACAGCTGCTTCATCTTGGATTTAAGATCGCCGCCGAGATGGGGGACAAATATTATGACGCTTTAAAAAAACATAAAGACGTTATCAGCAAAAACGTTTTTGAAAATATTTTCGATCGGCATATTAAAGTTCTTTTTTTAGGGGAATAAATTTCGAGTTTTCTTTGAGCAAAGATTCAAAAAACTCTCTAACATTAACAGATACTAAGAGGATAAGTTATGGAAATACGATTCACAACAGATAATGCATCTTACAAAAAAATGACCACGGCTGAACTGAAAAAGTTATTCTTAATTGATAAACTTTTTCATGAAGACGAAGTTTACATGATCTATTCAGATGTTGATAGATCAATCACCGGTTCCGCTGTTCCAAAGAACGAAAAATTAAAATTACTTAGCAGCAAAAAAGAAATGGCGGCTGATTATTTTTTGCAGAGACGTGAAATCGGGATCATCAATATCGGCGGTAATGGACTTATCACCGCTGACGGGAAAGAATTTTCTTTAGAACAGAAAGATGCACTTTACATCGGGAAAGGAACAAAAGAGATAGAATTTTCAAGTTTATCTTCTGAGAAACCTGCCAAGTTTTATTTTGTCAGTTATCCAGCACATAAAGAATATCCGACCGTACATAAAAAGTTTTCCGATGCTGAACCTGTCGAGCTTGGAAGTCAAAAAGACGCTAATAAAAGAACCATTTACAAATACATTCATCCAAAGGGAATTAAAAGCTGCCAATTAGTTATGGGTTTAACGGAACTCGATGAAGGTAACGTCTGGAACACGATGCCGGTACATACGCATCAAAGACGTTCGGAAGTTTATATGTATTTTAATATAAACGATGACGCCGTTGTGTTTCATCTTTTTGGTGAACCAAATGAGACAAGACATTTTGTTCTTCGTAACGGTCAGGCGGTGATTTCACCGGGCTGGTCTGTACATAGCGGAGTCGCTACACAAAGTTATTCTTTTATTTGGGGAATGGGGGGAGAGAATCAAGACTTTGATGACATGGACTGGGTACCTATGAAAGAATTAAACTGATAAAATTAGTTGAATATAAAATAGTCTTTGCCTGATTGAATGAATGATTGATTGATTGTATGCAATTAGCAGATGATTTTTCAGCGACTGCAAATTATTCTTTAAAAACAAAAAAGCCGTTAGTAAAAACTGACGGCTTTTTTTATCCCAGAGAAAAATTATTTTCGACTACTTATTCTCGTCCATCTCTTTCAAAATTGCTACGGGATCCCACTTCCCTTTGAAAATCCATGCCGGTGTAATCCCATCCGGAGAAAATTTACTTTGAGCAAAATCAAGATTGTCTTCATGCCACGAATAATCAATTGAATCCCCATGGCAATTAAAAAAATAGATTCTTTTTTCGCCCCACCGTAATCTCACAGGCGGATCAGAAATTTTATGATAAATTGCTTTGTCTGCCATATTGTTTGAGAATGTGCAATCAACTAAATAAAATTGAGCATCTCTATGAAAACGCCCTAAAGCAAATCCGGGAACACCATCAAATTTAGAATTACAGATGACAAATTTTTGGTTTTCATCATTACTTCCATCGTGCCAGAGAGAAGCATTTTTGTTGTGTCCGTAAAACTTACTGTCGGTAATATAACACCAACCCCGCGGGCAAACATAATCAACGTATCCTTCGAAATAGCAATTTTTATGATAATACATTCCATCAACTTTATTCCATAGACTTAACGCATCACCGCCGTCCGCGATAATGTTACAATCAACAAGGATGATCCGGGTTCCGCCGCCGCGTATTGCAAACTGGTGATCATTCCTTCCATAAAGACTTCCATAATTATTATGTACTGTAAGATTTTGGAAGATTAAATCCGAAGTCCCTTCTTTAATATTGACTACAGCGGCTCCCCAATCATCTTGATGCATTGCTTTCCAATTGCTTCGAAGTTCAGCATAAACGATCATTGTGCTCTCCCTATCTTCACCGATAAATGCAATGGAACTTTTCTCAATGAAAATTTTTTCATGATAAATTCCATTTTTAATAAGAATAACATATCGTCCCTCTGTTTTCGCAGGAAGTGCATCTATAGCTTGTTGGATAGAAATAAAGTTTCCGCTTCCGTCTTTTGCAACTATAATATCAGGAGTATATCCCTTCATTTCCACAAAAAAAATCATCGCTGCCAAAACGATCGTGAAAAATATTTTTGATTTTGAAATCATCAACCTTCTCACTGAAATTTATTTGAGAAGAATCATTTTCTTTGTTTGCATAAAATCCCCGGTTTTAATAGTAGAGAAATCTCTCCAGCATATTTCATCGCACTGCTGTAAGTCTGGTTTTTAGCAAGCAAAGCGCCGGTTATAACTGCCCCATCTCCTGATTCAAAAGGCCATTCTACAACAGCCGGGTTTGAAGTGCCTTCAATTTCCCCGCTGATAAGTACATTTTGGAGACAAACATATTTACCGGTTCTCATTACCGGATCGTTATCAACCCAAGGATAAATTCTAAAATAAAAAGTCTCTCCCGGGTCAACTTTTTCGTTTAAAGATATTGATACGGGTAAGAGATCGGTTATACTTAAATAATTGTTCACGCTATCCAAAGTTTTGTATTCAACTTTTGTTTCATTACTAAACGTCGGATCGGTGGAGTAGTAGAACCCGGCTTTCATTGTATTTATACTTGCTGCGGCAATGCCAAGTGAAATGCCTGTAGCTGTAAAATTAAATCCTGCTTTGGGGGTAACAACAAACTGGATATAAACCGAATCTATTCGTGTAGTTTGATTTGCGGGCCAGGTATCTAATTTTAATCTTTGGCTTTGCCCTGGACCTGTGTATTGATTGATCTTCAAATTATTCAGCAATTCATCTAAAGCGGAGACTTGTCCCGATAGAGCAACAGTCGTTCCCGTTCCACCAATCCCCGGATCACTCAATTCCCACTTTGCACTTGCGGGATACGTAACTGCTTTCGTAGTTCCTGCGATTGTCGCCATTCTCATATAAAGATATTTTGATGTTGAACTCGCTCCTGCATACCAGGGATAAACTCTGACGTAGAGAGTCTTTCCATCTACTACATCTTCATTTAATTCAAATGAATAGAGGGAATCAGAATCTTTTTTTAAGACAAGAATCGTATCGTTTAACTGTGTTGAAGAAGAAAAATTTTCGTCCAGGGAGAACGCTACATTTGCTCTTAAACCATCAGTTCCCTTGCCGCCAAGGTAAATTGATAGATTCTCAGCATGAAAATTAAACGACGCATTAGGAAGTACGGCAAACTGAACCCATCGGGTATTAACTTGTGTGGTTTCTGCTCCCCATGGTACGGCACTACCATTCTCAAAGGGCCACCATCTTTGATCCGGTCCGGGACCGTTTGCGTAATCACGTACAACAAAACCAGGACTGGATGTTTGAGTAAACCCGGATAAATTTCCTGTAACAGCGGATACTTTTTGACTGTCAGACAACGTCAAACTCCATGAGACTGAAGCCGGAGTTTGAGCTAAGATTCTTATTGAAAAGAGCAACACCATAAGAATAAAATTCCCACGTAATGAGTTTCGCATAACTTTTTTCTTTTTGTAAAAATGAGTTGTCGTTTTTATCTCAAAAATAGTAATCAAAGAATTCACTTGCCGCCAATTTGGATAGTAGGATTTTTTATCAAATATCTCGCAATCGGTAATTCAATTTCTTTAATTCCTTCGACCACCAAACCGGCGACTAATACAGCTCCCTCAAAGGAGAAATGAGTATTGTCGGTTTTGCCCTCCGGTAAAGATTTATATTTATTCGGCGGTATCCATAGAAAAACATCCTTTGTTTTGTCGTCTCCCAATTCAGCAAAAACTTTTTCACTTTTTTTATGAACATCAATTAAGGGAACATTCATCTGTACAGCAACTTCTCTGACGACAGCAGGATAATCTCCATGTTGATCAACAAACTTTCCTTCCTTATCAAATTTTCTTCTGTTAACAGGAGTTAATAAAACTGGTGCTGCACCTTTTTCTCTTGTCTCGTTCACGTACTTAATTAAATTTCGTTTATACAAGGTATGTGCTTCTGCGTAGCGAGTGGTATCTGAGATTTTTTGGTCATTGTGTCCGAATTGAATGAAAACATAATCTCCCGTTTTAAGTTTATCTAAAACGTTCTTCCATAACCCTTGCTGAATAAAACTTTTTGTGCTCTTTCCGTTCTTGGCATGATTCTCAAAAGTTAATTCATTACCAAAAAATAGCGGAAGCACTTGTCCCCAACCTCTTTCCGGGTTGTCTTCAATGGGTTTTGTCGCCATTGTTGAATCTCCGACGAGATAAATTGTGGGATGATTATTTGTACTGATGAGAAGAGGAAAACAAAGAAAAATGACTAATTTAAACATTGTTAAGATTTTTGATGAGTTTTGTTTGGAAATTTTTGGGGATGGTTTTATTAGATGATCTTAAGAGAAGTACAGAGCGTTCACGAAGTAAAAGAACTCAAAAAGGAAATTCATTTTCGAGCAGTTATAAAATCTGTAAGAGAAAACATTATTGGGCAGTAGATTAAGCAGTTTTTGAAGCAATTTTATCAACAAGAAACAGTTCGGTATCCAATACCACTTTTTGAGGACTAAAATCCTTCGGATTATTTATTTGATCAATCATCATTTTAACTGCTTGCGTTCCAAGTTCTTTGGTTGATTGATGCACAAAGTTAAAAAGTGAAGGGATGTTTTTGTTGAAGGTGGTATTTCCGAAACAGGTTATTTCTATGTCGCCCGGAATGTTAATGCCAAGCTCAACGGCAGCGTCGTAGATCCCTAAAGCAACGGGATAAGTAACCGCTAAAATGTATTCCGGCAGTTCACCTTTTTTATACATTTCTTTAAAAGCTTTGTATCCGTCTTCTTCAGAAAATCCCCCTTCGGAAATCCATTTCGGTTTGATCGGAATTTTGTGTTTACTCATCGCATCGCGAAAGCCATTGAAACGATCTCTACCGATATTAATATTTTGGTAGCCCCCGATGTGAGCAATTTTTTTATACCCTTTTTTAACAGCATACTCGATCGCAGCAAAAGCGCCGGCTTTATCATTAACGGTCACGCTTGAAATATTCGGCATATCCGGCACGCGGTCAAGAAAAACCAATCGTACTCCATGCGCTAGTACTTTTTCAAATATTGAAAGGTCTGTTGTTTCTTCGGTAATTGAAATAATTAGCCCGTCCACCCGCATGGAAAGTAAAGATAAGATATGTTTCTTTTCTCGATATGCCTGCTCTTGCGAAACCGTGAGAACAATTTCATAATTGTTTTCGAAAGCTGCATCATAAATCGCCTCGATAATAGAAGCGAAAAAAACGTGAGCAATTTTCGGAACTACAAGTCCTATGGTATTAGATCTTCTCGATGATAAATTCCTCGCCATAATATTTGGCATGTATCCAAGCTCTTCAGCAAGCGCCTTTACTTTAGCAGTAGTTGCAAAAGATATATCGGGATGCCCCCGCAATGCTTTTGAAATTGTAACTTTTGAAACATTTAATTGTCTCGCTAAATCTTCCAATTTTATTGGTTGAGTTTTCTTTACCATTTTATTTTCGTCTACAATAATTTATTTGTGATTAATTTTATCTTTTAACCAAAGGAAAAGATTTTCGGCGGCTTTATAATTTTCAAATTCTTTCGGCAGTTTTCTGTTATCGTAATATTCGTTATAAAACCAGGGATCACCAACAGCAAGAACAGACCCATTCCCATAATCTGAAAATGCAATAAGACAATTTTCATTATTTTCTAAAATACATTTTGCTGAAGCGGAGAGCTTGAGAGTACTGATCTCCTTCAAATAGATACTGTTTACCTTCTCGAAAATAGGATGAAGCGGGAAAGAATCAATTTTGCCCAAACTAAAGTTTTTCCCTACAACCCTGTTTTTGCTATCGCCGTTAAAGTGTATTCCAAATTTTTCTGTAAGCAAATTAAGGTTTACGAACTCACAGTTCAAACTGTCGTTGGCAAAAACCAAAAGAGTTCCACCGTTGTGAACCCAGGAGACTATTTCTTTTCGAGATACTTCATCCAGATAGTTGGGCGTTAAATTTTCTGATGGGATATCAGGATCAACAAGAATGTAAATTGAAACTTCTTTTAGAGCATTCATAGTTGGCGCAGTTTTAATTGCATTAAGAGTACCGCCCAATTTTTTAATAAGATTTCCTAATTCAGAAAACCCGGAGTTGGCGGTATCTTCCCAGGTGTAGTGAAACCGCTCCCCATTTTTGTTTTCATTGTTAAAATAATAATCTAATCCAACGCTAAATTCTTTTTCCCCATTATTCAAAGTCGAATCAGTAAAGGGGGGATTTTCTAATTCAATCGCCGATAAAATAAATGGACCATATCCCTTAAAATCATTTACTCTGATTTTTTCATTTACGTAATATTCGTAGCTCCCATCACGGTATGGTTTGCCTCCCAAACCGGCGCCGGCACAGATATTCTTTAAATAAATAATTCCATTTTCATCAACAGTAACAAGATTTCCAAGTACACCTTGGAATGATTCTTTTGCAAAATCATAATATTTTTTATCGAGGTAACCTTTGTTAGCTCCTTTGGCAAAAGCATAAATGAACATCAAAGAACCTGATGCTTCAAAATAATTCCCATCCCGATTTCCCTGATCAAGAACTTGAAACCAGAGTTTCGTTTTTACATCGCGGTATTTAATCAAACTCAGAGAGAGATTTTTCAAAATAGTAATTAATCCAACTCGCTTTGGATGATCTACCGGGAAGTAATCTAAAACATCAACAAGAGCCATGCAATACCAACCTAATCCGCGTCCCCAAAAATTTGGTGAAGTACCGGTAAGTGGGTCAGCCCATTTCTGTTTTTTCGATTCATCCCATCCATGGAAATAAAGTCCGGAGGAAGAATCTTTTAAATGAAGATCAATCAAATTGAACTGATTAAAAATATCATCGAACGCTTCATTATCGTCAAACAATAATGCATATTTTGCATAAAAAGGTTCACCCATGTACAATCCATCGAGCCACATTTGAGATGGATAAATTTTCTTATGCCAGAAACCTTTCTCGCTCGTTCTCGGTTGATTTTCTAATTGTTTTCTTAACCGTTTGGCTGCATTGAGATATTTATCGTCACGTGTTGCAGTATAAAGATTTAGTAATGATCTTCCGGGAGCAATATTATCAATATTGAAGTCGTTGTACTTATATGTTTTTATATTCCCCGAACTATCAATATAGTGGTTGAGATTTTTTTTGATATAATCAAAATAATCCTTTTCTCCTGTCGTTTTCCACATTTGATAAAATGCTTCGAGGATAAGTCCCTGTTCATAATTCCACTTGTGACTTTTCTCTTCAGATTGGTAAGTGATTGAATCGGGATGCAACTTAATGAAGTTTTTTATGATTTGCTCCGCAGTAATTTCAGAAGAGTACAATTTCGCCTTGCTCTGGCAAATCAAATCAGAATTAATAAAACCAAACAGAATTAAAAATATCGGTACGAAGCGCATAAAGGATAAAGAGAATAGTTCTAAATATTTTTTTCTCATTTCA
>Ga0210012_1002708_pt1 | contig 15133 bp, 18 predicted proteins | sample CryGeymeta201504_FD_183974 | JGI IMG/M metagenome (GOLD analysis project Ga0210012, IMG submission 183974) | Groundwater microbial communities from Crystal Geyser aquifers in Utah, USA - Crystal Geyser metaG 2015-04 (SPAdes) (version 2) | ecosystem: Environmental > Aquatic > Deep subsurface >... | reverse complement strand
CGCGCTTCCAGAGCCGCGAAGAGCCATTTAGCTGGGCTCGCGTTCAAGTCTTGCGGTGGGGCAGCGTGATGCGTCTTGGCGAAAACCGTCCAGTAGAACTTTACGTGCGTCAAGGGGATACCCATTTGGATCAATTGTTCTGCAAGCTCGACCGCCCTGTCTTGCATCATCGCAATTTCAGGATTCCAACCGGCGCACATCACCTCTGTAGTATAGTCGCTGCCCGCTTTGACTGAGCACATATCCATAGTCACTAACATGATCCACCTCCGCTTTTCTGCCCATTTGTTTCCCGACGTCCGTAATTGTTATATCGGGTGTTTCAGGGAAAAATAAAGGGGCCATTGAAAAATTACCTGGCGGCCTTTACCGCACAAATCCGCTGCACCACGGCACGTTCATTTCGTATAACGCACAACTCCTCATAAGCGTTGACTTCCAGCCGCCCTTTCACTTGTTCAAGCAATTCACCTGATTTGAGGAGATAGTCCGGGTTACGCGGCCGGCCTAGCCGTTGATTGCCCTCGGAAAAAGTTTCATAAATCAGCACCCCGCCCGCAGAGAGCGCTTCGAACAGGTGCGAAAACAGAGGACGATACAAGTAGTTGGTTACCACAATGCCATCGAATTCGCCGACAGAATACGGCCAGGGTTCGCCTTCAAGGTCAGCCTGGCGTATCGCAACACCGGGTAAAAAACCCGATGCGGAGACGTCACGGTCTACCGCTTCGACCTGAAACCCGGCCTGAGTCAGGAAGCGGGTGTGCCGGCCGGTTCCGCAAGCAACGTCCAAAACCCGGCCGCCGCCACGGATAAGCGGTGCACAACACACCACCCATTCGGAAGGTGCGGAAACAAACGGTATAGCCGGAGCCATCAGGGTGCGGTGGGATTTGCCAGCCGCAAGACTTGCATCGCCATCTGCAGCGCGTCATGAAGCAGGCGGTCAAACAAGGGAACGAAATAAGGCAAGGCAATGGCAAGCACGACAAACCCGGCTGCCAGCGTAATCGGGAATCCGACCGAGAACACATTCAGCTGCGGCGCGGCGCGAGTCATGATGCCCAGCGCCAGGTTGGTGATCAACAGGGCGGCCATGATCGGCATGGAAAGCAGCAACCCGGCGAGAAACATCTCTCCTCCCCAGCCCGCCAGGACTCGCCAGCCGACTGCGGAAAAAGGCTGTGGCGCCACCGGTAGCACCTCGAAGCTATACGCCAATACCTCGATCATATATAAATGACCATTCAAGGCCAGAAACAACAATGCGGCGAGCAGCCCGAGAAACTGTGCCACCACGGGAGTCTGGGCGGCGTTTTGCGGATCGAAAAAGGTGGCGAATCCCAGACCCATCTGCATACCGGCAACATTACCGGCCATTTCCACTGCCGTGAAGATGATGGTCATCGTAAATCCGATCGCCACGCCAATCACGATTTGTTGCGCCAGAATCAGGAGGCCGATTGCAGAACCCGGCTCCACCGCTGGCATGCTACCGAGGATGGGCGCCAGAACCAGAGTAAGGACAACGGCCAGCCCAATTTTCACCCGCACAGGTACGCTGGGATTGCCGAGAATAGGCGCGCTACTAACCAGGGCAAGAATACGAAAAAAAGGCCAAATGAAAGCGCTCAGCCAGGCGCTTAACTGGGCTGAAGTAACGCTGATCATCGCCGTGCAGTCTAGCCCACCAGCCCTGGAATACTGCTAAACAGGCGGCTGGTATAATCCATCATCAGGTTCAACATCCAGGGACCCGCAACTACCAGCACGAAAAACATCACCAGCAGTTTTGGGATGAAAGACAGGGTCATTTCATTGATCTGGGTCGCGGCCTGAAAGATGCTCACCAGCAAGCCGACGGCCAGTGCGGAGAGAAGCAGAGGCGCCGACACCAGCAGGGTAATTTCCACCGCCTGCTGGCCAATAGTGATCACACTTTCCGGCGTCATGTGTAGAAGCTCTGCACCAAGGAACCGATAAGCAGATTCCAGCCATCCACCAGCACGAACAGCATCAGCTTGAATGGCAATGAAATCACCACCGGCGACAGCATCATCATGCCCATCGACATCAACACGCTGGCCACCACCATATCAATGATCAGAAACGGAATAAACACCACGAAACCGATCTGGAACGCGGTTTTGAGCTCGCTGATGACATAGGCCGGAACCAGGATTTTCATTGGCACCGCTTCCGGACCGGGCAAGGGTGCGCTGTTGGAAAGCTTGACGAACAGCGCCAGATCATCCTGGCGCGTCTGCCGCAGCATGAAGGCTTTCAAAGGGGCAGTACCCTTCTCCAGCGCCTGGTTAAAGTCGATTTTTTGCGCCGCATAAGGCTGATAAGCCTCAGCATAAATTTTATCGAACACCGGCGCCATGACAAAAAAGGTCAAAAACAGGGAAAGGCCAATCAGAATCTGGTTGGGAGGCGCCTGCATCGTACCGATTGCCTGGCGCAGCAGCGATAGCACGATGATGATGCGGGTAAACGCCGTCATCATCAGCAGCAACGCCGGCAGGAATGTCAGCGCTGTCATCATCAGCAGCGCCTGAATGCTGAGGGTATACGTCTGGGCGCCGCCCGGCCCCGGCGTGCTGGTGAAGGCAGGCAAACCCGGATCAGCCGCCATGGCCGTTAACGGCAGCAGTAGGCATTGCACCAACAGCGCGGCGGCAAACGATGATTTCAGAAGCTGCCCTGTTCTATTGCCCAAGTTTGCGCCCCTGCATTGCCTGTTTGAGCCATGCTGAAAAGTTGCGTCCTCCACCACCAGACGGCGCCTCGACTGCAAATGCGCCACCTTCCGGTTTGTCCAGAGTATGCAGGGAGTTCACCTGCCCCGGCGCAACCCCCAGCACCAGCCAGGTTTCACCGATCTCCACCAGCACCAGTCGCTCCTTGGGACCCAGTGCAACGCCGCCGATCACCTTGATGGCTCCACCCGCACCGACCTGCCCGGGGGAAAAACGTCTGAGCAGCCAGGCTGAGCCGGCCACCGCCGCCAGCACCAGGCCCAGACCTAACAGGACCTGCAACATGCCGCCCAAGGAAACCGGGGAAACAATCGGTGCAGGAATGGCTGACTGTGCAGCCAGGACAGCGAAAGGCTGAAAAAACACGGGAAGCCCAACGGAGAATCGCGCCACCGCCTCTTTCCTCGGACTCATTTGTGCAGTCTACGTATGCGTTCTGAGGGGGAAATAATATCGGTCAGGCGAATCCCGAATTTGTCGTTCACCACCACCACCTCACCCTGGGCAATCAGACAGCCGTTGACCAGCACATCCATCGGTTCGCCCGCCAAGCCGTCCAGCTCCACCACAGATCCCTGTGCCAGTTGTAACAGACTACGAATTGCCAGCTTGGTGCGCCCCAGTTCGACCGTGAGGTTGACCGGGATGTCCAGGATCATGTCGATGTTGTTGGGCGCGCCGACTGGAATACCGGAAGGGGAAAGCTGCTCGAACTGGGCCTTTGCCGCAGGAGGATTGCTTCCGGCAAACGTCGCTACGGCATCCTGCGTCGCAGAGGAGGCCTGCTCGGCTAGTGCCGCGCCCCAATCGTCTTCAGCCGGAGTGCCAGCAGCTGTATCTGCAGTCGCCTGCTCGGCCATCGCAGCCGCCCAATCGTCTGTACCGGCTGAATCTCCAGCATTTTCGTCAGCCATGTTGGCCTCCGTGACCGGATTCGTCATCCGTGCCGGCAATGATTCTGTTCACCTTAAGCGCGTACTGACCATTGAGAACGCCATAATTGCATTCCAGCACAGGCACGCCATCCACTTCAGCGACAATCGCTTCGGGAATATCCAGGGAAATCACATCCCCCACTTTCATGTTTAGAATTTGTCCAAGATTGACTGGGGTCTCGCCCAGATTCGCGACCAGATTCACCTCTGCTGACTGCAGCTGTTTCGTCATCAGTTTTGCCCAACGATGATCCACCTCCATGCGCTCGCCCTGCATGCTGCTATACAGGATATCGCGAATCGGCTCGATCATAGCATAGGGCATGCAGATGTGAAAATCGCCGCCTCCCGATCCCAACTCAATATTAAAGGTAGTCACCACCACGACTTCGCTGGGCGTGGCGATGTTGGCAAACTGGGTGTTCATCTCGGAACGGATATATTCGAAGTCAACCTGATAGACCGATTCCCAAGCTTTCTTGTATTCCGAAAAAACCACTTCCAGCATACGCTGAATGATGCGCTGCTCGGTCGGCGTGAAATCACGGCCTTCCACTCGCATATGAAAGCGTCCATCACCGCCGAACAGGTTGTCCACTACCAGAAACACCAGATTCGGGTCAAAAATGAACAGCGACGTGCCGCGTAGCGGCTTGATTTGCACCATGTTCAGGTTGGTCGGCACGACCAGGTTGCGAACAAATTCACTGTATTTGAGAACACGCACCGGGCTAACGGAAATTTCAGCGGTGCGGCGCATGAAATTGAACAATGCGATTCGGAACAAACGGGCAAAGCGCTCGTTGATAATCTCCAGGGTGGGCATGCGACCCCGGACAATGCGCTCCTGCTTGGCCAGATTATAAGGGCGAACGCACCCCTCTCCCCCTTCGGCGGCAGCCTCCTCCACCTCACCGGTTACCCCTTTGAGTAAGGCATCAACTTCGTCTTGAGACAGTATGTCTTCTGCCACGTGAGCCCTTTAGGTATTACGGCTGATCACACCCTCTTACTGAATGACAAAGGATGTGAAAAACACACCCGTCACGCCCTTGCCACCAGTAACATTTGTATTGAGTGGTTTGTTTACCTGCTCCTGAATTTCAGCACCAAGTTTCTGCTTGCCCTCCAGGCTAGCGATCTGCTCGGCACTCTTGCTCGAAAGCAGCAGCAGCACGCCATTGCGAATTTCCGGCATGTGCAGCTTGACCATATCGACCACAGTAGGGTCAGTCACTTTCAAATCAATCCCGACCTGGAGATAGTGTTCGCCACCCCCATCTGCCTGCAAATTAACGGTAAAGGTCTCCAGCGTCACAAAGACTGGTGGCTGCGGTTTTTTTTCCTTGTGCTCGGCGGACTTTGTGTCTGACTGGGTGAAATACCATGCCGCACCACCGCCCACGCCACCCAACGCCAACAGGATACCGAGTACCAGAAACAGCTTCCCCTTCTTCTTTTTGGGTGGCTCATCCGCCACGGCTTCTACTTTTGCCTTGTCCCTTGCCATGCCGAGTCCCCTTGCCACTACCGCTTCAGTCGTCCACTCCACGGCTAAACAATATTAAAAACAACCAGTTTCAGATGATATTTTATGTTCTTTATAATATCAACTCATATTTAATGCAAGAACTACTGCAAGCCAAAACCATTTTCTGCCCACTATTTTTTCGCCGGATAAAATAATAAAGCAGCTATCCCATTGAAATAGCCGCTTTATTTGTAATAAGTAATCGTGCATCAATTTCAGGCAAAAATATCGACCATGCCCTCGCGCGCCAGTCCAACAGGTCGCCCTGGCGCGGCTATCTGAGCTATAACACCCTCTGCTCCCAGCCCGCCGCGACTTCCCTCCCTGCCATTTCTCTGGTCAGACGCTTGCTGCTGGCTGAAGGATTCCGAGCCAACCGTCACATTGCCTAGCATAATGCCGTTGTCAGCGAGCATTTCGCGCAACTGTGGCAATGCCGTCTCGATTGCCTCACGCACAGCGGAATATTGGGAAACGAACAACGCGCTAGCCTGGTCGTTGCTGATTGTCAAACGCACCTCGAGCGGCCCGAGGCTAGGTGGATTGAGATGCAGTTCAGCCACTTGATGATTCTGGTTCGCCATCCACACCACTTTCTCGCCGACCGCTCCGCCCCATTCGGCGGAACCGACTCCAGGCACGACCGGTAAAACCGGTAACGGCTCCGGATTCCGGAACACGACGACTGTGGCGGGAGGATTCACCGCAGCGGATAAATCAGGCGAATGGATCTCCCCGCTCGCATTGCCTTCTGGAGCTTCCACCAAGGCCGCCAGCTTGTCGGCAAAGCGTTGCTCCGGGGACATCGCTTGCGGCAAATTTTTGCCATTTGCGGCAATTTCTGCCGCCAACCGGACTTCGCCAGCCTTGGACAACCGCATCAACGGCTTCCCCGCATCGGCTTCGGCTGGAATTTCGGCTCCCCCACCAACTTGAGCAGGAGGTGCCGGCACAAGCATTGAAGCGGTCAGAACAGACAAATCAACGGGAAGCACCGCCGCCCCAGCGTTTGCAGCAGGCTCAGGGCTTTCCTTGAGCGCGACCAAGGAAAGCCCCGCATCCTCTTTCTTCTCAAGCGGCGAAGCGATCCCCTTCAACTGTTTGGTGAGAACCGCCCCGAAGTTAATCCCCGGCTCGTTCCCCAATCCATCCCCACCTTCTGCAACAGAGGCTGACGTCTGAAGCGAAGCGATCCCCTTCAACTGTTTGCTGAGGACCGCCCCGAAATTAATCCCCGGTGCGTTCCCCAATCCATCCCCACCTTCTGCGGCAGAGACTGACGTTTGACCGGTGCCCGCACTGTGTTGTGGAGATACAGCAGGAGTAATAGGTAATTGTGGCATCGGCAATCCTTTCGCAGTTGCTTTAGGTTCAACCGAATATAAAGCAAGACACATACCACCATCAAAAGTGAGGGGGGTCTGTTGACTCGTCTTGCTTGAATTTATTGCCGGAAAGCTCATCCTGCTCACGCTGCTCGAGCTTGTCTTCACGCTTCCGCTCACTGCTCAGATGACGCTGCGACAGCGTATCGAAGGCCTTGAGTTTGCGATGCTTCTCCTGCCATTCATGGCGCCCGTCTTCCCAGCGTTTTTTGCAGCGCTCTACCTCTCCAGTCTGCTGACGGATGGCGACCTCGATTTTTCCGAGAAACAGCTGAAAATCCCTGAGCGAGCTCACCTGCATGCCTAGCTTCGTTGTCTGCAACAACTTTGCCCGGTAACCTTCACGATATGTGGTCAACTGCCGGAGCTTTTCCTCTGCCTCCTGCCACTTGACCTTAAGCGTATGCAGATCGCGCGCTGCGGCATCAGTATGACTCTGAGCAAGGTCAAGAAGGGACTGGAGAGGAAATCGCCGCGGCATATCTATTCAAACTTCACGCTTAGGTATTGAACATTGCGGCCAGGCGGCTACGACTGTCCACATAGTTCTCGCTCTGGTGCATATCCTGCTGCAGGAAAGCCTCCATCTGCGGATAAAGAGCCATTGCTTCGTCCAGCAACGGGTCGCTGCCCTTGACATAGGCGCCCACACTAATCAGATCCCGGCTACGCTGGAAGCGGGAATAAAGCAACTTGAACCTGCGTACCCGGGCCAAGTCCTCCGGCGCAAGCAGTTCGGTAATCGCCCGACTGACCGAAGCTTCTATATCGATAGCAGGATAATGCCCCTGGTCGGAAAGGCTGCGCGACAACACGATATGACCATCAAGAATGGCACGCGCGCTGTCCGCGATGGGATCCTGCTGGTCATCCCCCTCCACCAGCACAGTATAAAATGCGGTTATGGAACCACCTCCTGCCTGGCCGTTACCTGCGCGCTCGACCAACTGTGGCAACTTGGCGAATACCGATGGCGGATAACCTTTGGTCGCTGGTGGCTCGCCGATGGCCAAGGCAATTTCACGCTGAGCCATGGCAAAACGTGTGAGCGAATCCATGATCAAAAGAACATGCTTGCCCTGATCGCGGAAATACTCGGCAATCGCCGTGGCATAGGCCGCGCCGTGCAGCCTCAGCAACGGCGGGGTATCTGCCGGCGCAGCGACCACTACGGAACGCGCCAACCCGGCGGGACCGAGAATGTTTTCGATGAACTCCTTGACCTCGCGTCCCCGCTCGCCGATCAGACCGACCACGATCACATCTGCGCTGGTAAAACGCGCCATCATGCCGAGCAAAATACTCTTGCCGATACCGCTACCGGCAAAAAGGCCCATGCGCTGTCCACGACCAACGGTCAGCAAGGCATTGATGGCGCGCACGCCAACATCCAGAACCTGCCGGATCGGGGCTCGACTAAGGGGATTGCAGGGACGGCTGTGCAGCGGCACCTGATGAGCCAGATTCAGCGGCCCAAGAAGATCCAACGGACGTCCGGCACCGTCAAGAATGCGCCCCAGCAACTCATTGCCCACCTGCACCTGGCGCACACGGTCTTCGGAACGACGCCGCAGGTGAGGCGATCCGACCTGCACGGAGGCACGTTGTACCGGGGTATCCACCGGCGCCACCCGTGCACCCGGCACCAGTCCATACACATCGGTGGTGGGCATGAGGAACAATTTTTCGCCAGAGAAACCGACCACTTCGGCATCTACATCATGCCCGTCAGTCAGGTGAACGGTACAACTACCGCCTACCGCAAGCCTCAGTCCCACCGCCTCCATCACCAGTCCGGCAACCCGGGTCAGACGACCGGTCAAGAGCCAGGGGCTAACGGCGGAAACGGTCTCACCGCATTCCCGCAAAAAACCATTCCAACGCTCAGAGGGTGACGTCATAATTTCTGTCCCATCGAAACAAGCGCCCTTCACCATTGCACCTTCTCCCTTTGAGAGAAGGTTGGGATGAGGGTTGCTTCCCCCCGGTGGGCTTCCCTCTCCCCAACCCAGAGGGCAAGGGAAATGCCCTCACCTCAATCCTCTCCCGCAAGCGGGAGAGGAAGCAAACGTGCTCGCTTTGCGAGCTTCACATTAAAGGAGCTATTCAAGCCATGCACCTTCACTGCCCAGGGCGACGAGTATCCTTTTCCAGCGAGTCTCCATGGTTGCATCAATCTCGCTGTTCGTCGTTTCCACTCGGCACCCACCCCGCTCCACGCGACTGTCTTCAATCAGCTTCCAATGAAAGTGATTCAGCTCGTCTGCCATCAGCGATCGCACCAGAGCCGCGTCTTCCGGATGCAATTTGAGGTGTGGATGCTGGCCGGTCTGGGGCAGGCTGTTCACCGCCTCGCGAATCACCGGCAGAACCAGCTCCGGCCGTACTCGTAAAGCCTCACGCAACATTTTCTTGGCGACATCCAGCGCCAGGGAAAGCAGGTTCCGTGTCAATGTTTCATCAAACTGATCCAGAGCCCCACCCAGCGCCGACATCAGTTGCGCCAGCCGCGCCAGCTCTGCATCGACCTTGCCTTTGCCCTCCCGGTAACCGGCGGCAAATCCTTCCTGATAAGCCTGCTGATGGGTATTCTCGACCTCTTCGGCCGTCGGCAACGACACAGTTGATTTTGCAGACTCATCCAGTGAATTCAGCTCCCAGCGCTGATAAGCGCTCAATTGCTCCTTGGGAATGATATTGCTAGGCAAAGCTTTCCTCTCCTGCGCCGCCGATCACAATCTGGCCTTCGTCGGCCAGCTTGCGCACGATCTTGAGAATTTCCTTCTGCTCCGCCTCGACTTCGCTGATGCGCACCGGGCCCTTGGCTTCGAGATCATCGCGCAACATTTCAGCAGCCCGCTGCGACATGTTCTTGAAGATTTTCTCGCGCAGCTCCTCGCTCGTACCCTTGAGCGCGATAATCAGGGATTCGGACTGCACCTCTCGCAACAGCAACTGGATAGAGCGATCGTCGATATCGAGCAGGTTCTCGAAGACGAACATCTCATCCTGGATTTTCTGCGCCAGTTCGGGGTCGTAATCACGCACGCTGGCGATGATCGCGGTTTCATTAGCGGTGCCAACGTAGTTCAAAATTTCTGCCGCAGCCCTGACACCGCCCATCACGCTTTTCTTGAGATTGCTGGCACCTGACAGCAACTTGGTCAGCACATCGTTCAATTCCTTTAGCGCAGAAGGCTGAATTCCGTCCAGCGTGGCAATACGCAGCACCACATCATTGCGCAGACGCTCGGTAAAAAGACTCAGTATCTCACTGGCCTGATCCCGCTCAAGATGAACCAGAATGGTGGCAATAATCTGAGGATGCTCATTCTTGATCAGCTCAGCCACGGAAGCGCCATCCATCCACTTCAAGCCTTCGATGCCGCTGGTATCGCCGCCATGCAGAATTCGCTCGATCAGGTTAGCCGCTTTATCCGAGCCTAGCGCCTTGGTCAGCACACTGCGAATATATTCATCGGAATCAGCCAAACCAGCCTTTTCTCCAGCCTGTAACATGAAATCATGCATCACCCGCTCCACCTGGACGCGGTTGACGCTATCCAGTGTTGCCATGGCAGTCCCGAGTTTCTGCACCTCCTTGGGACTGAGATGTTTAAATACCTCAGCGGCCTCCTCCTCACCCAAGGCCATCAGCAAAATGGCGCTTTTCTGGATCCCATCTTCACTCATTGCCACCTATCCAATCCTTGACCACAGTAGCCACCACTTTCGGTTCCTGGCGTGCCAGATCCTTGACTGACCGCAAGCGCTCCTCATACCCCAGAGTTGGCGCAATCACGAAACCTTCGCCTTCTGCATTCTGAACCATTGGCGGAGGCGGAGGCGGCGGAGTCGAAAGTTCCTTCAGCAGGGGACGCAGCACCTTGAACACGATAAAGAACACAATCCCGGCAATAAGCAGGTTCTTGGCAATAGCCAAGACCAGAGAAATCGTTGCTGGATCCTTCCAGATCGGCACCGCAGGAACCTCCTCCGTCACCACGCTGAATGAGGCATTCACCACATTGAGCGTATCGCCACGGTCCTGTCTGTAGCCCATGGCTTCCTTGACGAGATTGCTGATCTGCGTCATTTCCGCGTTACTCAAAGGCTTGGAGCTAACCTTCCCATCCTTGTCCGTGGATTTCTTGTGATTTACCACGACAGCCACAGATAGGCGCTTGATATTCCCTACCGGAGACTTGACATGCTTGATGGTCTTATCCAGCTCGTAATTGACGGTCGACTCCTTGTGCGCGCCCCCGCCGGAAGGCTGGGCAGGCGCTGCGGCCGTGGCGGCAGGTGCCGTAACCGGTGCGGCAGCCGTGCCGGGTGGCTGGTTGGACAGGGCGCCGGGCACGCCGCCTGCGGCCTGTCCTGCTCCAGAGTTGTTTTCATTGCTTTGTTGACTGCGGATTGCCGCCTCGGCAGGTGCCGGGTTGGGCTTGAAGGTTTCAGCGGTCTGCTCGGTCTGGGAGAAATCCAGCTCGGCCGCAACCTGTGCCCGCACGTTTTCCATGCCGGTAATCGGGCTGAGGATGTTTTCGATACGCTTGATGAAACTCTGCTCCACCTGACGCAGGAATTCCAGCTGACTCGGGTCGAGGCCGGCGCTCTCCTTGCCCTCGGCCGCAGAGCTCAGCAGGTTGCCGTTCTGATCGAGTACCGTCACATTCTTGACCGACAAGTCCGGCACGCTGCTTGAAATTAGATGGACGATGCCGTTGACTTGGGCCTTGTCCAGCGAACGCCCGGGATGGAGACCAACCAGCACGGATGCGCTGGGATTTTTCTGCTCGCGGGTAAACACTGAAGGACGCGGAATGGCGAGATGCACGCGCGCGCCCTGCACGGCGGAAAGAGACTGGATGGAACGGGTCAACTCCCCCTCCAGGGCACGCTGGTAGTTCACCTGTTCGAGAAACTGGCTGGTACCCAGCTTCTGGTTTTCCATCAGCTCGAAGCCAACCACGCTACCCTTGGGAAGGCCCTGTGATGCCAGGCGCAGACGCACGTCATAAACATGGCTGGAAGCAACCAGGATGGCGCCGCCCCCCCTCCGCCATCTTGTAGGGGACGTTCATCTGTTGCAGGGAATTGATGATCGCGCCGCCATCCCGGTCGGAAAGGTTGCTGTAGAGGACGCGGTAGTCCGGCGTCTGCGACCACATCCAGGCACCGGAAATCAGCGCGATGGTAGCGGCCAGCGCCAGCATCAGCCCAATTTTTTGTCCACCGGATAGACGGTTGAATTCTCCTAGACGGGCGAAAAGTGATTGCTGTGGTGCGACAGCCATATTATTTTACGCCTTGACTCCAAACCTGCGAGCGCCTGATCTTTGCCCCCCCGAATGGGGGAATACAGTAGGGTAAGTGCAGCGATTTAATCCCTATCACACTTGCATACTCATGACTTCGTGGTAGGCCGACACCAGCTTGTTACGCACCTGCACCATAGTCTGAAAGGAAAGATTGGCTTGCTGCAGAGAAACCATCACTTCCTGGAGGTTCGCATTGGGATCGCCCTGCTCGAACGCTTTGGCCAGATTGGCGGAGTCTTGCTGCGTGGCATTCACCTGATCCACCGAAGCCTTGAGCAGCGCCGCAAAATCCATCCCTTCGGTCGATGCCGAAGCGGGCGCCTGGCCGACAGCCAAGGCCGAGGCGGCACGTAGCTGGCCGAGCAACTGGTCAATTCCCTGTGTAGTATTCATCGCTTTCAGGCCTCCAATTCGAATTATAGCTATTTATCCATTATGACGACCGTTTTTTGCCCGTCGCAGCATAAAAATAAAGCACATTTCATGCCCAATTGGGTTGTCACTAACCCGTTTCTTCACTTTCTTCGCGGTACTGCTGCAGCTTGTAACGCAATGTGCGCTCGGCCATGCCCAGCTTTTCCGCAGCACGCTTGCGCGAACCCTTGACTGAAGCCAGGGTTTCCAAAATATGCGTCCGCTCCAGCGTTTTCATATCCATCGCCCCGCCAGCGGTAACAACTTTTTCTGGTTGCGGCACGGCAAGTTCGGATTTTGGCAGAAGCAAATACTCCGTCTCCAGTATATCGCCCGGAGACAAGATCATGGCGCGCTGAATGACGTTTTCGAGCTCCCTGATGTTACCCGGCCAGGCATATCGCGTCAATTGCTCGGCAGCCGCAGAAGACAAGCTGATTCCGGGTCGGCCCAGCGCGCCGCCCAAGCAGCCAATCAGGTGCCGGGCCAATGGTACGATATCCAGCGGGCGCTCGCGCAAGGGCGGCAATTCCAGGGGAAACACATTGAGGCGATAATATAAATCCTCGCGGAAGGCGCCGCGAGCCACCGCCTCGCCCATGTCGCGGTTGGAGGTGGCGATAATCCTGATATCGAGCGGAATCGCCTTCTGCCCGCCGACACGCTCCACCTCGCGCTCCTGTAGCACCCTCAACAGCTTGGCCTGGAGCGGCATCGGCATTTCGGACACCTCATCCAGCAACAGGGTGCCGCCCTGCGCCTGCTCGAACTTCCCCGCATGGGACTGGGCGGCGCCGGTGAAAGCCCCCTTTTCGTAACCGAACAAAGTGGATTCGAGCAGATTTTCCGGGATCGCCGCACAGTTGATGGCCACGAAAGGCTTGTCGGCACGCGGGCTGTGGCGGTGGATAAAGCGCGCCATCACTTCCTTGCCGCAACCGGACTCGCCCGTAACCAGAATCGTCGCGCTGGTAGCGGCAACCTTCCGCGCCAACCCCAACAACTCGACCATGCGAGGGTCTTCAGCCACCATTTCCGCGCCGTTCTCCGGCTGCGCGGAAAGCATATAGCGCGCCACCTCAGCCAACAGGCTGTCCGGCTCGAATGGCTTGGTCAGGTAAGTGCATGCCCCTGCGCGCATCGCTTCCACCGCCTTGTCGATCATGCCATAGGCGGTCATCAGCAGCACCGGGACATACGGATAGGCCGACTTGATTTCGCGCAAAAGCGTATAGCCATCCATGGGGTGCATCTGCACATCCGTCACGACCAGGCCGACCCTGCGCTTTCCCAGCACCGCAAGCGCCGCCAGCCCATCGGAGGCATCCAGCGTCTCGTAGCCAGCCAAACCCAGCGTGTCGCACAAGGCTTCGCGCAGGTCTCGGTCGTCCTCAACAATCAGGATAGGCAATGTTTTCATTGGTTCGCGATTTGAAATTTTCCGGATTATAGCTTGGGTAGCCGCAGGATAAATTCGCTGCCGCAACCTGGCGCCGACTTGACCTGAACAGACCCCCGATGCGCCTCGGCCACGCCGCGTACAATCGCCAGCCCCAGACCTGTTCCATCGGTGCGAGTCGTGTAAAACGGCTCAAACAGGCGCTCCTGGGTCGCAGCCTCAATTCCCTTGCCATTATCGACCACAGCAATCGACACCTGTCCATCATCCCCTACTTCACTCCTCAGGCCGACCTGCCCGCCCTCCGAGCAAGCCTGCATGGCATTCTCCAGCAGGTTGAGCAAAGCGCCAGTCAAAGCCTTTCGACTGCCCAGCACAACGGAGCCCCGGCTATCATCCTGAATCCTGAAATTCAGCCCACGCTCGATCATTTGCGGCTCCATGACCTGCTGCAGATCAACCAGCATGAAAGAAATCCGAACCACATCCTGCCCCCCGCCCTCCCCTTTCACGAACGACAGCATGTCCTGAATCAGGTGCTCAAGGTAACGAAGACGCGCCAGCACTTTATCCGCAAAGCGAATCCGCTCATTTTCAGGCAAATCGAGTTTTTTCAGGTGGGAGGCGTAGAGCAGAGCGGTTGCGAGCGGCGTGCGCAACTGATGCGCCAGCCCCGCCGCCATCTCGCCCATCGCGGACAGCCTCTGATGCCGCTGCAGCTCGCGCTGCATTTTGTGGGCTTCGGTCATGTCATGGATCAGCAGCACCTGCCCGCCGGCGGCATCCAGCGGGCTGCTGGATATACTGACCCGACGTGGCACGGCCCCACCGACCGGCGCAAGCTCCCACTCACGCGGCGTCACGGTCTGTACCAGCACGCGCGCCGCAATCTCCCCCCAGGCCCGCCCCATGAGGGATCCCCCCAGCAGTTCCCGGGCGGCCGGATTCAACTCGATAATAGCACCCTGTTGATCCAGCACCACTACACCTGCCGGCATGGCGGAAAGCAGATGGGACAGACGCTGCGACAGCGCCCCCTTTTCCAGCAACTGCCGCCGCAATTCCACATTGGCGACAGCAAGCTCACCGGTCAGGCGCTCCACCTGCTGCTGCAACTCCTGGTAAGCGCCGGTAAGCTGTGCAGAAGCCTCGTTGAACAACGAAAATGCCTGCTCCAACTCCTTCGGATCTACCTGCTTGGGGGTATTCGACAATGCATTAATCTCCATGGCCGGTTCATGCCGGAATCATACCGCAATTAAATTACCTCCGGCAAAGCCGGAGGTTTATTGCTTGAGCGCCTCAAAGGCGCGGGTAACCCAGGAGCCGCCTGAAGGCGGCTATAGCCCCAATTTCATTTGGTCGTAACGTTCATCTTCGAGC
>Ga0210012_1002679_pt1 | contig 15221 bp, 14 predicted proteins | sample CryGeymeta201504_FD_183974 | JGI IMG/M metagenome (GOLD analysis project Ga0210012, IMG submission 183974) | Groundwater microbial communities from Crystal Geyser aquifers in Utah, USA - Crystal Geyser metaG 2015-04 (SPAdes) (version 2) | ecosystem: Environmental > Aquatic > Deep subsurface >... | reverse complement strand
CGCATCATACGCTTCAAGCAATCCCCAATCGCGAGCGATCGCAAATGCCCGACATGCATCGCCTTGGCCACATTCATCCCGCCATAATCAAGCACAGCAGTCTGCCCGCCCCCGCTCATCGCGATACCCATGCGGATATTATCCTGCACATCACTCAAATGCGCCTGAAGGTAGGAATCACTCACCTTAAGATTGATAAATCCCGGCCCCGCAATCTCAACGGATCCAAAACGATCATCCGCCGCCAACACATCAACAATCCCTTGCGCTACCTCACGCGGATTTTTCTTCGCTTGCTTGGCCGCGCCCATCGCGCCATTGCACTGGAACTGACACAAATCCGGGCGATCACTCACCCGTACAGCCCCAAGCTCACGCGGCAAATCTTGCGCCTCAAAAGCCTCGCCAACGATAACTGATAATTTTTGCGTCAATGATGTCATATCTAAAATTCTCTATTTCCATGAATGTCTTATGGATTGTATAAAGGAATCCCAACAAAAAAAGAAGGCCATAAATGACCAAACCTTGTATCATCACCGTTGCCCTCTGCGGCTCCGTGCCGCGCAAAGAACACAATCCCGCCGTGCCAATCACCGCAGATGAACAAATCGAATCCGCCCATGAAGCCTTCGAAGCAGGCGCGACCATAGCCCACATACACGCGCGCAACCCCGATCAAAGCTCATCCTCCAACCCGCAATTTTTCAAAGACGTACAAGACGGCCTCAACAAACATTGCCCCGGCATGATCGTCCAATTTTCCACGGGTGGCAGAGGCCGTGAGATGAACGAACGCGGCTCTATGCTTCACCATAAACCGGAAATGGCATCACTCTCCACGGGGTCGGTCAATTTCCCAACCATCGTCTACCAAAACCCGCCAGAGCTTATTGATTATCTCGCCCGCGAAATGCAAACCCATAACATCAAACCAGAGATAGAAATCTTCGACTTTCATATGCTCTATAACGCGCAAAAATTAGTGGAGATGGGATTGGTCAAACCCAACGCCCATGTGCAATTCGTCTTCGGCATCAAAAACGCCCTGCCCGCCAAACGAAAATTGCTAGAATTTTACATCGATGAATTAAAAGAAATCCTCCCCCAAGCCACATGGACAGCCGCAGGAATCGGCAAAACCCAAATCGAAGTCAATAAATGGTGCCTAGAACTCGGCGGCCACTGCCGCACAGGATTAGAAGACAACATAAGACTAGACGCCAAAACCCTAGCCCCCTCAAACGCCGCCCTCGTAAAACGCGTCGCCGACATGTGCGAACAACACGGACGTCATCCAGCAAGCGCGAAAGAGGCGAGAGGGATTTTGGGTATTTGATTAAATTGCTTTAAAGACCAGATAATATCTTTTTTCTAAGCTCAGACTTTCTAGTTTTAAGATCACTATAAGCTTCATAAGCTTTTGTACCTACTTGAAATTTATTGTTATTTTTGCGACTAATCTCGTTAAGCTTTTGCGTTAACTTGTAATATTCTTCATTACTATACAGTAGGTGATACTCTCTCATCTGTTTAAAACGAATTGTTTTAAATTTTTTCAGATTACCTTCGTAATCATTTACATCTGCTTCATATTCCCATCCCGGATTGTATTTGGCGTCGAATGCAGGGTTCCAGGCCTCCAGTTTCTCTACTAAAGAATTATATAAATCTTCATCTCTATAAACTTCATAATCACCAGGCCCTCCAAAACGGTAATACAATAAAGCGTATAAATCTGCAGCAGCTTGTTGATCCACTTCCTTCAGAGGTTTTAAAAAACTCAAGTCGGTCATAGAACGCATCTGCCCCAAATTGAGCAAATACGTACCTTCGAAAGTTTTGCCTTCTTTTAAACAAGTCAAAGAACTATTAAACAAATATTCCGCATTAATGGTTTGCGATGAATTAACTGCCTCTAAACATGACAGGCGTATATTCTGAGCATGGCTTACAAATGCAGGCATGAAAAAGATAAATAATATTATCCAAAACCTAAGCATCCACTTCAGCCTTCAATGCATTATCTTGAATAAATTCTCTTCTCGGCTCAACAACATCACCCATAAGCGTCGAGAATATCTCATCCGCCTTGACCGCATCCGCCACTCTGACCTGCAACAATGTACGTACATTCGGATCAAGCGTTGTCTCCCAAAGCTGTTCTGGGTTCATCTCCCCGAGACCCTTATAGCGGGAAATCGTCATGCCCTTTCGGCCTGCTTCCATCACACGATCATATAGCGCGGCGGGGCCATTCACCTTCGCCAAAAGCTTATCACCCATGTGAATTTCAACCTGATTGCCAAACACTTCAGCCAGCCATTCTTTCGCGCCATTAAGACGTACGGCATCGGGCGAACGTACACGGCTTGGTGAAATATTCACGCGCTCGGTCACGCCGCGGGTCGTACGCCATAACGTATACCCCTTATCAAGACTGTATGTCCCTTCCCAAGTATCGGTATTTTTCGCCGCACGCTCATTCAAACGCAACGCCAATTTCGCCGCATAATCCTTACCTGCCGCTTCATCAGTATGCACTTTATCATCAAACGCACCCGCAATCGCGGCCTGTTCAACGACGCGGCGATTGCCCGCACGCTGCGATAACGCATTGATAGAATTACGCAATTTACGCGCCGTCTGAAGCAAATCTTCGACATCATTGCCCGAACGCGTCTGCCCCGACCCATCAATGATCACAAGATCACCCAGCGCCGTATTGATCAAATAATCATCAAGGCTCCGCTCATCCTTCAAATAAATCTCGCCCGCATTACCGCGCTTAACCTTAAACAACGGTGGTTGCGCGATATACAAATATCCACGCTCAATCACCTCTGGCATATAACGGAAGAAAAACGTCAGCAAAAGCGTACGGATATGCGATCCATCCACATCCGCATCCGTCATGATGACAATCTTGTGATAACGCGCTTTTTCAATGTTAAATTCATCCGGCCCAATCGACGTACCAAGCGCGGTAATCAACGTTCCAACCTGTTCCGAATTGAGCATTTTGTCAAAACGCGCACGCTCAACATTCAAAATCTTACCACGGAGCGGCAAAATCGCCTGATTATGACGATCACGTGCCTGCTTGGCCGAACCACCCGCCGAATCTCCCTCAACAATGAAAATCTCGGAAACCGCAGGATCCTTCGATTGGCAATCCGCAAGCTTACCCGGCAAATTGGAAACATCCATCACGCCCTTACGACGCGTTAAATCACGCGCCCGTCTGGCCGCTTCACGCGCCATCGCCGCTTCGGAAATCTTGGCAACAATAGCCTTACCCTCGGCAGGATGCTCCTCCAACCATTCGGATAGTTTCGCGGATATAGCACCCTCAACAACGGGTCGAACTTCTGATGACACCAATTTATCTTTGGTCTGCGAACTGAATTTCGGATCAGGAACCTTCACGGACAATACACAGGTCAAACCCTCGCGCATGTCACCCGTCAACTTAAACTTCTCTTTCTTAAGCAGGCCTTTTTCTTCGGTATATTTTTGAATAACCCGCGTCAAACCACCACGGAAACCCGCCAAATGCGTACCGCCATCACGTTGCGGAATATTATTGGTAAAACACAGCATCGTTTCATGATACGCATCCGTCCATTCAAGCGCCGCTTCCACCGTGACACCAGCCTCTTCATCGTAAATCGAAATAGAAATCGGATTATCCAACATCGGCTTTTTCGTGCGATCCAGATAATTCACAAAACTTTCAATACCACCTTCAAAATGCAGATGTGAAACAACCCACTCTTCTTCGTTGTCACTACGTTTATCAGACAGATAAATATTCACACCGGAATTCAAAAACGCGAGCTCACGCAAACGATTCTCAAGCGTTTTAAAATCAAAATCGGTCATCGTGAACGTTGACGGAGACGCCAAAAACGTCACTTGCGTGCCCGTACGTTCCCCCTCTTCAAGATCACGAATCGGCTGAAGATCCTCACCCGCATTCCCCATCTTGAAACGCATATGCCACTCTTTGCCATCGCGTTTAATATTCAGATCAAGATACTCGGACAAAGCGTTTACAACCGAAACACCAACCCCATGCAAACCACCCGATACCTTGTAAGAATTATCATCAAATTTACCACCCGCATGAAGCTGGGTCATAATCACCTGCGCAGCGGACATCTTCTCTTCCGTATGCTCACCAACCGGAATCCCGCGCCCATTATCCTTCACGCTCACGCTGCCATCAGCGTTCAAAATCACATCAATGCGGTCACAATATCCCGCGAGGCTTTCATCGATCGCGTTATCAACGACCTCATACACCATGTGATGCAAACCCGTGCCGTCATCAGTATCACCAATATACATTCCCGGACGTTTACGAACCGCATCAAGCCCACGTAAAACCTTAATACTATCCGCGCCGTAATCATCGTTATCACCACCGGTTTTATTCACGCCAGGATCATAATCTTCCACTGCTTCACTCATTTGCTATCAAATTCCTTAAAGTCCTAATTTTACTGTATTTTTTTATAGCACGCAGGGCATACAAAAGACAGCAAAAACAAGGATTTTATCCCCGTTTTAAGGAATAATAAGACATTGAAATATATAGGCAAATTAAATAATCAATTAAGGCTTCACGGCATTTGGCGGCACACCTGTTTTGAGATAATCAATCGCACGAGAATCATACTCACTCATACGCCTAACTTCGTTTGGCGCGCTACTATCAACGGACATGGTTGCATTAATAAAATATGCCTGCAAATCATCAATATCAACGCCAGTACAAACCGACTGTATATCCTTATTCGCCTCTTTTCCCGCATCCATATTCGCTCTCAAATCCTCACCTGCATCACGGGGATGGATAACACCAAAATTATGGCCAAATTCATGCTTTAAAAAATCCTCAATCGCGTCATTAAACGACCCACCGTTTAATACAACATCCGAATAACCAGGCAAACCAATCAAACCGACATTAATACCCACATAAGCAACATCACCACCATAAGACGCATAGCGATCATTATCGCTATTATTATCAGGAAAAGAGGCTCTCCCTAACGAGATTACTGGCAAATTTCCATCTGTCTCAAAAGCAAAAACATTAATATCAGGATCATCATCTATGGACACAAATTCAACATCACTATCAGTCCAAAACACGATCGCACGTCTAACGCTATCTTCCATACCATCCGGGAATTCACCGCCATTGCCTAAAACAAGAGATTGAAAATAATCATTATCGTCATCTATAAAACGCCCGAAATCATCAGTGTAAAATCCGACAGGATAAGCCCCCTCACCATCCCCCTCAACCAGAGCAATGCGAAGAACATCTTTATTCATCAACGCCATGCCAGCAGGCACAACACTTCCGTCTTCCAACTCTACCGTCAAAACACCTTGCTTAATCATTGCTGCTTTGCATTGCTCTGTAATCGCCATATATGTATGATACAGCCTTGCTTTTAAGGAATGATGAATGAAACCAGAAATTAAAAACCTGCTTCGCCCGCACTACCTCACCATGGACGGCTATATTTCGGCGGGAATGGAAGTCACAAAAGACGACTCGACCATCTTTCTCAATGCCAATGAGAACCCCTTCGAACTCCCTGGCCTTGAAGGCTTTAACCGCTACCCACAGCCACAACCCGAAGCTCTCGCGCTCGCTTTCGCAAACGCATATGGCGTTGACCACGACCAAATCATCATGACACGCGGCGCCGACGAAGCGCTCGTCATCCTCACCAAACTCTTCTGCGAACCGCACAAAGACGCTGTTCTCATTTGTCCGCCGACATTTGGCATGTATGGCGTTGACGCGCGCGCAGCCCCCGCAGATGTACTCGAAGTTCCACTTCTCAAAGAAGACGGCACATTCAAACTCGACCAACAAAACATCATCGAAACCGCAAGCAAACCCGAAGTCAAACTCGTCTATATCTGCACACCCAACAACCCAAGCGGCACAAGCTTCGACCACATCGATGTGCTCGGCATCGCCGCCGCGCTAGAGGGCAAAGCCATCGTCATCGTCGACGAAACCTACGCCGAATTCTCCGCCCAAGGCTCAATTTGTGAAGACCTCGATTCCGCGCCGAACATAATTGTCCTTCGTACCCTGTCAAAATCATACAGCTTCGCTGGCATGCGCATGGGATGTTTTATCTCATCTGACAAAGAATTTATCTCCCTCGTAAAAGCCAAAGCGCTCGACGCATATCCACTCCCCCTGATGAGCATCCAAGCCGCATTTCACGTTCTTTCCCCCGAAATACGGGCAATCGCAAAGGACAACATCAAAAAACTCCTAAACGAACGCGATCGCGTCATCGAAGCCTTTAACGCATCCGACGCAGCCTCTTATGTATTCCCAACCGACGCCAATTTCTTCCTTGTTGAAATGAACGACGCAAAAGGATTCCTCAATCACTGCGCAAAAAGCAAAGTCATACTCAGAGATTTTTCAACCAAACCCCTTACCGAAAACTGCCTAAGAATCTCTATCGGCACGCCGCAGGAGAATGACTTACTTCTTGATTTGCTCGCTGATTATGAATCATAAAAACATTGAGAGTTAAACAATGATCCATCAGACTAAAATCATAAAAACATTCCCACACGTTCATATTCCTAACAAAAACGGATTGCCCATAGAAGTGTCTTTAATCGCGCAACTTGGTCATGGGGCAGGCAACCATCTTTTTAAAAACATTACATCCAGACAGTCGCATCACACCAACTTTATCGATGAGCTAGACGAACCCTCAGCCAAGCTGGGCGATATCAATTTGCCATTAGACGACCCATCAACATTATACTCCTTCGCCGTTGGGCCAAAAGGACACCCTTTCCACAGCCATGCAGGACACAGAGTTTTTACAGCCATTTCCGGAAGCGGAGGAGCCCAGCTCCGTTTCTCAACAGCAACCCACGCAGAAATAGAGAAAGAGCCAAACAAATTTATAGATGAATTAAACTTCATCAACATACCGCCAGATTGCCTCTTTACCGTACGATTTGGCGGTGAAACCTGGCATCAATTCTACCCATTATCAAAAAACACCTTACACCCTGTATTCGTCGCACTGTCTTGCCATACCAATGAACTTGGCGGAAGCTTGCCTAACGATATTAAAGAAAAAGTCATCACAAATAATGCTGATATTCCAACCCTGACAGAATTATTACCAGCTAAAGTCACAAAAATTATTCATAGCAAAGAATTTCAACATATCAAAATCCCTACAACCACCTTATCATTAGATGCCGCCGCTGGAACAGCTCAACGCGCAGTATGCGATACGTTTCGCGGCAGCATGGGCATATTACGAACTTTTCTGATCTCATGGAATCAACCAAATGGTTATATTTCAAAAACAGTTGAGAAAAGAGATATTCAAGAACTAAAAAAATCTCCGCATACATCCTTGTTAAAAGACCAACTTCAAGACTACGAAATTCACCACGAAGATACATTCCTAATAAAATGTTCAGGCAACTTCAAAAACACCAACGCGCCAGAAATATTAGAAACACTTCTAGAAGGCTTCTTATTAAATGCCCCAAAAAATGTATCAAGATTGATGATGATTAGAAATATCATCGTAAAACCGTTAGGCTTAAGAACATCGCCTTTGGGATGTCCGGTATCATCATTGCTTTCAGATAAAGTTGAAAATCTTTTTGCCAATCGATACCCAGTAATAGACCAGAAAATCAAAGATCAAAGCGCTGAGATCATCCTTGGCGCAGATGACAAACATCTAAAATTCAGATCATGCATTGCTGTTAATATTATAAACCAAGAAACAATCGAAATATCCATGGGAACTCGCGTACATTGCAAGAATAGCTTCGGCAAATTCTACATGGCAATTATAGATTATGTTCATCGCAAATATATATCTCCAAAAATGCTTAAATTAGCGACTGATTTCGCGTTGAATCAAATATCAAATTCCCGCTAACTCACAAAAACAGCCGCATCCCTAACCTCAAAAAACTGCGCCCGGCCTTCAATCGCGGTAAACAAATTCTCATCAGTCCCCGTCAGCCAGACTTGCGCGCCTAAATCTTCCAGCAAATCATACAGCGCGCCGCGCCGCGCTTCATCCAAATGCGCCGCGACCTCATCGAGCAATAAAATCGGCGGAGCCCCGCGTTCAGCCTTAATCAGCGCGGCATGCGCCAGAATAATACCAATGAGCAACGCTTTCTGCTCACCCGTGGAACATTGATCCGCAGGCATATTTTTCGCGGCATATCGCACATCCAAATCCGATTTATGCGGCCCCATCGCTGCGCCGCCTACTATCGCATCCCGCGCGCGCGATTCCCGCAAATTTACCTTAAAAATATCTTCCGCCTCTAACGCGGAGGCCTCAACCAATAATTCCTCAACCGCACCCTTCGCCCGCAATCGCGCCAGCGGAAAATAGCCAGAAACATCAGGCGTATCAACCGCCTCACACGCGGCTTGCAAACGCTCAACAAAATCGAGCCGCGCCGCCGCAATCGCGCAGCCAGTCTCCGCCATCTGCGATTCCAACCCCTCAACCCACGCCGCATCACCGCCATCCGATAACACGCGCGAGCGTTGGCGCATCGCATTCTCATACCGTGTCAAACGCCCCGAATGCCCCGGATCAAATGCAAACACCAAGCGATCCAAAAACCGCCGCCGATGTGATGACGAATCAAGAAATAAACGATCCATCTGCGGTGTGAGCCACACGCAGGACACATGCTCGGCAAAGGCATTTTGCCCACGCGCATTTTGCCCGTTCACACGAATAACACGCTTTTCCGCGCCCGCTTTACTGCTCACATCCAAACCCGTGCCAAGCTTAATCGGCCCGTAATCCGTCGCAAGCTCCGCCGCAACCGCCCATGCATCACCATGATTTTGTGATTGAATATCCATCACCCGCGCGCCGCGTAAACCACGCCCCGGCGACAACAGAGATACCGCCTCCAACACGTTGGTTTTTCCCGCGCCATTGGCCCCATGCAAAACAACCAACCCCGATGAAACATCATCCAGCCGCGCCGCGCCATAACAACGAAAATTGGTCAGAATTAGGGAACGCAAATGAGACATGAACGCTACGACACAACATTCATCGGCGAACCATTCCGATAGCCCTTAATCACATCCGCAACCTGATCAAACAAGCGCTGACACGCCTCACGCGACGCCCATGCGGTGTGGGGTGTGACGATCAGATTGGGGATGGCTGGATCAAGCAAGGGATTACCATCGCTCGGTGGTTCTTTCGAAAGCACATCCACACCCGCCCCCGCAATATCGCCGTCGCGCAAGGCTTGCGCCAAATCCGCCTCATTCACAATGCCGCCGCGCGCGGTGTTAATCAGCTCTGCGCTTTCCTTCATCGCCGCCAGTTCTTTGGCCGTAATAAGGTCTGTTGTCTCCGCCGTGAGCGGACAATGCAGCGTGATAATATCACTGCGCGCAATCACATCCTCAAAACGCGTACGCCCATCACGAATATCATCAAGCCCCTTATGATCGGCGATTAAAACATTCATACCAAACGCCTTGGCGACCGCCTCAACGCTGCGCCCCAAATCGCCATATCCGATAACACCCAGCGTTTGCCCCGCCAATTCATGGATCGGATAATCAAGAAAACAAAAATCACGGCTTTCCTGCCATTTGCCTGTTTTCACATCCTCATGATAATCAATCACACGCGTACGCAAGCCAAGGATCAGCGCAAACACATGCTGCGTCACACATGGCGTCGAATATCCACGCACATTACATACCGTAATCCCCGCATCCCGCGCCGCCGCGACATCAATATGATTATACCCCGTCGCACCCGCCACAATCAGCGTCAGATCAGGACAAGCCGCAATCACCTCTTTGCTGATAACAACTTTATTGGACAGCACTATCGACGCACCGTTAAGACGCTCAATAATCTGCGATGGGTCGCTATGATCATGAAAAATAAATTCTGGGGCGGAGGCCTTAAGCGTAGAAACATCCAACCCTTCCGGATAATACGTCCCAAAATCTAAACACACGGCCTTCATAACATCTTGTTCCTATTCATATTTTTTACCCTCCTTCTTTTCGTTTTTCAAAAAAGGGAGGGAGGGGGGCAAACTTCCTTTTTGCACAATAAAAATATACACCACCGCGAAGGAAATCCATACCCAAGCAGAGCAAAATAATAGGAAAATTTTCTTAATTTGTAAAGGCTGTCTTTATCAATCTAACAAATCCGAACTAATCGCACGAGATTGATCAGACATTGCTATCTACTATCTATGAAAAGGGTTTAATCATTGCGAGACCACGCGATTTCCTGAAATGCGATTGCAAAAAAAACTGAAAAAATTGCACATGGCATAAAAATGACAGATGGCAACACGAACACATATTCAAAAACATAGATATCGTTATAGGACCAAAACCTTCCAAAAAAAGACATCGCAAAAACTAAACTGAAAATCGCTGGTATAGCTACTGTGCCACCAAGAAAATAATATGTTCCCCAAAGCTTGTTATGCTGCTTCCACTCTTCTTTGGTTGATTTATCGCTTATATGAATATTCTTAGGCAGACCTGGCAAAGACATCGCCGCAATCTCTTTACGTGCATAGAGCATCCCGCCACCCAATCCGAAAATGGATAGCAGCAATTGAAACACCAACAGCATCTGAAAAACGCTGGGATCGCCATCAATCGGTAATTTGATAACCTCAAGCGGCAAGCTTAAAACCACCGCGCGATCCAACCCGCTCGAAACCGCCGCATTAATATCACCAACAATAAAAATATACGCGATAAATGGCAGACTTAAATAAGCACAAAGCTCAACCACAATCCCCTTCATCTTCGGAGCTTCATTAGTATAGCTAAGCCGCTTTTCATAACGACGCAAAGACGCTTGGCAGAGCTCACGCGCCAAACGCACAAACACAAAAAGAAACGCAATCGCCCACAAACTGGCCACGCCATAAGCAAAAGCAGGAATAAAAAGAAATGTTAGCAAGAACATTGCTAAGCGCAACGCAGCAATATTATTCAAAACTACTTGAAACGCTGACATTCCCCACCCTCATTACACTTCGGAGAAAGACGCCGATAGCTCTAAACCCGCAACGGCATCAACACGTATAGCGCGCTTGTATCCGAATTATCTTGGATGATTGTCGGACTCGCCGGATCAGCCAAAGTAAAACGACAGCCTTCGCCTTCGATTTGCGATGTAATATCAAGAAGATATTTCGCGTTAAAGCCAATCTCGATATCTGTATCGCCGTTGACTTCGACTTCTTCCGTCGCACTTCCCGCTTCCGCAGAAGACGCAGAGATCGTCATCAATTTGCCATTCATCGCAATTTTGATCGCGCGTGATTTACCATCAGAAATCGTGGATACACGGTCAACCGCAGATGTCAAAAGCTTCGCATCCACTTCGACAATCTTGTCATTGCCTTCGGGGATAACGCGTTGATAATCAGGGAATGTCCCGTCGATAAGCTTGGATGTCAGAATAATATGATCAAACGCAAAGCGGATCTTATTCTCGGACAATGTAATCACAATCGAATCCGCCGCATCATCGGAAAGCTTACGAAGCTCGCCAATGGCTTTGCGTGGAATAATGATGCCCGGCATACCTGCCGCACCTTCTGGCAAAGGCATTTCAAACCGCGCAAGACGGTGACCATCAGTCGCCACAGCGCGAAGCACAGCAACGCCGCCTTGCTCGGCTTGGTGAAGGTAAATACCGTTCAAATAATAACGTGTCTCTTCCGTGCTCATCGCAAATTTCGTACGGTCAATGAGCGCACGAAGATCAGCCGCAGGAAGCGCGAATGACGTTGGCAAATCACCAGTCCCGATTTCAGGGAAATCCGTCGTTGGAAGACATGAAAGTTTAAATTGTGAGCGACCAGATTTAACAATCATCTGCGTGCCTTCGGCGTTCAATGACAATTCAACATCACTGCCATCGGGAAGCTTGCGCACAATGTCATGCAATGTATGCGCCGGCGCAGTCGTTGCGCCCGCTTCGCTTACATTCGCAGCCACAGATTCATTGATTTCAAGATCCATATCCGTCGTCGCAAGTGACAACGCACCATCTTCGGCTTTCAGCAAAACATTTGAAAGGATCGGAATGGTATTGCGACGTTCAACAACGCTTTGTACGTGGTTCAATGATCTCAATAGGGCTGCGCGCTCGATGCTAAGCTTCATAGGAATACTCTTTCATATCAAATTGTAAGAATCAGAGAGTAGCACACTGACAAACCCGCGCAAGCTAGATAGTACTTGAGATATGCATGTATCATCAAAAATATTAAATTGACATAATTAAAAAAATCTTTATTGAATGAAAGATGTCCAAATTAAGTAAAACATTTGCCTTCGAGTCTCGTGCCGACATTGAAAAACTTGGAATTGATATAGCTGCAATCATTACCAACATGATTGCAAATAGGGACCCCTCTGATCTCAAACCAATAATAATCTCTCTTCAAAGCCCCGAAAACGCAGGAAAAAGCGCCGTTTGGGATATAGTGAGAGAACAATTATTAGATAAAGGTGGAATTTTTATAAACAAGCTTAGCTCCAGCTCAGAAAAACATGGACGATGTTACGAAACATGGGAGGGCGAAATAAACAATCAAAGCGTAAGGTTTTTAGCATGCAATGTAGGTTTTCTAGTCTACGAGTGGATGTCACGATTAAAATACGAACATTTTTTAAAGTTTTTAAACAACAAAGCGAGCAATGATAAAGCACCGTTAAATTATGATGTTATAATTTTATCAAAATCAGACTGCTCATTTATAGATCCTTCTTTACATGATCTCACCATAAAAATTAACTACTTATCACCATACAAACCAGGCAGTTGGCGAAGAGAAGTTTCAATAGAGACAGATTCAAATTCAGCTTTTGCAAAACTATATGAATGAATTACGCGGCTTCGCGATTATCCACCGTGCTTGAAAATTCACCCTCTAACGCGCTCCAGAGCTTTTCAAAAAGCGACGTCTCATAAGCCGAAAGCTCTTTCAGCAGGTCGTGATTCTCGCCGCACATCTCGAACATTTCCGCGAGATGATGATCTTCTTCCGCGAGCAATCCCTTAAGCGGCAAATGAAAATCTGCGCGCTCAACAACGTCATTGTAAATCCCGTAAAGCCAGCATGCACGAAGTTCGATAATCAGCGACACCCAACCATAAGCGTCGTCATTGCCCACGCGCTTGGAAATGCCCGCATCCATACGCCCAAAATACATCAGCGCAGGCACACGGGTCATGGTGTTGGCATCAAGCCATCCATCCATCGGCGCGCCGTTAATCCGCTCGGCATGGCGTTTAAAGAAATAAGCATGCCGCGCCTCTTCGGCGAGATGCTGAAGCGTGTCTTGAGAGAGCACATCCCCGCGATCCATCTGGCTCACCATAATCTTACGGCTGCCCATATGCTCAAGCATAGAAAGCATGTTGAGGAATTTCGCATGCGCCTTTGGCTGGTCTATAATCGCTTCAAGGAAATCACGAACAGGCGCTTCATGCTGCTTGTTGGACACCTTCATTCCGGAGGCTGTCCAAGGATCGCCAGAGTGTTTCATAGATTATCTCCAAATCTTTATTTTTTATGCAGTATGGCGGCAATATATAAACCGTATTGCCAATCGGCCGCAAGAGAACGCCATTCTCAAGCATGAAATCATATATATCCGTTGCGATAGAAGACAAATACCCGGACACATCATCGCGCACATCCACGGCGAAAATCCCGCCCTTAACCCGCACATCAAGCACATCAGGACGCGCCATATACCACGCCGCCGCCTTCAGATGCTCGCCCTCAATCCGCGCGACATCCGCAAGCACATCTTCCTCTTCCCAAATCTCCAAACTCGCCAGCGCCGCCGCACATGCCATAGGATTGGCGGTAAAGGATGTAGAATGGAAAAACTGTTTCGATTTCTCATCATGATAAAACGCCTTATAGATATCACGATGCGTCAAAGTCGCCCCCATCGGCAAGAAACCACCGGTAAGCCCTTTCGACAAACAAAGAAAGTCAGGGATGATATTGGCCTGCTCACTTGCGAACATCGTCCCCGTGCGACCAAACCCCGTCATAACCTCATCCGCAATCAGCAATATTCCGTATTCACGGCATTTTGCCGCCATCTTGGACAAAACATCGCCCGAATAAACCTGCATCCCCGCCGCGCCCTGCACGATCGGCTCAAAGATAAACGCCGCGCATTCCTCACCATGTTTCTTCAGCCATGCATCAAGCTTGGCCAGAACCTGCTCTTCCTTGCCTTCATGTGGGAAAGGAAGATGCGCCACATCAAATAAAAACGGCGCGTACATTTGATTAAAGACGCCGCGCGCACCCGCAGACATCGTCCCGAACGTATCGCCGTGATAACCACCCTCAAGCGCCAAAATTTTCGTCCGCGGATCGCCATTTTGCGCGAAATATCCCGCCGCCATCTTCATCGCGACCTCAATCGCCGTAGAGCCGCTATCGGAATAAAACGCAAATTCAATCCGCTTGCCTTGCATCCGGTGAAAACGCGATTTCACCGCGCTTAGCAATTTACGCGTTAATTTCTCGGCGGGCTCATGGGTAAATCCGGCAAAGATCACCTGCTCTAACTTGCCAACCTGCTCTTGCACGGCGGCGACGATTTTCGGGTGGCAATGCCCATGGGTATTCACCCACCATGATGAAATACCATCGATAATCTTTTTGCCGTTGCGTTGGTACAAATACGCCCCTTCCGCCCGTTCGATATGAACCGCAGGCCCAAACACTTTATGTTGGGTCATAGGGTGCCAGACGGGTGAAACGCGATTGCTCACTTAGCTAAAATCCTCAAGATTAAAATTATCATCGAATGCCTTACTTAAAGATTTTGAATCCAAAGAGTCAAGGATTGGAAGTCTACCGAGCACTTTTACATCGGAAAACTCTGCTATCGTATTGATATTATCGGGATTATCCTCGCCCACAAAAATGATCCCATGGATCGGAATATTACGCGCCCACAGAGCCTCCAGCGACAATAACGTATGATTAATCGTACCCAGCCCCGTACGCGCCACCAAAATAACCGGCACATGCTGGTCTTCATTCCATTTGCGGAACAAATTAATCATCAAATTCTTACGACTCAACGGCACCATCAA
>Ga0210012_1002677_pt1 | contig 15226 bp, 14 predicted proteins | sample CryGeymeta201504_FD_183974 | JGI IMG/M metagenome (GOLD analysis project Ga0210012, IMG submission 183974) | Groundwater microbial communities from Crystal Geyser aquifers in Utah, USA - Crystal Geyser metaG 2015-04 (SPAdes) (version 2) | ecosystem: Environmental > Aquatic > Deep subsurface >... | reverse complement strand
TACTGGCTGTACTACTACTACTGTAGCTAGTCTGCTACTGAGTAGACTATTTTTTGGTACTGTAGCTACTCGGCTTTTTGCAGTAGTAGTCTAGTAGTAGTAGTAGTAGTAGTAGTAGTAGTAGTAGTAGTAGTAATGATACTAGCTAGCAGTACTCAAGTAGTAGTCTACTAGACTAATAGCTACGGAGTAGTAGTATTATTAGCGAATAGATTTATTGCTGGTTTTGACGTCAAAATTGAGAGCCAATGTGCGATCGAACAGTTTCAGACGGCAGTTTTGATTTGTGTACCAGGCACCGTAGTACCAAACGTTGAGGTGCAAACCTCACAAAAAAATTTCCCCGACCCCAGTTTACGAGCACAGAGTACAGTAGTATTGGTGTTTTTCGTTGTAGCTCACACTTGATTTGAGTGAAGACCAGCCCCGTCAAAGAAAGCGTGTCCACAGGCAGGACAGGCCAATTTATAAATCAAAGAAAGCGCAATTCGGTTGATTAAGTTGCATTACATTAACCAAGCATTCGCTGAACTTATCTTGGCATCCTTTGTTTGTGTATACTCTGCACAATTTTCTCGCACAGAGGTTTGCACCTCTACCAATTTTGTCTGATACAGTACATATGTACATCCGACTTCATCAAGCAAGTTAACAGTACGAACAAATAAATTGAACCATCACTATGAGCGATCAAAGCTCGGTTGATGACGAATTAGAACCGACTATTCTGGTTGCCATTGTCGTTGGTTCCACTGGTTTTGTCTTGATGGTGCTCGGGGCGATTTATTATTTGACACGATGGGGGGATGTTCCGAGTCGGAAAACTGTGGCCATTAGTAGTACCGTAACAGGAAAATCACCGTCATCACTGCCCATGGAAACCGCAGAAAGCAAAGGGTGCGTAAACCCGTAAACTGGTCCCTGGTGTTTTGTTGACATTTGACATCGCACGAATGGTTGAAAATTTATCAGACTTATCTACCTCCCCTTATCTCTCTAATTTTCCACGCTTTTCTAGGGACGATGAAGCGCCATCATCAGCGATAGTAAAAGAAGAGCTTATAGAAATCTACGCCCCCGCGGGAAAATTAGGGGTCGTCCTGGAGGATTCAGTCGCTGACGATGGACCACCATTGGTGCACAATTTGAGAGATGCATCCGTACTAAAAAACGCACTCCTAGCAGGAGATCGAATCATCGCTTTGGATGACGATGATGTCAGAAACATGTCTGCCAGTAAATTATCCAAAATGATCAGTCAGAAAAGAGAAAACGAGACAAGAAAATTAAGTATCATCCGAACTATTCCAGCAACCGGTGTTGCTGCTGAGTGCTGAGTAGATTGCTGGGCGGGAATGTGGACAGGAGGTAGGTGGTCATGGTCGGCAAGCAGCACCCCTGAAAAAGAAAAGGTTGATTAATGAATCGACTTTTTTCTTCATTATTCATAAAGAGGATCGAAAGCTTTCTTTTCTTGTGACGGTAAAAGCAAAGGACAATAATCTGCAGGCTGGACGGCTTTTGGTGACCACGTAGAACTAAGCGCGCAAGAGCTCGCTTTGCTCAAGTGCAGGCTCTACTTATGCTTTTGATGCACAAAGATTTTGATCGTCTACTCCTGCAATTCGGGGCATATGGCGGGGGAACTCAGAACTCAGAATGTACTTTTTAAAAGAGGAATCTTGAAAGCGGGTGCCGATAAGCACGATTGCATGTGATGTAAGATATTGGCTGCAGTTGCACCTCTTTGGGTGGGATGAATATTTATCCAGTGTTCGGTTAACTTTGCAACTGCTTTCTATTGAATAGGGTAGCTAGTAGCTGGGTAGCTCCTCCTTCAGTACTGCGGTATGAGGTGTGGATGTGGTTTTCAGTTGTTATTACTAGTATGCGCTACCTTCAACCCTAATATTAGTACATTACAATGATCCTGGAGAGGAATCTCCAAGAAAACAAACGCTACTTTACGGTACTATGCATGGCTTTGCTTCATCACAGATCACCACAGCGTAGCTGGCATTCCTGATGATCCTGGCAAGCATTGAGAATATATTATTTATTACGTGCTGTATTCTAAATATCAGTCAGCAATAGCAGTTGCAAGCTATCCAGCCCTCTGCACCACCATTATTAACCAAGGCATTGGTAAGAGCTTCGCCATTAGCAATTAGCAAAGCATCCAGCCGCGCGCCTCAGCCTCAGCAGACAGAAGACTCTAGGGAGGCTTACTCCATCCTTTCACATCTCACGTGGCTAATTATTCTTGATAACTTCCCTTACCCACTTCACGAATCATCAATTGCATTGACGTTGGGTTCAACTATCGCTTTACGATTTGCAACAGAAAAGTTTTCTAACAACGAAGAATTCTCAAGTGTTTGTATGCGAAGAGTAGACGAGAAGGTATTACAACATGGGATTCTTCAGTCCAAATTGGAAGAACCTGCGAAAGCCAAAGACAGAACCGCCAGTTCTCTACACTGTGGTTTATGACTCGGAAAATCATTGGAGCATTTTGACTCAGCGGTTGGGCTCGGCATGGCCCGAAGTGATGCCATTTTGCATTCTTAATGTCATGTTTGTCATCGCGCTGTACTTGATAGATCCAAAGGGAGAAAAGTATTCCCTGTCCATGGAGGGACACAAGTTCATAAAATTCGTGGTGGCGTTTCTTTTTGTATCTCGCGTGACCATGGCGCTGTCGCGATTCAATGAGGCACGCAATTTCATCGGAGAAATGTACAAAGAAAGCCGAGAGCTGGTACAGAATGTTTGCATCATGACGGCAAAATTTCAGGACCAGAAATCGAAAGAATGGCGAGCAGAGGTATGCCGAAAAGGAATGTACTGTGTGATTGACGTATTGAACTTCACAACGAATAATGATCTCATCCAAGTTGACCTTTTTGAATTGGACAGGTCAATTATCGATCCATGCTTTTCCTAAGAACTGCCATGGGCATTTTGGACTATCCCACCAACGGTATTCCCAACTGGAAATTTCCTGAATTGAATGGACCTGAATTGGATTTTGTAATCAACAATCTACTATACCATCCTCAGAATAGCCATTATGCAATGCACCCACGGTGCGAATTCGAGGAAAACATCAGGGTTCCAACCTTGGTGGGTTCACTGATACGAAAATCGATCGCCGAACACACGAAACGCCTGCCGGAACCACTGGAAATGCCACAAGAGTTGAAGTTATTGGCATCCGTGGACGATTGCATTGCCGCATTTAGTGGCATTCGAAGATTTAATTCAACTCCAGTTCCATTCCCATTGGTGCAAATGTCGCGTACCTTTCTTTTTCTCTATCTCTATACGGTCCCGCTCGTCATGACCAGAGATCCTAGCAATTGCTTCGCCCATTGTTTTGCAATCTTTCTACTCACATATGGATTCATGGGGTTGGAGGTCATTGCTATTACGCTTGACGATCCTTTCGGAGACGATGTTACCGATTTCAAGTAAGGATCTCTTGGCCAATTACACATTGGATGCTGTTGCTGTTGTTGTTGATACTTTTCTAACGTCTGCTTCTCCAACTCAATAAAATCAAAGGTGTCTTGCCATGGCTCACACCGCCTTCGAAGATACCTACTTGACCGTCCTGGATGTTGATGGTCCCGACTGGGCAGATTTTCTACGTTACCGTATGAACAATAAAATTCAGGAACGGTTGACGACAGAGCAGACGTGGCTGCTAACCAGTAAGGAACGGTTCGCTGATCTAATGGTTGGCAACACAATTTACAAGAGAGAGACAGAGGAAGAGCAAAAGGCGGCTATGGACCGCCATGTACAACAAGCTAAGGAGGATGAAAGAAGGAGAATCAAAGGGCTGAAGCTGTCTCGCAAGGGTCTGTTCAAGTTGTTTAAGTAACAATATATTATGGCATGGGCGTCTCGAATGTTTATGAAACGTGCCTCATAAAAGCATAGAAAAGTTGAAATGTTTGAAGACGGCAAGTCCGGGTCTGGCCGGACTTATTGTCGCAAATCTAGACAATGGTAGTGTTGAAGCGTCTCGCCGTAACATCTTCATCAGTGGATATCCTTGTGTCGACGTCTAGTCGATCTGATTTGATAGCTTTCTTGCGCTTTTTGGCTCGGATCTCAGATCCTCTTGTTGGGACAACACCTTCTTCGTCTTGCCACATCACGACTTGATCTTCTACAGTCCTTCTGATTTTGACAAAATCTGGCCGTGCCTTGACTTCTTTCGTCCAGCATTCTTTCATCAAAACTGTCCAGGTAGTAGGCCAGGAGGAATCAGGCTTGGGGCGATAGCCCTGTTGTACCACCTTTTCCGAGTGCATCTTTGTTGAAAAGCCAGAGTATGGTGTCGTCAGCGAACATATCTGCCAAAAAAGTACCCCGAAACTGTAGCTGTCAGCCTTTGTATTATAAGGCAATCCGATGGCAACTTCACTGTGAAAAGCGAAAAACGATAAATGAGAACAAGAAAACTTCAACGATCGCCGGCAGCTGCACTGAGCAAAATTGGGCAGTTGCGTGTACTTACGGAGCCATATATCGCAAACTTCCTGTGTTTCCAGTGAGCAAATACAAATCATTATCAGTTGCCAAATCGGGAGTAAGCCTCTTCGCAAGTCCAAAATCAAAGAGCTTGAGTTCGCCAGCTGCATTGAAACCCAAATTATCTGGTTTCAAATCTCTGTAGATAATCTTTTCTCCATGCAAATGTTCAATGGCTTTAGCAATGTCCCGGACTACACTAAGTCGTTGCAACCAAAGTTGATTGAGTTCGTACTTTCTTGCACAGCAGTAGCCACAACAGGGGCCCCACCACGTTCCAGAATTCTGTCCTACAACCTTCCTCCACTGATTGAATTTTCGATCCAGTGTGGTCACCAATCGATCCAACACGACGAAGAATCGTGTAGAGTGAGGGTCACAATTCGCCATGGCCCGCATTGACTGTAAAAGATTGTGGTAGGGTGAGTTCATTGTGGTGCGAGGTATTATAGGTGCCACTTCTTACACAGAATCCCCATTATCCCACCAACCAAACAGTACGTACGATAATGTGATTGTGCGAGATGACAGCTAAAAATTCTGCCTCTACTGCCAAATCAACAATTCCTTTGGCCTGTTCATCTTCCGGTAAGTCGTCTCGCAATTTTTTGATGACAAAGACAGGACGCTGAAGCGATTGGTCATTGGCAGAACCCGCAAAAAACTTCCTCAATCGGGCTTGTTCGTCGTTGGTATCATTAATTTCATTCAAGTCGACATGATTGATCTCGCTAACGATGGAAAATCCACCTTGGCCAATAATTCTTCCACTGGAAATTTCTGTAAGACGATAAAAGGGATGTACGATGTGAGAAAGCAGAAAGTCGCTCTGCTGCATACTGCACACTTGGTCGAAGACGTTAAAGCATTCGGTTAGTGCAAAGTCAGTGTGTACTTACCATTATATGCTAGTTTAGGCAAATAATTCATTTCCTGGACCGCCTTAGCTGCGGAAGAGCCACTGCTCATAGTAACGACTTTGGGTGTCTCGGAAATATATCTATCCACTTGAATCTCCACGAAAGAGCGGGAAATTCTCTCGTGCTGGATTCGTGACCTTCGCCCTCGTAGTTGAGGAATGCTTAACAGGATCCAAAGTATTTCTGGCGAAGAAATTAAGATCCTAAAAGTTGCCAAGCCGCAGATGAATGGTGTTGTGATAGTTGCTCAAGAAGTCGCCAGTTTGGTCAAACCTTTTGTGGATTAGCAGTAGTCTAGAAACAACTACTGTACTACTAAACTACTAGCTAGTAGTATTTGTACATCACCAGTGAGAGAGATAATGTTGCAGCGAGATGAGAAGTCGGGGGAAAAATACACCAATCAGGGAGAAAATACTCCAATCAGGGATAAATTACTCCAATTCAGGGAAAAAATACACCAATCAGGGAGAAATTACTCTAATTCAGGGAAAAATACAACAATAAGGGAGAAATTACTCCAATTTAATGAAAAACTACACCAATCAGGGAGAAAATACTCTAATTCAGGGAAAAAAATTAATTTTTTCCTGCAGAATGTAGACGCACACAGACAGACTTGCACAACCACACTCTCACTCGCACATTCGCACACAGACAGACATTTTGTTTAGGTGTTGCATTGCGAGGGACTTGTCAACGCGTGTTGGACTCTTGAAGTCTTTGGACACTCGATAATGGCAGTCTGAAGAAGTATGAAATCTCTGGCTAATTGTCTCCGTCAATAGGGCAAAAAGAATACGAAAAAAAAACTAACATCAAGCAAAGCACCAGGGAGTGCTTCCTACTTTTGAGGTAGATCTTGGCATCTACTATCTAGCGTTGCATCGCATTGCCTGGTCCAGAAGATCTATAATGTTTATCGTCTTATCCAAACTATGAAATATATTGTTACAGATCTCCTGCAAGCGTGACTTCGGTGGTTTTCTTCGTCGCATTGTGTCTGTATGAACTTTTGGAAAATTGAATTCTCAACATCTCACTGGTGCCACTGTACATTCACCCTTGTCCTGCACAAGCTACCTTTGATTTTTCAATACGACAGCAGACATGGTCGTATTGTTCCGTCGATATGAAACATTGTCCCCTTGCCCAGATTCTTGTGCTGCTGTCATTTTTTCATGTCGATCCTTCATCCGTTCCATGCGTGATTTCCGCCCGTTGGTTTTGGGAGACCATTTCTTTTCCTTGGCAACAGACTCTGGAGATATTGGTGGCGGTGGCGTAGGGTTCGCCAGGTTTTGCAGAGCTTGGTGATCAGCTGCGCCCAACTTTTCTGCAAATAATCGCGATTGTTCTGTGTAGGCTTCTGATAGACGCCGTAGCACGTTTGCCGTGTCGATTCCCTTTTCGTTCTTGAGCTGTTGTTGCGCTTCTAAAACGGACACAATGGCACGCTTACGATACACCATCCGCCGCTTGCTTAATTCCTCACTAGCATATCGTTCGAGTCCCCTACACGCAGAAGCCATCCTGCACCAATAATTTAAACGATCTTGCGTGTCGTTATCGTTGGCTGTCCCATAAATTTCCGTCAACAATCCAGCTAAACCCGTTCGTTTGGCTTCGTTACAGGCCAAAAAACCTGTCTTTTTTATCTCTTTCAGTTCGTCCGGAAGGACCCAGTAGTCAGAGAGTTTCTCGGTCTCAGGATCGATGCGGTCAAATTCGTGCGTCTTATTTTCAGAAGCGTCTGCGAACCGCACGTGTAAGTTCTTCTTGACTTTTGGTTTTGTATCGTCTGCTGCATCGCTGCTGATTCCGCCGGCGGTTTCTGTTGCAAGTTCCTGTCGGGGAAAGGCTCCATCAATTGTCCGAGTACGCGACAGTGGCTTCCGCTTGTTGATGCTCTTCTGTTTCGTGATTGAGTCTAGATGTATCATGGTCTTGATTCTCTTGATTACCCACTCCTGAAGCTCTCAGCAGGAAGCAGTAAGTGTTGCAGGATGTTGATAGTATTGAATATTGAAGGCTGCCTGGTAAGGCCGGGAACTTGTTTTAACTGGAACAGAAGGATCTGGAACTAGCAGGCACTACCCTCCAAAGTGGATAAAAAATAGACCCTACTCGGTCGAATAATTACGCCAGGGAAGTTAAGACTGCTGCAGGTGTGCTGGCAAAATAATTGAATACTAGTCTACTACAGTACTACTAGAACTACTAGACTAGTAGACTAGTAAGAGAAGGCAAGACGGTACCCTTCGCCGTTGCCCGAGTTTTGAAGAAGGAAACTGGAAGGAAAGAGGCGGAGTGAATACCAGTAGGAGTAGTCATTACGAGTATCATTGCTTACGAGTACGAGTACACAATATGCAGTCATATATTCCGAGTATAGAAATTTTGTACTTTCTATCAAGTTACAGTATGATTGATAGAAGCTAGGCCTCGAGTGGCGTCTTCTTATAGTAATCAGTAACAGGCACTAGTGGTACCAGGTACTGGTACTCCTCGAAGCAAGAGTAGAGTAGGCCCCTACTAGAGTAGCAGTCTAGAGCTAAAGTACCATAATTGAAAGCAGTCGCTGGTTGCATCTGCCCCACCAGGCAATCATGACGTGACGAAGAAATGGCGTTCAGCAGCACTTTCGCGTGACCCTATCAACCAAGTCTCCTCCTTGTGTGCACACCCAGAGAAGGAGAGACCCTCCTCCTGTTGTGTCTTGTATCAAGAAAAAAACCTTGAAAATGCATGTATGGTAAACATCGGCAGTATATACTAGGGAGAATGGAGAAAATGTGTTTGCGGAGCGGTCGAGCATCTGCTAAACGCGCCCAAAACTGTCAAAAAGAAAGGAGGTGGTTCCACGACTTTAGGTAGGCCAGGCAGGGATGGACAGAGTAAGGGAAGAGTTGGCTGACAAGAAGATATCAAGGAAATCCTAGAAGCAAATAATCTGCGATGGCTAGCTACTTGTCGTTACAAGAAATTGAACCGAAAAACCATTTAAAATGGAATTATCGCGACTGTCTGAACAATAGCTAGTGCAAACAGTATACTGTATTTACTTGCTTGTAGTAATGGAATACTAGTACTTACTATTACTACTAGCTAGTATTAGTCTACTTGTAGCTATTGCCGAAGGGGGTGCTGTTGGCTCTAAAGGGTCACAAAGCGCGTTTCAGAATGCCTGTTTTTTAGGGTTTGCATGCACTGCCTCTTATCAAAAGGGGAATCTAATTATTTTTACCAGTAGTTCTATCGTTTTGTCCCAAACATTTTTCGGGGTATTTGATGCTTGCAGTCTTTTTGCTTCCCCTCCGCGCTTCGACCACCAGCATGCAATTAAGCATCGATCGATGAACACATGACTATTCTATGTTATTATAGCAGTGACTCACAAGTGACATCTATTAAACTACGAAATCTAATACTCTTTCACAGAAGAGCAGGCGATTAAAACACGCAGCGGTTCCATACTTATTATGGCACAGGAAGAGGAACCCAAATTGAGGAGTTGCCTATTTCATAAGGGACAAGCCCGCAAGGCGAAGAGATCCTTAGTATGGTCCGATGAAATGCGCAAAGAATGGGTTTATCCAGCTCGAGAAGACGACATCTTATGGATGGACCCAGAAGAGTTCTTTGACCTGAAGAAAGCCTCTCGAATGTTTGCAAAGACATGGAGATTGAATGGTTTCACGGTCCTGCTAAAAGACACTTACGAACATCCTAGAACCGATACCCAGCGCGTCCTCAACGCCTTTGTCCAGCTCGAAGGGAATGACTGTGGTCGAGGTATGGAACGCCGCGGTTCCAAGCAACACGGGGAAGAACGAACGTACCTGAAGAAGCGTGCCATTCAAGCCGTTCTCTTACACCAACGACGATTACTGGTTCGAGGTGCCGATATAGACGAGATCTGGGAAGAGCTTTGTGATGTCTCCCAAGATTATACACGGACTGCCAAGATTTTTGCTCGACGGATTGCCAAGGCAGACGAAGCTGCTGTGCACTTTGCTGATCCGGAATCAGGATATGCAGTGCTGGAGGAACTGAGGGCCGAAAATCAGAATGGGCGGCGGCCCATGATGCCACCGTTGAGAAGAGGTTCAGGTGCGTCTAACTGTGCTGCTACTGCCGCCGCCTTGCCCAGCTCTTCTTCGAGTGCCATCGAAGAATTTCGCGCTGCCGGAGTTGCCTGAACTCTAGATATTCGAATACAAATGCGTACCAGCATGTTGGCTACTCAGACGAGGAGAGCATGGGTAATCGGTCGTGGCAGATAGAGCTGTGCCAGCATGGTGACCTTATAATTACATTGTTTTATTTCATGTTCTCATATGCGTGCACTTGAATTTACTGGCTTATATAGAGGGCAAAGGCCTTGTGGGAACAAACGTAGCCTAAAGTGGAACACGACAATTCGCCGATTGTGAAACATGGGAATCGAAGATGACAGGAATTCATTTGGAATGTATCTAGATCTGAAATACAGAAATAGAAAAGTTAGCTATTCCTGAGCAGAACGATCTTGGAAAATTCACCCTGTCTGCGCCAATTCATTTAGCATACAGTCTTGAACCTGGGCAACCACCCTCCTTCATTCGTCTCTTTGAAAGTTTTACGAGACGTGTGATGATGTTTGGTCACATCGCTAATATTCTACGCAACAAAGTTTTCTCAGATGCACCAAGATATTCCGTCGGTCGAGTTCTTGACAACTTCTCTCTCACATTAGGGCCAAGTTGATTTTTTCAACGAGCGCATCCGTAAAAGACAGCACCGCGGTCTTTGGTCATCCAACTACTTGAATTGAGATTGGTTAGAGTACAACGCGTTGGTTCGAGTATAACGCGTCTACTATACCTGCAAGAATCGTCCTCCGCATCTCCGATGGAGATTTTGATGCCCATGAAAGAACATTGCTCTTTCTGTAGCCTGGTTTTATTGCAATTGCTGTTAAAGAGCCTTCTGGTCGGCGCCTTGTGTGCCTTACCATCGAATAAACGGCCAACCTGCTCATTGTTGCGTGTCTGCTGCGAATCGAGTCATATGTGTCTTTCTTTTGGATGACGTCTCTATATGGCGCATTACGGCATATCATGACATGACATGGTACAGCATATCATGACAGGCCACGGCACAGCATTTCCTGCTATCATGCACCAAGCAGTTGTTACAAGCTTCAAGCAAGAATGGAGCTTTGCGCGCTTGCTATTTCGTCTACTGCCAAACATACCTGCTAAAGTCTTTCTTGGAAGAGGTCGACATTAACTACTGCATTAAGGTTTTACTGAGTATGTAATATCAAGATTCCCCGTTGAACCAGGGTAGATTCCGTTGTAGGTTTTGATTTTTGATTTTGGATGTTCATAGTTCCTACACCGCCACTTCTACAGCTCCCACCTACCTAAATGTCTCCGGCAAGCTAGAGCTGATATCGCTTTACGATAACTCAACAAGGTTACTGCTTTTTGAGTTCCACGGTTCCTTCCCCAATCAAGGTCAGTGTATCGCCTTCTAAGGTGATAAAATTCGTCTTCGGCAAATGAGTCGAGAGAAATTGTTCCAATCGAAAGATGTTTTCCGGGGGCATCATCATAGTCCTACACGACAAAAATTGGGTTGATAGATTCGACAGGCGCGCGTGAGATAACGCATTACTGAAAGAGAACCAACTTTTACAGACGAAACACAAGCAAGAACAACTGATATACAATCATCTCAAACGTACGACATGATGTCCCCGATAACTGCCGTGTCCTTTCCGTCATCACCTGGTGTAACTGTCATCTGGCATCTCAAACTGTTGCCGATCTTGAGGCTCACATTATAGACAGTCTCGGTCTCACTCCATATTTTAATGTCAAAGTCGCCGGGAATTGGAACATTGCCGTTGTTCTCATCAGTAGCCTTTGCGAGTTTGAACATTCCGTCGTATTTGGCTCCGAGGACGGCGGGGAGAAGAAGCACTAAGAAGGCAATGATTCGCTGCATATTATCTTAATGGGCGTGATGAAAGATTGGTGGACGGAGTATAGTTTCCTGCTTTTTAATTGTGAAGTAACGAGTTGTCTTGTTGTATTAGCTAGTATTGTGTTAAGAAACTCGGAAGCAGTATGGTTGTTGAGCAAGGTAGTTTTGCTTCGCATACCTGGTACTAGCTAGCTAGCCAGGTACTCGACTACTCAGTACTTGTTTCGCAGGTTAGCTTAACACGATCGAAGTCCGAGTTTGTGCGCGTCTATAGAGGATACAAGGAACTGATGCATTATTTTTTTAAACAACTTTGAATTGTCTTGACATTTTCGTCCTACGTATACGTCAACGCCGACGTCGATATTTTAAATCAGGATACCTGCTAGTTCAAAATGTTTGTTTCCAAGAAGACCTGAAGGACATCGTTTTCTCGTGTAAGGTGGACAAACGCTTCATCTTTCAGCACTTGTTGCGTGCTGTAATCCATGAGTTCACCAAATCCAGTTTCATTGGTCTGAAACGATGCAAACTGAACAAACTCATCAAGATCTTCCAAAGAGCTGATGGGCTTGGAAAGTGCTGACATTTGAAAGAGGGTATCACTGGGGTCAGCAGCCACAGATCGAACACCAATCACCACCTCTGCACCGGTGTTAAAGTAACCGGGCGAGGTGAAAGGCCCACCAAACCGACTATCGGCCAGAGATGTTTCCATCAATTTCACTCCCTTGCTTGTTTTGTAGAGGGAAGCTGTCAATACGACTTTACCATCAAGATTAGGAATTCCTCCAGCTCCATGGAGAATGGCACCTTCCGTGTTTGGATCGAAGACGTCTGTCAACTCGCAAGGGTACTGGGGACAGGCCTCGGGGTTGTTAAAAATACCCCAGTATAAGGACGCTGCTGGCATGGAAGTGGCGATATTTACACTTTCAGTTTCATCCGGTGGAATAAGTTGAATGACATCTTCAGGGATAAAGGGAATAGAATTCTCAGGAATGGTGCCGTCGTTGCGGTCAGTGGTTTTCAAAGCAGCATCTTGTTCATGGTGCTTCTCCTTGAGCTCGACCCGCTCTTCATAGTCCTTTTCTTCTTGTCTTCCTGCAGCATGTTCCTTTTTTCTGCGTTTGCTGTTTGTCGTGTCTACAGCTTTTGCATCAGATGTACCATCCGATAGACCGTCCATTACTGTCACGGCTTCCAAGTTATCGCCAGCTTCCTTTTTTACTAATTTGTCCATATTCTCTGATACACTAGCCACCTCTAATGCTTCCATGTGCTCCATGTGATTTTCAGCTTTCTTTTCGTACAATTTTTCCTCTCGCTTCTCGTGCTGGGTGGGCCCCCGCGAAACAGGAGCCTTTCCAGATTCTCCGGCATCGGCTGCATCCACAGTTGCAGTCGCAACCGCAGCGTGCTTTTTATGCATGTTGAGTTTCTTTTCGTACAATTTTTCCTGGCGCTTTTCGTGCTGGGTTAGTTTCGGTTCTTCCAGATCCGTTCCTAGACGATTAATCTCACTGCTTTCGAGGGGAACCACAGCCAAGTTCTCACTGGTATCTGTTGTCGCGACTGCATCACCGTTAGATTTAGCCTTAGCTTTCAGTGCATGTGCGTGATTTTCTGCTTTCTTTTCGTAATCTTCTTCTTTTCGTCGCAAGTTTGTTTTCTTTAAGTTACGCGCACTTTCAGAAAAGGCATTGGCATGGACCTCCTGGTGGACAAAAACCAGCAACAGTGCTCTAATCAATCTCATTGTGGTTGATAACAAGTGCGATAGAGGGGAGAAAGCAGCACACGAAAGTAATGATTCGATTAAACCGCTGCTCCTTGCGCTTGTCTTCTGTTTAAAACATGCAAACAACAAGGTTTGATGCGTTTTTGCGTTTTTACAAACAAAATTTGTTTGTTTTGTGCGTTGAGATCATACCAGTCATTCTTCTTTTTCGTGACACAATAAGGTTAAAGTTCTCGTCAGCTTGAAGTCATAATACCATGTCGACTAAAGCAGGAAGAGCCAGTACTATCTACTTAGAGTAGTGTTTGAGGTCATACTCAAGTTTTCAATTAGGAGAGTTTAGAAAAATATTTAGGAGATTTTTAGGAGAGTTTAATTAGGAGATTTTGTGAGACATCAGGAGAGTTTTTTTTCCAATTAAGAGAGGTTTTTTTCAATTAGGAGAGTTTTTTATGTTAAGCTAGATATTAACTAGAGGAATTAGGAGATTTTATTTTTCATTGAGGAGAGTTTTTTTTTAATTAGGAGAGTTTAGTCAACAGTACTAGGAGCGTTTCCCCATACTTAGGAGAGTTTTAGGAGATTTAAGAGAAAAAAATAGGAGACTTTTAAAAGTCTCCTAATTAGGAGATTTTCAATCAAAGGTTCTTACTACCTGTTCTTCCAGTACTACTACTGAGAGTACTACTGAGAGAAGGCTGATGAAGGGCCGAACAAGTAGTAAACAGATAAAATATATTTTTCAAAGTGTATCAAATTGTGATCTGCTTGGCAGCTAGCAACTACTAGCTACTAGCTGACTTTAAGATTTGTTCAGGCGGGCTTTGACTGCCGAGAACCGTCCTGGGCCGGCACCAGACACAGAAACCCAGATGACCAGGGAAACCCACAATTTCAAATAAAGTGTAAGGGCAAATGATGATGTCTGTTCTTGCCGCCGGAAATCAAAGAGGCCATATCCTGGTTTCATACTAGGGTTGTTTTTGCAGCTTCTCGCAGTTGGTTGGTGGCATCACATGGATTGTTATTCCAATCCTCCAAGAGCTCCACAAAGTACTCGGGTGACGAGACAAAAACGTCATCGCTGTGAATGAAATGGTCGCGTATCCATTTGGATGCCGACCTTGCGATCGACATCAGCTCTTCCAGTAACTCGCTCCAATGTGGAGCACAAATATCCATTTTGAGTGCGTCAGCTTGTTCTTGGGTCATGTTCACGTACTTGGCATGCGGTCGCACTTTCGGAACTACGATCGGTAAATAGTCTCGTGGCAAGCCCACAAAGTCTTCCAAATCATGAGCCAAATGTTGCACTTGTTTTGTGTTATTGTTCTTGGCTATTAACTGTCGCATTTCCAAAAGAAAAATGGGATTAGGGAGGGTTGAATTGTAAAAGTTGTAGTTATGATTGCGATCCATCCAAGGTTGTAACAATTTCCATTCTGTATCGTCTTGAAGAGCAGTTTTCCCAAGCTCTGCCAAAATAACATGAAATTGTCCAACTGACGTGGTCACAAAATGCTTCAAAATGCCCCGAGCATCTCGATGAGGTGCTGTAGGTGACGACCCGAGGTGTGGTGCTATAATATCTCTAGCCGACAACTTGGGTTCTCGAAATCCACTCTTTTCAATAATCCAATAGTTGTAAAGAGAAACCATCCAGTGAACCGGATGTCGTAAACTTATTATTAACGGTGTTTTGCCCCAATATTTTCGAATATAAGATCGAGTGGGTGGACGATGTACCATGGTAGGATTCTTCATTCCCTTGAAGAGCCGTTGCTGCAACGTTGGCAACGATGGATCAAACGTGCCTTCCTTGATACATTGTTCTTGTTGAGTCGCATAGGCGACGTGCAGAAAGTTTACCATTTTGTCGGGTCGGTCAGCGGTCAACCATTGTGGTTCATTTCCCAGGGCACGGACCAGACTACTATCTGCAGCCTTGAACCAATTCAAAATGGATGTACTGCCACATTTTCCAAACCCCACAATCGCAAAATCCAACAAAAATTGAACGTCGCCGAAAATTTGCTTTGGAATT
>Ga0210012_1002664_pt1 | contig 15281 bp, 11 predicted proteins | sample CryGeymeta201504_FD_183974 | JGI IMG/M metagenome (GOLD analysis project Ga0210012, IMG submission 183974) | Groundwater microbial communities from Crystal Geyser aquifers in Utah, USA - Crystal Geyser metaG 2015-04 (SPAdes) (version 2) | ecosystem: Environmental > Aquatic > Deep subsurface >... | reverse complement strand
GAACGTGTATTGAGCGCTGCCGAGGAATTGCTGCGCGCCTCATGAGACCGCTCAACATCGCGCTGATCCGCCAGCGCTACACCGATTTCGGCGGCGCCGAGCGCTTCGTCGCCAACGCCGTGGAAGCGCTGCGCCAGGAGGGGGCGCAGCTCACCTTGGTCACCCGCCAATGGAAGCCGGACGGCAACGGTCGGCCCCTGATCTGCAACCCTTTTTATCTGGGCAGCGTCTGGCGCGACTGGAGCTTCGCGCGGTGCGTCTGCGACACGCTCAAGAAATATTCCTTCGACCTGGTGCAATCGCATGAACGCATCGCCTGTTGCGACCTGTATCGCGCCGGCGACGGCGTGCATCGCGAGTGGCTAAAACAGCGCCGCCGGTCGATGGGCTTCCTCGGCAGGCTGGGCATCGCGCTCAACCCCTACCACCGCTACACCCTGGCTGCAGAACGAAAGTTGTTCGCCAGCCCCCGACTCAAGGCGGTGATCTGCAACTCGCGCATGGTTAAAAAGGAAATACAGCACCATTTCGGCGTACCCGAAGACAAGCTGCACGTCATTTACAGCGGCGTGGACACTGCCGCGTTCCACCCCGGGTTAAAGACATTGCACCGGGAAAGCGTCCGCGCGCACTATGCGATTCCCCCGGAAGCGCCGCTATTCCTGTTTGTCGGCTCCGGCTTCGAGCGCAAGGGCGTCGGAACACTGCTTGCCGCCTTTGCCGAGCTGCCGGGCAAGCCCTATCTCATGGTGGTCGGCAAAGACAAACATCTGGATCGTTTTCAGCGTAGGGCAAAACAGCTTGGCATCGAAAACCGCGTCCGGTTCACCGGCGGCCAGACCGATACCCGACCTTTCTACGGCGCGGCCGATGTCTTTGTCCTGCCAACACGCTATGACCCCTTCCCCAATGCCGCGCTGGAAGCCTTCGCCAGCGGCCTGCCAGTCATCACCAGCACCAAGTCCGGTGCGGCGGAATTGATCGAAAACGGCAAAAATGGTTACGTCTGCGATGCGCTGGATGAAAGCTGCCTAGCGCTATCCATGAGGGCAGTATTGGGCCCTGGACTGGCAGATCGGCAAGCGGCTGCCCGCACAACCGTTGAAGCCATGGATGTCAGTGCCACCACCCCGCAGTTGCTTCAGCTTTACCTTCGGCTTGCTGTATAATTCACTGCTTTTTAAGCCCCGTCGAACCGCACGCCCATGAGCAGTAAGCAACTCTATTTTCGCCTGCTGCGCTACATCCTGCCCTACTGGCGGATATTCGGTATTTCCATTCTGAGCACCATCGCGGTTGCCGCCACTGAACCCGCGCTGCCGGCACTACTAAAGCCCATGTTGGATGGCAGTTTTGTCAGCCGCGACCAGACGCTCACCAAGCTGGTTCCTCTATTGCTAGTTGGCCTGTTCCTGCTACGCGGAGTGTTCACCTTCACCAGCAACTACACGGTCAACTGGGTATCGACCCGGCTAGTGATGGATTTGCGCAACCTGATGTTCCGCAAGCTCATCACCCTGCCCACCCCTTATTATGACAACGTCTCCTCCGGCTCGGTCATCGCCAATGTCGCCTTCAATGTGAGCCAGGTCACCTCCGCCGGCACCAACGTCATCACCGTGCTGGTGCGCGATTCCTTCACCATCCTGGGGCTGCTGGGGTGGATGCTTTATCTCAACTGGAAGCTGACCCTGATCGCCCTCGTCATGGCCCCGCTCATCGCCCTGATTGTCAAGCTGTTCAGTGGCAGGTTGAGAGAAATGAGCCGCAGTTTGCAAAACTCCATGGGAGACATCACGCACGTGCTGGACGAAACGCTTGGCGGACACAAAGTGGTCAAGATATTCGGCGGCCAGGATTATGAAAAGCAACGCTTCCACGAAGCCGCCAACCACAACCGCCTGTTCAGCATGAAGTACACTATCGCCGCGAGCGCCAACGTCCCTCTGGTACAACTTCTTGCCGCCATCGCACTGGCGCTCATCGTCTACATCGCCACCCTGCAATCTTCCGCCAACCAGACCACCGTGGGCGGGTTCGTCTCCTTCATTACCGCCATGCTGATGCTGCTCGCGCCAGTCAAACGTCTCACCGGTGTCAGCGAATCCCTACAGAAAGGCTTGGCGGCGGCGGAAATCGTTTTTGACCTGCTCGACAGAGAATCCGAACCGGACAACGGTACACTGGAAATCGCGCGGGCCAGGGGTGAACTCGAATTCCAGCATATCAGCCTGCGCTACGAGAAAGACGGCGGGTGGGCGCTGCGCGACATCTCGCTCAAAATCGCGCAGGGCGAAACGGTGGCCCTGGTCGGCCAGTCCGGCAGCGGCAAGACTTCGCTGGTCAACCTGATCCCGCGGTTTTACCATCCCGACAGCGGTAAAATCCTGCTGGATGGCTACGACACCGAAACCATCCGCCTCGCCAGCCTGAGGGACAACATCGCCTTCGTCAGCCAGGACGTGGTGCTATTCAACGACACCCTCGCCGCCAACATCGCCTACGGACGCCAAGCCAAGGCGAACGAAGCGGAAATCGTTGCCGCCGCCGAAGCCGCCCACGCCATGGAGTTCATCCGCGAAATGCCACAAGGCCTGCAAACTCTGGTCGGCGAAAACGGCGTCAAACTCTCCGGCGGCCAGCGCCAGCGCATCGCCATCGCCCGCGCCATCCTCAAGAATGCGCCGATCCTGATCCTGGACGAGGCCACTTCCGCCCTGGACACCCACTCGGAGCGCCATGTGCAGGCCGCGCTGGAAGCGCTGATGCAGAACCGCACCACCCTCGTCATTGCCCACCGTCTCTCCACCATCGAGAATGCTGATCGTATCGTGGTCATGCATAAAGGCAGCGTTGCCGAGATCGGCACGCATCGCGAATTGCTGGGTCGGGATGGCATCTACGCCAAATTGCACCGTATCCAGTTTGCCATGGCTGACAGCGCCCCATTGGATCGTGAAATTGGTACGTGACAAAATTCGGGATACACCGCCCAGTAAAAAGCAACCGCGCCCAGGGACAGCGTTAAGCATGTTCACTGTCATACATACCGAATCCTCCAAGGGCTGGGGCGGACAAGAAAATCGCACCTTGCATGAGGCCATCGGCTTAAAAAAATTGGGCGCAAAAGTTCTGATTCTTTGCCAACCGGACAGCAGGCTTGCGCTTCGTGCCCAGGAAAATGGCATTGAAGTCAGGCTGGTCAAGATGCGTAAAAGCTTCGATTTGAGCGCCATTTGGCAAATCATGCGCGTGATCAGGGAGGAGCGGGCTGACATCGTCAATACGCACAGCGGGCGGGACAGCATCCTGGCTGGAATTGCCGGACGCCTCAGCCGCATCAAGCCAGTTATCGTCAGAACGCGCCATCTCGCTCTCCCCATCACATCGAAATTCACTTATAGCGTGCTGCCTCACAAGGTGGTCACGGTCAGTGAGTATGTGCGGCAGTACCTGATTGACCGGGGAATCCGGGAAGATCACGTTACCGCTGTGCCAACGGGGGTGGACCTGTCTCGATTTGATCCCGAGACGGAAGCGGGAACGCTCAGGCGTGAACTCAATTTGGACGCGAATTCTCTGGTGGTGGGTACCATTGCCATACTTCGCTTCAAGAAAGGTCATCATGTGCTGCTTGAGGCGATACCGAAAATTCTCGAAGCCGTGCCCAACGCTATTTTCGTATTTGCGGGAGACGGCCCGCAACATGAGAACATTTCGAAAGTAATCGAGGAGGAAAACCTGGGCAGCCACGTTCTGCTGCTGGGTCTTAGGAGAGATATTCCCAATGTGCTGAAGTCCATCGACCTGTTTGCCCTGCCGACGCTTGAGGAAGCTCTGGGCACTTCATTTGTTGAGGCCATGGCAATGGGAAAGCCCGTCATCGGACCCCGCGTGGGCGGGGTTCCCGAGGTTGTTCGTGAAGGCAAGAATGGCCTTCTGGTTAATCCAGGTGACCCAACCGACCTGGCAAACTCAATCATTCATTTGCTCAAGAATCCCGACTTGGCAAAAGCCATGGGGGAGCGGGGAAGAACGATTGCCACGATGGAGTATAGCGTTGACCGGATGTGTCTTCGCATGCATGAGTTGTTTCAAACGCTCCTGTCTATTCGGGCAACTCTCACAAAGGCTCGCCCATGAGCCGCGCCAAAGCCATCCCCGTCCTGATGTATCACCATATCAGCCCCAATCCCGGTCTGGTCACGGTTTCGCCGCAGAATTTCGAACTGCAAATGCAAACACTCGTAGAAAAAGGTTATTCCACATTGACCGCAGATCAATTTGCGGGATTCCTTCAGGGCCTCAACGACGTGCCTGCTCGTAGTGTATTGATCACCTTTGATGATGGTTATCTGGACAATTATGTCCATGCCTTTCCAGTCATGCAGCAACTCGGTCTACATGGCGTCATCTTCGTCGTCACGGGATGGATTGGCGAAGGCGCCCCGCGTCCTCACGCCGGGGAAACCGGCAGCACCGCCTTGCCGGATTGCCCGGACCACACACTCTGCACCCAGGCCATCGCCAGAGGCAAAGCGGACGACGTCATGCTGCGCTGGTCGGAAATCGAGCGCATGGAAGCCAGCGGGGCGGTGGAAATCCATTCCCATAGCCATACCCATGTCCGCTGGGACCAGCTGTTTGCGGACAAAGGCGAGCGCCTGGCCAAGCTGGAAGAAGACCTCCGCTGTTCGCGGGAAACCTTGCGCTCGAGACTCGGCAGGTCGATTGCCCATCTATGCTGGCCATGGGGCTACTTCGAGCCGGAATACCAGATCCTTGCCAGCAAACTCGGCTTCACCACCCAATACAGGTTGCAAAAGGACTGAACCGGGTCGGCAATGACCCCGCGCGCATCCATCGCATGGTGGTCAAGAACCGCGCCGGGAGCTGGCTTTCGAGCCGCCTGTGGATCTACCGGCGACCCTGGGTCGGGGGGCTCTACCTCAAGCTGCGCGGCCAATAAATCGTATGCGAATCCGCCCAGCCGAGAACCTGCTCTACCTTGCCATGCGGCTTTGCAAGGCGCTCGACCGTCGGCAGATGGATTATTCCGATATGCAACCTGGCAAGGTAAAAAACATCCTGCTGGTATCGTCCACCGCCCTCGGCGATGCTCTGCTGTCGACACCGGCTTTCCGCAGCATCCGGCTCGGATACCCGAACGCGCGCATCAGTCTGTTGTTGAATGCGGCCTATCGCGAACTGTTTACAGGCCACCCGGACATCGACGAAATCATCCCCCATTACGGCGGCTGGCGGCGCTTTTTACACCTCGCCTGGAGGTTGCGCAAAGGACATTTCGACCTCGCCTGCATCCTGCATGGCAACGAGCCCCAGGCCACGCCGCTAGCCTACCTTTCCGGCGCGCGCTTCATCTTCAAGCTGCCCAACACCAGCCGCTTCCGCTTTCTGCTCACCAACCGGGAGCCGATACTGACCTGGGACGACTTCGGCCATGGCATCGAACCGCGGCTAAAAGTCGCCGAACTGGCTGGCGGCGCACCGACCGATTCTCACCTGACACTGCCGGTCAAAGCTGCCGCGGAGCAGGAGGCAGCGGCCATCCTGAAGGCGCACGGCATCGACGACGCCACCCCGCTGCTCGGTTTGCAGCCCGGCGCCTCCACCACCAGCCGCCGCTGGGCGCCAGCGCATTTCATCGAGTTGGCCCGGCAATTGCTGGCCGCGCATCCGGAACTGCGCATCGTCGTTACCGGCTCGGCCCAGGAAAAAACCCTGTGCCGGGAGATTGCCGCAGCAATCGGCGACGAACGCGCATGGGCCAGCGCCGGTGAAGTGCCCTTGCGCCTGCTGCCAGCACTCCTCAAGCGCTGCTTTACCTTCGTCACCGGCGACACCGGGCCGATGCACCTGGCAGTTGCCGTCGAAACCCCCGTTGTGGCCCTATTCGCCGTTTCCGATGCACGCCGTTCCGGGCCAGCCTACAACCTCGACCGCCATATTGTCATCCAGAAGCCGCGCACCTGTAACCCGTGCCCGTCAAAGCGCTGTCCCTACCCCCTGCCCATCTGCATGGAGAACATCACACTGGATGAGGTGCGAGCCGCCGTTGAACGCCAGTTGTCCGCATTCACCGGAGTACGCCATGGCGATTAAAATCCTTCTGCTCGATACTGGCAAGGAATGGGGCGGCGGCACCAACAGCATGTTCGAGCTGCTGAAGCGCATTGACTGTAGCCGATTCGGGGTCAGCGCCGTGTTTTACCATAACTACGCCAAGGGATCCGACTCCAACCTTCGGCACGAACTGGCCGCCATCGGAATTCCGCTCCAGATTCTGCCGCCACCGCACCAACCACTTTGGGCAAAGGTAGCCAAGGAGCTGGCGAGAGGGTTGCTCTGTTGGCATCGCCCGTGGCGCCAGCGGGCTGTATTTGCCATTGAAATGGCATGGCGCATTCGCCCCAATGCCCGGCGCCTGGCCGCCATATTAAAACAAGGCGGCTATCAGCTGCTCTACATGAACAACCAACCATCCTCCAATCTGGAAGGCTACCTGGCTGCTGAAATGGCCAGCGTGCCGGCGGTCCAGCATTGCCGCGCAAACGCTATGCTCAATCGGCGGGAAACAGTCATTATCAATCGCGTCGCACGGCGTATCATCTGCGTCTCCCACGGCGTGGCGGAGTCGCTTAACAACCAGGGAATTGCGCCGGACAAATGCACAGTGGTGTGCAACGCCATCGACGGCTCGCAATCCCTTCCAGCCCCTGTCGCCCTCCCAGAGGCTGCGGACAAACTGGTGATCGGCACCGTCGGCTCCTTGATTACACGCAAATCCATAGACCACTTGCTGCAAGCCTTTGCCCTCCTGGTCGCATCCGAAACCAGGCCGCTGTGCCTGCTCATCATTGGCGAAGGCCCCTTGCGCAACAAACTGGAACGACTGGCAGCCGACCTCGGCCTCACCAATAACGTAATTTTTGCCGGCTTTCAAAAAACAGCCCTGCCCTGGCTTGCCGCCATGGATATTTTCGTTTTATCCTCGCCAAAGGAAGGTTTGCCGCGCGTCATCCTTGAAGCCATGCTGCTCGGCAAGCCAGTCGTTGCCTCACGCGTTACCGGCTCGCAGGAATTGGTAGTCGCTGGAGAAACCGGACTCATGTACGAATACGGTGACGTGGCCGCCCTTGCTGGTTGCCTGAGGGCTCTGATCCCGGATGCGGAGAAGCGCTCCAGCATGGGTGCTGCCGGCCGGAACAGGGTGCTTGCCGAATACTCCATTGGGCATTATGTCGAGGCTGTTCAAAAAGAGCTCGAAGATGCCGCCCATTAACCCTTCCCCCCAAGCGAAAATGATCACCCCGCCTTCACGTTGCTTATTGTGCGGGTCGGGCAATATCCAGGTTCTGGACAGAGAGGCCGCAAAATGCAACGATTGCGCGCTTCTCATGAACATGAACACCGAGGAACAAAACTACTCGAATGGAGGCGGACAATCCGTACCCGACCCGAACAAAATGAAGTGGCGCATGCTGAATGCCGAACTCCGGTTCAAGATCATTCGCCAGTTTCTCGGCGACCACCAGCTTTTCGTGGATATCGGCTGCGGCTCGGGGGAAATGCTGGCGGTTTCGAAAAAGCTTTTTCCCCATCATATCGGCTTTGACACCAACGCCCCGTTGATCGACCATATCGTCAATGTGCTCAGGTTGAATGCGGTAAACAGCTTTTTCGAGCCCTCGCTGATAAAAGAGGAATGGCGTCACTTGCCGAAGGTGATCGCGGTATCCCACGTACTGGAGCATCTTTCCGAACCCATGACGCTGATGAAGAAAATCGACGCCTTCATGGCCCCCGGCGACCTCCTCTATATCGAAGTTCCACTCTATACCGGACGATCCTTCACCAAACAGAAATACGCATGGAATCTCTGGAATCCCGAGCACGTAGCGCTTTATTCCATAACCGCCATGGAATTTATCGCCAGCGAATTGGGGCTTGCCATCCTGGACAAGAACTGCCGGATCTTCGCCCGCGGTTCGAGGAGCGGGAAGACATTGGTAAAGCTGTTCCTTTCCAGCCCCCTGCGTTTTCTGTACCATCTGGCCACCAAGCCGACCCATCTCTCCATGGCGGACGTTATGATCCGGGACTACGGATACATGGTGCTCAAGAAATGAAAATATCTCCCGGGTAGAAAATGAGACTATACCAATCGTTGTTCGGCGTCGTCTGCCGCGTCCCCCTGTTCGGCAACCTGACAATAAGGGCATGTACCGCAGTCAGACGGCAATCTATCGAGATTGTGAAACGCGTCCGGACGACCCATTGCTGGATGTCACTTGTTCGGCCATTATCCAGACTGGCACGGGGCCTCTGATCGCCATGTTCTACACCGTCCTGAGCTACCTCCTGCTGCCACTTTTCTGGCTGTTGGCAATCTGTAGCCGCCGCAGACCGATCCGGCGCATCTTGGTGATTCAGACCGCCAAGATCGGGGACATGATTTGCGCCACCCCGCTGTTCAGGGAGATCAAGCGTGCGCACCCTCAAGCAACGCTGGCCGTCATGCACGATCCGCTGACCCGACCGATTCTCGAATTCAATCCCCATGTCGACACCATGATCCCGTGCCAGCAGGGAGACTTTAAAACGCTGCGGGGAAAAATTCGCCTGGCCCGACTATTGCGGCGCGGCCAGTATGATGTCGCGCTGATCATGAATCCGAACGTAAGCTTCATCGTCGGCACGCTCTGGGCGGGGATTCCTTGCCGGCTGGCGGTCTATCCCGACTTCTCGGGGCGCACCTTCAGGCTGGCCGCACCGCTCCTTAGCCGAACGGTATTGCACCGCCCGGACAGGCTGCTGATCGACGCTTATTTCCAACTCCTGGCAAGCCTCGGGATAAAAGCGACTGACAGCCGCCGCGAAGTCTATGCGGCGCCTGCGGCGCACGACCGGGTGGCAGGGCTGCTTGGTGGCACATCGCACCTTATCGGCATCGCGGTCAGCAGCGGCAATAAATTGAAGGCATTGGGAACTGACAAACTCGAAGCCATTATCGATCTATTGCATTCTGTCGGCTCCTATACCATTGTATTGATAGGCACCGAAGCTGATAAGGAAGAATCCTCAAGCATTCGTTCCCAAGTCAAAATGCCTGATCGGGTAATCGACACCTGCGGTATGCTCAAGCTTAATGAATTGCCCGCTTTACTTGAAAAACTGTCGCTTTTCATCGGGGTGGATTCAGGTGTCACCTACATGGCCGATGCGTTTTCAATACCGATTGTCCTGATTGCAGGCCCTGTCAACTCGACCGAGCAGCGCCCCACGAATTCGCCCCAAATCATCTTGAAAAGAAACTTGCCCTGTGCACCCTGCGCCCATGTTTTTCGGGCTCCCAACCAATGTGCCACAGGGACTCGGGAATGTATCAACGGCGTGAGCGCCGAAGAAATTGTTCAGGCCGCCCGACAATTACTGCCGTCCGCGCAATTTCGATAAAGACGATGCAGACACCCGATTCCCAATGAATGATCACAGTCATAATGCCGGACCGACCAGAATTTCAGCCCAACGACGGAAATACTTTTCCATGCCAATAGGCACCACATTCCGAAGTATTGATATCACTCTTGCAGTGTTGCTCGCAGGTCTCTTGTTCATATGGTCGGTACCGCACACCATAGCGCTGCGTCATTTGCTCATCGTCCTGCTTGGACTTGCCCTGCTCTCAACCACTGATCGCACAGCCTTAAAGCAGGTGTCGGTTGACAACTGGCTCGCGCTTGGCGCTTTGGGCATCCTTACTGTTTGGCTTGTAATCCAGGCAGTCGTTATCTCGCCGGAGCCGGCATGGGCGCTAGGCGAACTGAAAAGCCAGTGGCTGCTAGCCTGCATTGCTTTGCTGCTAGGCTTAGGCATCGGGGTAACAGCCCTAAAATCAAAAGGATTTTCGGCGACATGGGTTATTGCCGTCTTAACCGGCGTGATAATGCTGCAAACATTGATCGCGCTTGGTCAATCAATTTGGCATTGGCATCTGCATGGCAATTTATTACGGCAGATCGTCCCCATTACTGGCGGGAAGCTGGAAATGAGCTTCATACTGAACATTCTGCTCGCCATTCTCACGGTCGAACTTTTTTTTCGCGCATTACGCAAGAAGGGATTGATACCCGCCGTTCCACTGCCCCTTCTTGTTTGTGGCGCCAGCATCGCACTGTTCAGCGCCTACCTGGCCGGGGCAAGGAATGGAATTATCGGCTTGGCATTTCTGGCGGTAACATCCATCATTTTATTCCTCTTCAGCCACCGAAAATCCATGCATCCGATACGCTTGGCCGTGATTATTATTTTTTTGGTCACAGCGCTATTTGGATTCCTCGCTGCGTCCTATAAAGCCGATTCACGCTGGCAAACGTTTGCGGAAACCGTGGCAATCGCTTGGGACATTGATCACCATCACTCCTGGCTGGATCGGAAGGACTATCCCAAACTGCAGGATGGCGAAACAGTAGATATCTCTACTTATGAGCGAGTCGCCTGGATTCACGCCGGCAGCCGTCAGATCGCCGAAAATCCGCTGGGGATCGGCTACGGTCGCAGTGCGTTTGCCCATGCCCTGCGCCCTATCTATGGGTTAAGCGGAGGCGGCCATAGCCACAGCGGATTCATAGATTTTACGCTGGGCGGCGGCATACCGGCATTGTTGCTTTGGCTGTTTTTCGTCGGCAGTCTTTTTGTCGCCAGTTGGCGCAGCTACTCCCGCAGCAACAACCCTTATGGCCTGCTATTGTTTTTTCTCATCAGCGGCTATACAGGACGAATGTTGCTCGATAGCGTCCAGCGTGATCACATGCTGCAAATTTTCATGTTTCTGGTGGGGTTTCTGATGACACAAATCCGGATATCTCCTGTATGGCAGTCGCGACAGAACCGGCATCAATGACCGCCAGTCGGAAACTCAAATTCCTGGTCATCCGCCGCGACAACATCGGCGATCTGGTCTGCACCACACCGCTGATCGCCGCCTTGCGCAGCCATTTCCCCGATGCGGAAATCTGCGCGCTGGTCAACAGCTACAATGTCGCGGTACTGGAAAACAATCCCGACATCGACACCCTCCATGCCTACACCAAGGCAAAGCATCGATCCTCGAATCAATCGATCGCCCGGGTTTATTGGGAACGGCTGAAAATGTTTGCCGGGCTCCGCCGCAAGCGCTTCGATTACGCGATTCTTGCCGGCGCGCCGTTCTTGCCGCGCGCACTCAAACTGGCGCAGCTCATCAAGCCCCGGCATATCGTCGGTTTTATCGAACCGGGCAAGAGCGGAGCGCAGCATATCGACATCGCCGTTCCCTACGGACCGCCTCATCCTTTACATGAAGCCGAAGATATTTTCCGCCTGCTCGCCCCTCTGGATATCCACGGCCAGCCGCCGCAAGCACGGGTATTCGCGTGTCCGGCGGAGGTCCGCGGGGCCAAATCCCTGCTCGAGGCGCAAGCATGGCCTCCCGCTTCCCGCTTGATCGGCATCCACATCAGCGCGCGCAAGCCCTCTCAGCGCTGGCCGGCGGAAAATTTTGCAGCGCTGATCCGGCAGCTGCATCGAACCCAGGCAGCCTCATTCATGCTGTTCTGGTCACCGGGAGAAAGCGACAACCCACTTCACCCCGGCGACGACGCCAAGGCCGAGGCGATCATGAAGGCCCTGCCCGGCGTCTCCATCCTCGCCTACCCGACCCGCGAGCTCGGCCAGTTGATCGGCGGGTTGTCTATCTGTGATGCCATAATTTGCAGCGACGGTGGCGCCATGCACCTGGCCGCCGGACTCGGCAAACCGATCCTGTGTTTTTTTGGGAAATCCGATGCCACGCGCTGGCATCCCTGGGGGGGTCCCCATGTTCTGCTACAACCGCCCAGCCTGGATGTGAAGGATATCAGCGTAGCCGAAGCGCTGTCGGGCTTCGGCCACTTGCTGGAAAAAAACATTTTGTCTGGCTAATTCCAATTCGAATTAAAAACAGCATTAATTTGGAATACTCATCGCGGGTCTTTCTATACCGCCAGCTTACAGCTTAGCCCAGCGCGGCTTTTTTGACGGGCTGTGCAATGACTTCATTCCTCATGCCATTTCCATGGCCCAAGACAAATTCCGGAAGCAGTGCCTTAAGATCATTCCTGACCTCCTCATCGCTTAGCGCCGTTCCCTGGTTCAGCCAGGACATGACGCCTTCAATCCATCCACCATCAAGCCGGCGGGATCGCGCAATGCGCAGTTTGGGGTGAGTAGTCGGCAAAGTGTCTTCATCGTTTCCTATCAATTCCTCAAACAGCTTTTCACCCGGCCTCAGCCCCGTGTAAACAATCCTGATTTCATCTTTCGAGAACCCGGAAAGCCGGATCATGTCGCAGGCGAGGTCCTTAATCCTGACCGGCTCCCCCATATCCATCACGAATATGTCTCCGCCCTTGCCCATCAGCCCGGCCTGCAAGACCAGTTGCGACGCTTCCTGGATGGACATGAAATAGCGGATAACGTCAGAATGCGTAACTGTGACGGGCCCACCCTTGGCGATCTGTTCCTGGAATTTCGGAATGACGCTCCCGGTGCTCCCCAGCACATTTCCGAACCTGACTATGACGAAACGGGGCCCTTCCCGCCGCTGCAAACCTTGGCAGAGCATCTCCGCCAGACGCTTGCTCGCCCCCATGACATTGGCCGGATTCACCGCCTTGTCGGTGGAAATCAGAATGAATTTTTCCACTCCGCAGGCGATCGCCGCCCGCGCCAGCACATAGGTTCCCAGGACGTTGTTCTGAACAGCCTCCCAGGCGTTCTCGTTTTCCATCAGCGGCACGTGCTTGTAGGCTGCGGCGTGGAAGATCACTGTGGGGGAATATTCCCGCAGAATCTGTTCGACGCGCGCAGCGTTTTTCACGTCGCCAATGGCACAGACAATAGGAACGTCCGGAAAATATTCGTTGAATTCCTGCTCCATGTTGTACAAGGCGAACTCGTTCAGCTCCAGCAGCACGATCTGTTTCGGCTGGAAACGCGCGATCTGCCGGCTCAGTTCCGATCCGATGGAACCGCCGGCCCCCGTCACCATAACCACGCGATCCCTCAGGAAAGCATTCAGCCCGGCATTGTCCAGAATCACCGGATCGCGCCCCAGAAGGTCATCCACCTCGACGCGCCGGATCTGGGACACAGTCACCTTGCCGCTCATCAGATCATCAAAGGAAGGAACGGTCTGAACGCTTACCCCGGTACGGTTGCAGACCTCCACGGCACGACGGCGCGCCTCGTGGGAAGCGGCGGGCATGGCGATAATGGCATGGCTGACCCCCAATTTTTCGGCCCAGGCGGGCAAATCGTCCGTGCCGCCCAACACCCTTACCCCGTGCACCAGCCTGCCGTGCTTCCCCATATTGTCGTCCAGCAACCCGACAACGCGCCACTCCTGGCTGTGGGACAATTCCCTGACCAGTCCCGCAGCTGCGTCTCCGGTACCCAGCACCAACACCGGCTTGCAGTGCTCGTCCAATGCCCCGTAAAGGCGGTGCTCTTTCCATATCCGATAGGCAAAGCGGCTGCCCCCCATCAGCATGACCAGGAAAATCGGGTCAAGAACCAGCACCGAACGGGGCGGGAAGGGCAAAATCCGGAGCATGAAAAGAACCATCGGCCCAACCAGGGCGGCAACCGCCACTGCCGCCAGGATCCGCTTCAGATCAGGCAGGCTGGCGTAACGCCAGATGCCGCGGTATAAGCCGAAGAGCCAGAAAACAATGGCCTGCACGGGCACCACCCAAACGAGCGATTGCCACATGCCGGTAAGATAAGGCGACGTAATATCCAGATTGAAACGCAGCAGATAGGCCAGACACCAACACACGGCCGCAGCCGCCACGTCGTGCCAGAACGCCAGAAGGGCGCGGTAGTTGATGCCATTTGCCGTCAACATGGGTTCGATCGCCGCAAAAAAACGGCCCAGCGTTTGTCTATGGCCAGCATGAGCATGAGATATGCGGCCATCCAGCCAGCCAACATCGCGTACTGAAGCTTTTCCGTCAAGGACAAACCAAGGACTCCCGAAATTCCTGCCACACTCATCAGCGCATATTCGGAAAGAGCCAACTTGCGATGACTCCATCCCATCCGAATCAGACGCTGATAGTAATGCTGCCGGTGGGCGAGCCAGATTTTTTGCTTGCGCCCCATACGCTTGAGCAGGATAACGGTGGCATCGACGATAAAAGGCGAAAAAACCAGCACGGGAAACCACCCTGGCCAAAGCTCCCGCTGCCAGCCCAGTATTCCCAGGGCGGCCGCCCAAAAGCCGAGAGGTACCGAACCGGCATCGCCCATGAATATCCGTGCGGGATGAAAATTGAATACCAGGAACGCCCCTGCCGCCGCCGCCACCGACAGGCTGATCGATGCGAAAACGGCATCACCCGAAAGCCAGGCAGCCGCAGCGTAAAAACCGAATCCGAACAATCCCATGCCGCCGGCCAGCCCGTTGGCGCCATCCATGAAATTGTACAGGTTCGTCATCCAGACCACGGCCAATGTCGCCATCATGGCCCACCAGAGCGCATCATGTGGAAAATAAGCCCACATCATACCCGCCGCAGCCAGGAAATGGGCGGCAATGCGCAACAGAACCGGCAAGCCGACTTTATCGTCCAGAAGAGAAACTGCAAACAGGGCTCCACCCAACAGCAATATCGGCCAAAGCGCCCTTTCCAGAACGGGGACAAACCCCGCAACGATGCCCGCCATCAGACCCAGCCCCCCGGTGCGGGGGATGGGGGCGGAATGCAGCGAGCGGTCATTCGGATGATCCATGACTATCCTGGCAAAACCGCTTTTCAACATGAGATGCAGCACCACCAGCGTGACCGAAAAGGACAGCGCCGGGATAACGAATAAAGGGTTGCTCACTTCGGAACGGGAGAGATCAAAGGCATGGTCGGCATTCTACTCCTCTGGCCTGATGATTTGAACCCGGATCAAAATCTGCTCTGCATCAACCCCGCCGTCAGTTCAGCGAGTTCAAGAACCATTTTGCCGTTTCACCCAAGCCATAGTCCATGGAATAAGGCGGGGTCCAGCCTGTCTCCCTGCGGATGGCGGAACTGTCCACCGCCAGTGATTGCGACAGCCGGCTCACTGCCTGCTGCTTGCCGGCAAACCGCAACAGGAAAATCGGCAGAGGGAACAGCCTGGCGTTTTTGCCCAAGGCGGTCGCAAGGCGGCGAATGAGTTCCGGAGTGGAAACATCCTCGCCATCG
>Ga0210012_1002662_pt1 | contig 15294 bp, 10 predicted proteins | sample CryGeymeta201504_FD_183974 | JGI IMG/M metagenome (GOLD analysis project Ga0210012, IMG submission 183974) | Groundwater microbial communities from Crystal Geyser aquifers in Utah, USA - Crystal Geyser metaG 2015-04 (SPAdes) (version 2) | ecosystem: Environmental > Aquatic > Deep subsurface >... | reverse complement strand
TGCCATCAGCACATAGAACATCACCCCCACCCCCGCCAGATGTTTGCTGGGAAAATCGCAGCCGGGCTGGTTCGGATTCACGATACACGCCGCATCCGGCAGCGTGTCGCCGGGCAGGTGATGGTCGTCCAGTGGAATCATCTATGTAAATAAGAACACCATTTTATGAAGGGGCAGACTTTTCTTCCTTATATCATTGAGTGGTCTGTGAGTGTATTTTCTGTAAATGGCTCATTATTTACGATCAAATAGGCAAATATGTAAATAACTATCAAATTTAGCCAGTTTATTTACAATTTTATGTGTCATCTCGAAGTGGATAGTGCGGGAGTCCCCAACTCAATTTCTAGACTGCTGCCTATCCTTTCAATCAAAGATTCACTTCTTCGTGAAATGCTTGTCCAGCTCTTGCAGGATATTGGAATTGAAGAATGGCTTCTTTGAGCTTTTGGGATTTCCAGGATCAAGGAAGCGAACTTCTCCAAAACGCTTGTCCTTTTCTAGTTTTTTCCGCACGTCGTGATATTTTTTTGCGACTTTGAAGTCTTTGTATCGCTTGCGACATTCTTCGGTCAGCCGGTCGTAGTCCCACGGGAAACGATTACGGATTTGATCTTCGGTGAGTCGGACCTCGGGCGCGTTGGGGTTGTTCGTCACCTGCACTCCCAGCGCATCCTTTGCCTTTGAACGTGTAAATTTGATGTCGATGTTCACCGTCACGGAATAGGGCGATGCGGCATCGTCATTCGCGGGTTCGAGACTCTGTATGAATGCGAGAAACTTCTTCTCTTCGTGGTTCAGCACGACAGCCTCCGTCTGCTGAGGAAGGGCGACGAACGACAAGGGCATCAGATAGAAATTGAATTCGGACATGTCGCGCCCAAACCATGCTTTCGTGGCGGCGACGAAGTTTTTCAGGCTTGCGGTGCCTATCTCCTGGAGGCGCACGGGGAATGCGCCGGATCGGTTGTAGAAATGAATCGATGAATCCCGCAGTTCGAGCAACGCTTGGATGTTGGCCCATGCGTTGGCGTCGAACGCCTTCGTTTCGACGAGTTTCTTTGCGAGAAAGTCTAGGCTGTGGGTGAATGGGTTTCCGGAGCGAGTTTCTTTGATTTGGAGCTTCTTGCTCTTGGTGCCGTCTTTCTTCGTGCGCGGCTCCATGACATAGAGGCTGCTAACTCGGTTGTTGTGATCGGCCAGCCATTTTGCCTTGAGCAGCAATTCCCAGCCGTTGATGGCGAGAACAGCAAAGGCTTCTTCGCGGTAGAGAAAATCCGGCTTGTTGTAGATTTCGATGGCCGCGACCGTAGCTGCGACAGCGCGATCTAGTAGCTCCTTGGATCGAGCTTTCATGTTGCTACACTGCTTTCAAATTGAGAGCGGATGACTTTCAAGCGGCGGAGCAAGTCGTCGTAGGTCATGATCTCAACGACATGCCGGTATTTCCGCCGAATTACTTCGAAGTCCGTTCGTTGATCCGGCGTGAAGGTGTCATCGCGTCCCATGATGATCATTCCAGCGGGATTCACGATTTTGATGCGCAGGTCACCGGGGAGTTGATCTGCATACTTGCCGTTGAGCTTGTCCTCTCCCGTCTGCCCCCAGCGGTTGAGGTGATATAGATATTTCTCCAACTGCATGATTGTGCCGCTTAGCTCCCGCATGGGAACGTGGTTGTCGCGGTAGCAATTACTGGTCACCATGCATTCGGCGAAGGGTTTCTTGATTTCTATAGCATCAACGTATCCGGAAGCGTCCACGAGCAGGAAATCTATCTTCCGGTCCTTGCTCGCCAAGGTGTCACGGACAGGAGCTTCGGGGAACGCGCACACGTATTTGGGATAGAGAAATTGGAGGACTTGCAGAATCTCCGACTGCCATTGTGCTTCGGTGTAGGTGTCCGCTCTGTCGAGCATGCCTTCGATTTTCTCTACCAGTGCCGCGAATTTATCGGTTTCGTATGCACCAAACATCCTTTTTGGCTGGGTGCCCTTGGCAGAGGCCTTGCGCTCCCGGTATTTCAGATACTCAGCTTCGTGATCTGCTTGGATCGGGACGTAGTTGCGGATCATGCTGCTGACCCGCGCCCTAGCGTATTTCTTCAGCTCATAAGTGCTGGGAAACTGGCGAAGCATTTCCTCGAATACTTCCTCAGGCAACGCATCAGGATGCTCTCCGCCGACGTATAGGGTGCTGAAACCGTAATCGTTGAAGCCTCGGAATATCGGAATATTTGTTTCGGCCACAAACATCGGACGCCTGAACTTGAGCGAGCGATGCATGAACAAGTCGTATTCGATGCCAAGGAAACGACGATCGATTTGGTAGTAACCATCAACAAGTTGTCCGACGAGGAAGCGGTAGCAGGCATCCATTCCGTACTCGCCATCGTCAATCTCAGGTTGATAGATTTCCCGACGGACATGCAGGGTACGGCCTGAAAGTGCAATATCTTTTTCCGTCTCCAATGGCTTCACCAGCCAGTCATCTGCTCCTCTCTCGGGCACGTAGCGCATGAGCAGATGATTGCCGATTTTAGTAAAGTCAATCATTGGTCGCGGCGGGGGCAAAAGCTTCTTTGATGACGGCTTGAAGAAGTTGAGCTGCGTGGGTGCGAGTGAGTGTGATTTCGGTGGCCAACGCTTGGCAGTGCTCCATTAATACCCCCACCCGCTCTACGATCTCGGCTTGCTCGTCGAGAGGTGGGAGTGGAATGAGGAGGCGATCCATCTTGTTCTTTGGTAGTCCTTCTCTACCAGCTCCCGTTTGTGATGCATCAATCTTGCCCTGGAAATAAGGCGAAAGAATTACCGCATGCATGAAGCTGTTTGCTGATCGAAGCACCGGGCGCACAATCGCAACGTGCTGGTTGACGTTCGCCTCTTGAATCTCGTTTGTGACGAGGGCGCAGCGACCAATTGAACCGCCCGTAATGTTTAGTAAGAGGTCGTCGGGATATACAGTCGTTCCCTCCATCCGTGTGTGAATATTCTTGGAGATGTATGCGACATCTTCAAGAATCAGCCCCTCGTTATGGACGTTTTGTGAACGAAGAAACGGAATGCCAGTTGATGAGTAAGCTGACTTACCTCCAGACGGCGTGCTACCAGAGCCGGTTTTTTCACAAAGGTCGAGCAACCGGCACCACTCCCAACCTTCTGGAATCTCAAAGGGGATTTCTTCGGGAGTGATTTTTGGGAGGTGCTTTTCGGGGCGCATTTTTTTTGCAGCAACGAGGCGGGTCTTTTTAACTTGGATGCTGCGGAGGAGCTGGCTGGCGGGTTCCACTTCCGGGTTGGCAGCACGCCAGTCGGCGGTCAGCTTGCCCGCAATCGCCTCCTGTAAGATGGCCTGCTTGAGCTTGGCCAGCAGGGTTTCCTGGTGGGCGATTTCGTGCTGCGCAGTGGCGATGGCGGTGCGGCCTTCGTTAATTCGCTTGATGAGCTGACTTTGCGCTTTACGCGACGGCAGATTGACCTCGTAGTTCAGGAAGAAGTTTTCATCCACCCGCTTGCGGTTAGTGTTGCCTCGGCTGGCCTTAATGCAGGCTTCGAGGAAGACGGGCGACTGGAGGAAGACGTTGAAGAAATCGATCTCCACCTCGTCCTCGTTGATGTCGAAAGCGAGGAAGTCGTTGGTGACAATCGCACCTTCCAGTTCGTCCGGGATGATGCCGAATGCGCCGTTGCGCGCATCAATACGGCTGAGGATAAACTGGCCTGCCGAGACGACGAACTGGTTCTTGGTGAGGATGGTGGAGCCATCCTGCGTGCCGCGCAGACAGACACCCTTGTAGTTGGTGCGGATGGTCACCTGCTTGTAACTCGTGCCGTCTTCGACCACGACAGCGGTCTTGTTCCGCGTGAGGATATCGCCGATGCGTTTCATTCGTGGGCGTATTCTTTTTCCACGGCGGCAAGGGCTTTGGTTACGCGGTCAAGCGATTTGCGAAAAGCCGTGAGGCACTCGGGAACGCTGAGATCGTGCTCAGAGACGGCAGAGTTCGGATTCTTCACATCCAGGTCAAATCCGCGTTTCAAATCCGCGACTTTTACCTTCCACGCGACTTCGTTTTCCTCGCGGTTGTCCCACCACTCGATCATGGGGGCGAATTCGCCGAACTGGATGCCTTTGGTCTTGGAGTAGCTCTTTTGCCCCTCGGGCAGTCGGTGCTCGTAATACCAAATTTCCTTGGTCGGCGTGCCTTTCTCAAAGAAGAGCAAGTTGGTAGAGACGGTAGCCGGATGAAAAGTGGATTGCGGCAGGCGGACGATGGTGTGCAGGTTGCAATCGGTGAGCAATTTCTCCCGGATGCGCTCTTTGTAGCCGTCGCCGGTGATGCAGCCATCCGGCAGGACGATGGCGCAGCGACCGCCGGGTTTTAGCAGCTGAATAAAGAGGACGATGAACAGGTCAGCGGATTCCCGGCAGCGGTAGGTAGCGGGGAAGTTGGTCTCCACGCCGTCGGCGATACCGGCACCGAAGGGCGGATTGGCGAGGATGACGTCCACTTGCTGCTTGGGGCCGATACTGTTGTATTCGGTCTTCAGGCTGTCGCGGTAGTGGTAGTCCGGGACATCCATGCCATGGAGGATGAGATTGGTAAGGCCGAGCACATAGGCGACGGGTTTGTATTCCCAGCCGGTGATGGATTTCTGGAGAATGGCCTCGTCGTCGAGAGTGTGAACTTCTTTCTCGCGAATAAAATCTATAGCGGCACTTAGGAATCCGCCGGTGCCAGCCGCTGGGTCGAGTACCCGCTGGCCTAGCTTGGGGGCAGTCATCTGCGTCATGAGCTGGGTGATGGCGCGGGGCGTGTAATACTCGCCCTTGTTCCCTGCGTCCCGCAGTTCGATGAGGATGGATTCGTAGATCGTACCGAAGATGTGGCGGTCGTCGCTGTTGTTGAAGTCGAAACCGTTGAGTTGGTTGATGACCTTCCTCATGGCGTATCCGGACTTCATGTAGTTATTTAGACCGTCAAACACTTCACGGACGATGCTGGCACGCTCAACAGCATGGGGAGCCTGAATATTCTTGAGCTTCACGAAAAGGCCATCGATCGGGTGATCAATGAACAGGAGTAGTTCATCACCCGTGATGCCCTCTGGATCAGCTGCCCAGTTTCGCCACTGGAACTTCTCCGGAATGACAGACTTGTAACCTTCTCGAATGAGTTCAAGCTCTTGATCTTTGTCGTCAATGATCTTCAGGAAGAGCATCCATCCGAGCTGCTCAAGTCGTTGCGCGTCACCAGATATTCCTTGGTCTTCGTTCCGCATGATGTTGCGGACGTTCTTGATAATGGAAGCAATGTTTGGCATTAGTTCAGGCTACTTTATAAAGTTCGTCGGTCAGTGCATGGATGGCCGCGTCATAGGCGGGCTTGCCGCCGAATGCGCGAATGATTTCCACAGGTGAACCGAGTTTGCTGAGAGGGTCGAGGCGGATGATTTCGGGGTTTTCCAAGTCAAGCAACCCGTCGTCAGAATACTTGTCGAGTAGGGCCGAGATGACCTTACGGGCGAGATCGCCATACTTGGTAAAGTAGTCGCGCTTCTTCACCTGCTCAGCGCGCTCCTTCCGGGTAAGTGGTTTTTGCTCGAAGGCGACGTGGCAAATGAGATCGAAGGGATCGAAGCCGGAGCCAATTTCCTCATTCAACGCAGCGAAGATTACACCTCGCTGCTCCAGTTCTTCTACGATGGCGCGCTTCCTGTCGGCTTGTTTCCATGACTTAAGGAAGGCATCCAGAGAAGAGTAAGCAGTGCGGACGCTCTTGCGGGTGTAGTCGTGCAGACTCTCGGTGATGATTTTGCCGTCTTCTCCCATGTATTGGACACGCTCTTTGATGATGGTGACTTCCACACCATTGACGGTAACTTTGCGGCGCCGTTCCGGCGAAGTGGGGTCACCATCAATCGTAACGTCCGGTTTTTCCGGCTCAGGAAAATCAATCTCATCGCCAGTGATGTCGTCGGTGACAGGAGTGTCATCGGTTTCATGGTCGGTGTCTGAAATGTCATCGTCTTCTGTGGCTTCCTTAACGCGGACGGGATCACCATCGAAGTCTTTGTCCGCAAAGAGCGCAGTGACGTTGCGGAAATCCATGATAGTGAAGTAGTGCTTCCCGAAGTCCTCATTGATGCGGGTGCCGCGCCCGATAATTTGCTTGAACTCTGTCATAGAGCCGATGTTCGAGTCGAGCACGATGAGCTTGCAGGTCTGCGCATCGACCCCGGTAGTCATAAGCTTTGACGTGGTGGCGATGACGGGATACAGCTCTGAAGGGCTAATGAAGGCGTCCAGGTGATCCTTGCCTTCCTTGTTATCGCCGGTAATCTGCATCACGTATTTATTGTTGGCAGAGACGAGGTCGGCATTGGCGTTCGCCAGCTCGCGGCGCATTGCCTCGGCGTGCTCGATGTCCACGCAAAAGACGATAGTCTTGGCGAAGCGGTCACTGCCTTTTAGGAACTCGGTAATCTTGCGAGCCACGGCCTGGCGGCGTTCCTCGACAATGATGCTCTTGTCAAAGTCGGTGCGGTTGTAAATGCGATCCTCGACCAACTTACCATCCTTATCTCTGAAACCAGCGGATGGTCGCCATCCCTCAGCATCAATGTCGAGCGTAACTTTGATGACCTTGTAGGGCGCGAGAAAGCCGTCGTCGATTCCCTGCTTGAGCGAGTAGGTGTAAAGCGGGTCGCCGAAATACTCGGTGCTTGAAATCTCTTTGGTTTCCTTTGGCGTAGCGGTCATGCCAATGTGCGTGGCGGTTTTGAAGTATTCGAGGATTTCGCGCCACTTGCTGTCCTCTCGCGCGCTACCCCGATGGCACTCGTCCACAATGACAAGATCAAAGAACTCGGGGCTGAACTGCTTGTAGGCGTCTGTGTCGTTGTTGTCGGAGAGGCCTTGATAGAGGGCGAGGTAGATGTTGTAGGCCGTGTCGATCTGCTTGTGCTTAATGACGGTCATCGCCTCCTTGAAGTGGCGGAAGTCACCACGAACTGTCTGGTCGATGAGTGATGTGCGGTCTGCTAGAAACAGGATTCGCTTCTTTAATCCACTCTTCCAAAGGCGGTAGATGATCTGGAAGGCAGTGTAGGTTTTGCCAGTACCAGTTGCCATGACGAGCAAGTGGCGGTTGTTGCCTTCGTGCTGGGCAACGGCCTCGACGGTGCGGTTGATGGCGATTTGCTGGTAATAGCGCGGTGAGCGCGTGGTGCCGTCGGAGAAATAATCCTGAGCGACTATGGGATCAAGATCGTCGGAGATGCCTTTATAGGCTTTATATTTTTGCCAAAGCTCCTCTGGCGAGGGGAAAGCATCGAGAGCAAGTTCCTTCTCTATGTTGCCTGATGTAACGGTCTTGTCGTGAAAAAGGAAGCCATCACCATTGCTGCTGAAGGCAAATGGGACATCGAGTGGTTTCGCGTAACCGAGCGCCTGCTGGATACCCGCGCTGACGGTGTGATTGTTGTCTTTGGCTTCGAGGACTGCGATAGGAATGTTTGGCTTGTAGTAGAGGATGTAGTCGGCCCGCTTTTGTGCACCACGCGCATGGAGTTTTCCGCGAACGAAAATGCGACCATCAGTGAAGCTGACTTCCTCGCGAATCTGGGTGTCCACGTTCCAGCCAGCTGCCACGATGTTAGGCGTAATGAATTTGGTGCAGATGTCGCGTTCGCTAAGGGATTTCTTGTTCATTTTGGCGAATGGATATGGCGACCAATTGGTTTACGATATATGTAGCGCATTAGAACAAAGTCTATAGGGTTCAATTCTTGATGTCCACGCGCATACATATAATTGACTTAAACTGTGAAGTCTTTTTCAACTATCAGCTGTAGAGTTGAGCTTCCGCGCCATTCATTGATTTCGAGCCGGTATGCGAGATGGGTCACGTTAGGCAGCAGTGTTGGTTGGTTGAAGTAGATTCCTTCAGCGGTCCAGCCTTTCTCGGATTTAAGTGTTAGCTTTAGGTGTTTGTCTTGAAGCAGTCGCTGCTCATTCACCTCGAAGACGCCATCAAAGACCGGTGCAGGGAAACCGTGTCCCCAGACGTGGTTGCGAATGTCCTGTGCGTTGGCAATGGTGAAGTCCACTAATTCAAGTTCGCCGTCCGAGTCGAGATGCGCTTCCAAATCCTCCGAACTAAGCAAATCCTGGCATACAGCCTCAAACGTCGCTTTGAAATCCTCCAGTCGGTCTTTATAGATCGACAGACCTGCGGCTCCAGCGTGCCCCCCGAAGACTTTAATGCATCCTGGGGTACGCTTCGACACCAGATCGATTGCATCACGCAGGTGAATTCCTGAAATAGACCTAGCTGAACCTTTCAGCATACCGTCGTCGCCATCCGCAAAGGCGACCGTAGGGCGGTGGTGAATATCCTTGATGCGGGATGACAGCAAGCCAACTACGCCCTGATGGTAATCGGGACTGTACAGCACGATGGAATAGCCAGTCTGAACCGGCACAGCTGCGAGATCTTCGATTGCCTGTGTTTTCATTTCCGCCTCGATTGCACGTCGTTCTCGATTGAGTTGGTCCAGTTGGGCGGCGAGTGCTGCAGCTTCAATCGGATCATCGGTCAGAAGGCAACGAATACCAACCGTCATGTCATCTAGCCGGCCGGCAGCATTGACTCTTGGACCGACAATGAAGCCGAATTCAGATACGGTCGAGGATTCTGGCTGTTTGCCTGCCGCTTCAAGCAGTGCGCGGATGCCTGGATTGGATTTCCCCTGCCTTAGGCGTCGAAGTCCGGCATGGGTAATGAGTCGGTTCACAGGATCCAGTTTGACCATGTCAGCTACTGTGCCAAGCGCTACAAGGTCTAGTAGGTCAGCTAGTTGGGGCTGAGTTTGTTGGGTGAACACGCCTCGCTGTCTTAATTCTGCACGCAGGGCCAGCAAAACATAGAAGATCACACCAACACCGGCTAGAGGAGCTGGGAACAAGCAGTCTGGCTGATTAGGATTTACGATTAGGCAATCAGGTAACTCATCCCCCACTTCGTGGTGGTCTGTAACCAGCACTTCGATATTGTGTTCGTGAGCAGCACGAACCCCATCGATTGCCGAAATCCCATTATCTACGGTCAAGATAATGTCGGGCTTGCGATCAAGGACCGCTTTTACACCCGCACGGGAAAGACCGTAACCCAACGTGTCGCGGCGTGGGACAAAGAAATCGCACACTGCGCCCATAGCACGCAACCCCCGCATTCCGACTGTCGTTGAAGTGGCTCCATCGCAGTCCATATCACCATAGAAAAGGATGCGTTTCTGGTCACGAATTGCATCGGCCAAACGGACGGCTACAGCCTCGATGTTTTTCATCAGTCGAAAGTCTGGGAGCTGTTTCAGTTGGCTCGGGAGATCTATGTTTGATGTGACGCCGCGACCCGCAAGTATTCGCGCCATAAGTGGGGTGTGCCCTTCACGAATGAGGGTGTGGACAGTCGAGGCGGCTGGGTTGCGTCGCAAAAGTTTCATACTATTAGATTGGCCTGTCACGGCTTTGCCTTATTCGATGGGCGTTTCGGTTGTATCGAAGGAGACTCCTTGATGGCTTGGCGATTCGCAGGGGGCAACTCCTTGTCCAGCGCTTTACGCAGGGTTTCACGATGGTGGCGCCAATCTTCCTCCATAAGATTTGGGCTAAGTCGGCTACTGTTGTAAAGCCAACGCCTGAACTGCTCAAGCAAGTTGTTATTTTCTCGTTTTAGGCGCGCGTTCTCAGCCATTAGTGCTGCAATCCGAGCGTCGATAGGAGTCTTGGGTCGATTCGGTGCAGATAAAAGCTTTTTGCGGGCCTGAAAGGCATCGCTAATACGCGCATGCCGATCCAATGCTTGACGGGTATACCTGACCTTGAACTGTTTCTGAATTTGGGCGATCAGGAGGTCCCAAGTAAGTTTGTCTTGATTCCATCCGTCCAGCAGAAGAACAATGAGCTCAATGTTTTCGTCTGTTAGATTTGGGGAGCGATCGCGCCGAGCTTTATTTGGCATTGGGTAACTCACTCACTGGAGGCATTTTCAGATGGGCCGGCAAGTAGCCGAGTTGCATCTTCCATAGATTGAATGCTCTTGGCTATTGGTTTAATCGGGATTGCTCTCCTCATCATCGCTTCCCTAATCTTATTCGGTGAGCTGATATTTAGCCTGATGGGAGTGCCATCCGGAATTTCCGGGTCGTCAAAAATGTCCTTGAGATTTTTCAGGTAACGTTCTCTTCTACTATGGGCTTGGAACCATTCGGCAGCGCCAAGCATTTCTGCATCACAGTCTCTACGTGCTGCTTGTGTCAACGCCAGAGATTCGCTATAGATGGTCTCAAGAGCGGATTTTGACCTTGTATCTCCCTTGATACACACCAACTCAGTACATTGGATGCAATCTTCATGGAGTTGGCAGGGGGTCTGCATGTAGTCATGAAGGCAGTAGCCGAGGAAACTGAGATGGGCGGTTATTTTCTCTATTTCGCCGAACTGGTCACGCCGGATGAAGATGCGGTCGTTGATATTGCCGAATGGACGAGTGTCGCTGTGGAATCCCAGCCTGACTTCCAATTTGTGCAATTTATCATCAACGGAAACGTGGTCGTAAACGGAGTTTTGCGAAACATCCTTTCGTCCTGACCAATAAGCAATTTCCTGCTCTGTTAGAGTTCCATCTCTTCGCACAAGTGTATTCAGATAGTGGCGCAATTGGTGGCTGGTGAGGCTCAGAAACCCGCCTTGACCATCATGGTAGCCATATCGCTCGAATATCGTAATGACATGTCTTCGCTTTCTTGGTGGTGGCTTTAGCCCTGATGCAAGCATCCCGTGAGTGACACGCTGGAACATGGGTTGAATGCATCCGGAGCCATGCTCCCCAAACTCTTGATAGCGGAGTACGCATAAGGCTTCGCTGTATTTGAGGCCGGTTTTTACATCCATGATTGGAAAGTCCTTGGGCAATAGGTTTAGGATTGCCCGCTCCAAGTCGGCGAAATTCACGGTCGAGCCCCTTCCATTTCCCATAGTGCGTAGGATGCGATGGGACTTTAGAAAACGTGAAATACGCCCAGATTCCTGGTGAATGTGCTTGTCCAGTTTTCGCACTTCACCACCGTAGAGGATGGCACGTACCTCTTGCACATTAAGTACGGTTTTCTGCCGCAGATATTCAAGGTGAGATGGTAAGTAAATACGGTTGGGGTTCGCCTCATACCAGCGTGCAAGCTCACGCGCAGGCTCTGTGATTCTCATTATTCGATCATGTGCGCGTAGGGCGATATCACGCATGGACGGTACTACGTTCTTGAGCAACGGCCGAGCACCCTTGGCAGGCTGCCATCGCTTGCTTACCCCTTGCTCCTGGGAGTCGGGGTCAGTCCATGGTGTGAGCAAGTCGGCTTGTGCAAAAAGAAGTTCAACGGATCGATCCGGAGAGCAGAGCATTAACGCAATGCCGCTGGTCGTGAACGTAGTGCGAAGGTCGGTATCGTCACGACGAAACAGTTCGGCGCACGCTTCAATCACACGGGGATCGGGTAGTTTCTTTGTGCGCAACTCATCAAACTCGGAACCGAGGCGAATAGTATCCCTCGACCCCGTTTGACGTATTGGACTCGTCCAGTATGTTGGCAAGGCCACCAATTCACTCAATAACATTGCGTCCCAGATAATGGCTAACTGAGTCGCTATCCTGGGGGCTGATTCCAACTTCCATTCATTTTGAATAATTTCGCATGCCTGTTCCAAGATGGCGACCGACACGTCCGTTGGATCTGTGGTTTCACTTCTTTCCAGTGCTGCGAGAAGTGCGTCCAGTGCTGCCTTCCTTGTTTTGACGCCGGTCGTTGGGCGATTTAGGTGCAAGTGGGCCAGCATTGCTTTGGAGAACTGGCGGAAAAGATTGGGTTGTAACTGATCGGCTGGAATATGCGCTGATGACTGTTTATTCACGAAGTGATGCTTCGGGTTGTAGCTGCGGCGTGCAAAGTAGAGGTATCCCTTCTGCCCTCTTTGACAGACCCCATCAAGGGGCCATGCATTGTCATTAAATGGATGTTCACCTTTGCCCCACGCACCTCGGCTAATGTATTTTTCGATGAACGAATCGAGGTTGGCGCGGGCTTCCTGAGCTGAGCGGGGAATTAGCCGTGTGGTCATATCGTTTGCTGGGCCAGGATATCTCGACATCTTAGAACGATCTGGGCGCAGCCCAGAATCGCCAGATCCCGAATTTTAGCAATTCGCTCATCGGCCTCCACGCGTTGATCGCGGTCAGCCATCATGCGATCTAGCACTGACTCGTGGTCTGCGTCGAGCCAAGGCTCGAAACTTCTGCAACCGGCGTAGCAGGCGATGGGGCGTAATTGACTACACTGGCTGCAGCTTGCGCAACTGGCAAGAGTCTTCAAGTTGCCGTGCTCATCGAGCCTTAGGTCGGGTATGCGACTACTGGGCGTGGGGCGAGTTGCTTCGGTTTCGCTACGAAGAATTTGCAGCTGTGCACCAAATGCTTGCGCCAAAGGAGCCATCTGAAAGGCGATTTTTTTGCTGAAATTGGCTCGGATTCGATTAGTGATTTCAAAATACACTTTGACATTGTTTGTGTTGCGGTGCCCCATCAGATGGGCTAGCGTGAAGATATCGATTCCCTCTTCTGCACCACGCTGTGCGAAGCTGCGCCGAAAGCGTACGGCTGACCCGGGAACGAGCTTTCCTCCCAGACGAACCGAGTGTGCTTGGATTTTCTTCAGTGTTTTAATAATTCGGTATGTCATGTTGAGATCTGACGTGTGATACGCAAGTCCGGAAATATGATTTTTTGTGGCGATGTCTACAGATAAGTCTGGGAAAAGGGGGGCTTCTCCCGCATCGACCAACAATGAAGAGAATGCTTGTTTGACCGTCTCGCAGTAGTCCAAAAGTACATCACCTGTTGTCGGCTCCAAGGGGAATTTGCGGAACTCATCGCGCAAACCTTGGTTCTTTCCCTTGATCAGAGGTGCTCGCAGGAGTACACGGCCATACTTATCTCGGTCGACATCGCAACATTTTGCGAGTGCAAGTTGCTTAGGACGTAGGCCTAGTAGTGCAATTAAGCGGACTTCCAGTGCGCGATTAAGCTCGATGTTTCCAGACTCAAGTGCGTGATTGAGGCCTTCGAGGAGAGCATTGAATTCTTGGTCATCAAACGGGCCTTTTGTGGGGTCGTGGATGGCTACTGCTACACCAGTTGGCCCCTGTTTGCAGGGCGGGTACGTATGTGAAAGTTCTGACGAGATGCCTGGGTAGTGTCGTTTTGCCCAGTTCTGGATGAATGATCTAATTGAGGCTGCTCGCGTTTCAGCACGTTGAGAACTTCGTGCCCATTGAGCAATATCGTCAAAGCTCAATTCATCGAGCGTTGATTTTCGAAGACTCGCTAGGAATCTCATGAGTCGAAGTGTGTCATTAAAGATGCTTTGTACTGACACGCCTGAAAAATTTATCGTAGCAATAATCAGCGCCTGCTTATAACCGTGAAGGAATCTAGGTGTGACTTCTGGAAGGGAATTGAAATTGCAGCTCACATTTTTGCCGATAGACTTGTACTTCCAGTGAGTCGTCCGTGGATCGAATACGGCCCCATCCTTTGATTTGACTTCCACTGGCAAGGGCTGATCGGCAATCTGGGAAAGCCACATTTCATCTAGGCGTTCATTCATCTAGCACCATCCGTAGGCAGAACTTTTTGTGTGAGAATGGGAGTGGCCTTGTTCTGCAATCTAAGTGAACTCTCATAGGACTGTTCGTCCGCGAACTGGCGGGTATAGTAAGCAGGCATCTTGCTCCGTTCGCTCCAGCCACCCAGCGTGCGTAGTTCTTTTTCAATCTCGTAGATATCTGTTCCCTCGGCATAACGTCGACGTGCATGATTGCTCGCCCAGCTGTGTCGCAACAAATGGGGGTGGAGATGGGCAAGTTGCGGAATCTTGCGCAGGGACCGAAAGATATAGTTTACAGAGCTCTGCTCTAGTGGATTGCCATCCTCAGACACAATCAAATACCGATGCCGCCCCTTCACTTTCTTGTGCCTTAGCACTTGATAATTTTTAAGTAACCGGAAAAGGTGGTCGCCAATAGGAATCTTATAGTCTCCACTTTTGTTTCCCGTTTCCAACTTGCGTGGGTTTTCAGGATCATCTGGTCGCCGAAGCACAGATATGCGACCTGTGTGTGTTTCTATATCTGGTACTTTAATGCCGAGGATCGCCCCGCGCCGAGGTCCGCAAGCGAGAAATAGCTCCACGATAAGTTGGTTGCGTGAGCGAATGAAGGGGTTATCTTTCCATGGATTGAGAGGGGAATTAGGCTGAATTACCTCTAATAATTTGGCTTGCTGAACTTCTGTCAATCCCTTTGGATCCCCTATGCCGGATGAATCTCGAATGTTCGTAGTTTTTGATTCGATATACGTGTCTATTTCGTCCTGTAGGACTGTTAGCGAGATTTTGCTCTGCCCACGCGAGCGGAGGATTTGTGCATTGATGCGCCACCAAAGATACTCACGAATTAACTGAAGCCGGAGTGCTGTGGTTCTTGACGTAACCGTCAGCTGTTGCTGGGTTCGTAATTTTGATCGGAAATTTTCCAGACTGACTACTCTTGAGTGCTTCTTTAAAGCAGGTCTATCGTCGCCTTCCTGATTGGTGAAGGGTTTAATTAACTCAGCAGGTGAGTTCATCTGCTCAATCAGATGATCGATTTCTCGAACACTTATCCATTCACCGCGAGCCAGGCGTGGCGTTAGATCTTGTGCTTGTGGTAGGGCTCGGTATAAGAGCAATACAGCTCTAAGTTTCATAGCTATTGTATTTGCCGCGCCACCTTTGGGGCGGAGCTTTTCGATGACCCACAAAGAGGACCACCAATCAGGAAGGCCATGCTCGTCTATGAGTACGGAGTGATGCTCTCCAGAATTTAGAATGATCTCAGCAACGCGCATGGTCATAATAAAAGTTACAAAGATTACGTTTCAACAGTATGTCAATTATAGACCGATAGAGATAATTATGTAAATAAAATACAACCATCTTTAACTTAGATTAGAAATAAGGAGATAACTCAAAATTTAGTGGATATATTTACAGTATGTATTATCTTCCACAGGTTGGTCGGTGACCAATACATCCATTCCGAACTGCTTGGCCTCGGCCACCCCGTCCACGCTGGCGATGCCGTTATCGACAGTCAGCAGAATATCCGGCGACATGCGTTGGGCTAATTGCACAATCTCCG
>Ga0210012_1002654_pt1 | contig 15340 bp, 9 predicted proteins | sample CryGeymeta201504_FD_183974 | JGI IMG/M metagenome (GOLD analysis project Ga0210012, IMG submission 183974) | Groundwater microbial communities from Crystal Geyser aquifers in Utah, USA - Crystal Geyser metaG 2015-04 (SPAdes) (version 2) | ecosystem: Environmental > Aquatic > Deep subsurface >... | reverse complement strand
CAAACCTTTTTGAAGTAGGACCAGCTGTGCCTACATCATTTGCCTCTCAATATTCATGGCGTGTTCCAGTAGAGTCTGGTCCGAATGCTGGAAAGCTATTGCTAGTCTTAGGGACCACTGGCTCCGTGAACAGTACATTTATATATACGCCTCAAAAGCCCTCCTACAACTTTACCTCGGTAAATATTCCAAGTGGCACCATGCTTACCGGTCTCGCTCCAGATTCAGCTATAAATGTGGCAAATATTAATGTCTTGGGAGATGTCTTGATCGAGGGTACTATTAATCTTACTGCCAAAGGTTATGCAGGTGGTGGAACGGCTCTGGCTGGGTATGGTCCAGGATCAACTACTGGTTCTACGGGAGGTGGATGTGGAGGCAGTTACGGTGGGGTAGGTGGAGTAGGGGGTAATACATCGTGTACTCCTGCGGTGGCATATACATCAGACGACTCAGGAAGCGGAGGTAGTGGTGGGGCATCAAGCGCGGGAGGGGCGGGCGGTGGGGCAATTATCATCAGTAGTGGTGGAAGTATTACCATAGGTGCAACGGGATCTATCGTGGCAAATGGTAATGCTGGTGTAGCATCTGGTGCTAGCAGAGGGGGTGGTGGTAGTGGAGGACTAATAAAACTTCTTGGTACAACGGTAACTAATAGCGGCTCGTTAACAGCAAGCGGCGGAGTCGGAGGTAACGGTACCATCAACGGCGGTGGCGGTGGTGGTGCAGGACGCGTGAGTATTTCATACAATACTGCATTTACTCCAGGAACCATTACAACTGTAGGGGGAGCAGGAGGAACTCCCAATGGAGTTGCTGGTGGAAGCTTGGTATATGTTTCAGCTAGCACAAACCCAATTCTTTACGTACTGGGTGGACAAAATAGCGCAGGTGTGGCTCAATCAACGATTTCTCAGGCAATGATCGACTCTGGGATAGGAAGTGTAGGTGTTTTTGGAAGTTCTGCAAATGCACTTTTGGAAGCTGTATCTGGATTAACGGCAAACACATTTACTCTTGGATCAGATACCTACATCTATATAATCGGTGGACATAATGGTTCTACCGATCAGCCCACCGTGTATAAACTACCGTTAGATTCTGTGGGTACGGTCAACGCCGGCTCAACCACCAATCAAACGCAATTAGCGTCGGGGATTTCACATCACACCACAACGACCGGTTCGATTTCATCTACAAACTATATATGGGTAATCGGGGGATTAAATGGATCGACTGCACAATCAACAGTCTATAAAGGAACGATTGATAGTAGTGGCGATATTGTTTCGTTAACCACCAGTGGACAAGCTTCTTTACCACAAGGACTGTACGGTCATGCAACGTATTTTGATACCGTAGGATCCGTCAATTATTTATACGTTACCGGCGGCACCACAACAGGTGGAGCGAAACAATCAACCGTATATCGTGCAGTTGTTGATGCATCAGGAAACGTAGGAGCATTTTCAACCGTTGGACAAACCCAGTTAACAACCCCAATCTCCAATCACCAGACCTTTAGGTTTACCGATACCTCATCAAATAGATATACCTACACCATTGGTGGAAATACAGGAACGGTTCAAAACGGAGTGCTAAAAACGCTGTATTCACCAATTGATCAAACGACGTATGCGCTTAGTAAAACAATTTCGAGTGTAGATCTCACGAACAAAAACAGCATTACTTTTGAGATATATTCATCCCGAACAGGATCATATATGGCATATGAATTTTACAACGGATCCGGTTGGCAAAGTTGTGGAGACAATTCTGACTTTTCATCAGGTGTGTTTTCGGTAAGTTCTGCAAATGTTTGGGAAAGAAAAACGTGCGACATTAGTGCGGTTTCTCCACGCTCATCAATTACTCAAATTCGGTATCGTGTAACATCTTCCTCCACAACTGAGTGGACGGCGTACATTGATGACATTAATGGAATGATTAACGCAGCAACAATTTCGAACACCAGCTTTGGAGGGACCGCCTCCCTTTCAACAGCTAATCTTGATATTAATGCACAGGGAGATGGAGCAATTCGATTGAATTACGATGCAACCAACTCGTTAGCTGGAACTGGTGGACTCAAGGTGTATAACGGTGGTTCAACGTTGCTTTTTAGCCTAAACTCTGCGGGGAATGGGTATGTGTCAGGAAATCTTGGAATTGGCACCACAAATCCAACTTCAAAACTTACGGTAAATGCGGCTTCGCCGTCTGCAAACGCTCTTTTGTTTAATGTTCAAAATACTGGTTCAAACGTATTTAGTGTAGATGCAGAGGGTGATTATTTTTACGATGGGACAGGATCATCACCATCGGCCGATGTGGCAGAAGTTTATCCTACGGATGAGGTTGATATGAAGCCGGGGACAGTGGTTTCATTGACGATACCAACGGACGAACGGGCAGGGCATGCCCAGCCCCTACAGGTTGGTCGATCAATCATTGCATCCGATCCGGATATACTCGGCGTTGTTACTACCAAACCTGCGTTGTTACTCGGTAGTAATGTTGAAAACGGGGTTGCTGTTGCACTCATTGGACGCGTGCCCGTAATCGTAAATGATCAGAATGGTGATATTAAAAAAGGTGACTATGTAACAAGCAGTTCAATCGCGGGTGAGGGGATGAAAGCAACACAGGCGGGGATGGTTGTGGGAAGGGCGCTATCAGACGTGAGTTGTAAAGATACAAGTAACAACAAACAAGAAACAATAAATATCTGTACCGTTACCATATTTACGAATTTGAGTTGGTACGATCCAACACACGAGACGTTAGCCGAGACTTTAGTCTTAACCACAACACCAATCGATGCAGGGAAATATAAAGACTTAACAACTGACAAGATGATGATCAATCAAACGTTGTCCGTTTTGGGCGCATCAAAATTATCTGATGTAACGGTCACGGGCAGTCTAAACATCGGACTTCTATCCATCGACAATTCATCCATACACGTTGCCGGTGGAATTCTTAAACTTCAAAATACGTATCGATCAGGCAACGTCGAGGTTTTCGGTGGCAAGATTATTATGAAAACAGACGGATCTATTGAGGTAACTGGCATGGTCACTGCTGATCAGATTGAGGCAAATGGATATACTGTGTTGGGATCAACAATCGGAACAGCAACTCTTTTTGCAGATCAGTTATCTGTTCGGGTTTTGAATGATACCGTTACTGATGAGAGTGAAGTCTTTATTACAGCTAAATCAGCCTCTAACAAAAACCTTGCAGTGACTGAGGTGAAAAATGGGGAGTTCACCGTTGTAATTGAAGAGCCGGCGCTCATAAAAGACCTGGACTTTTCATACTGGATTGTACAAACGCAGTAATGCCGATATTTCCTGTAGAGACTGGGTGTGCACAGGCTTCTGTTGTTTTACCAAATTTCTTTGTGTAGTATTGAAATATGAGTACCCGTTATGGATTTACCCTGATTGAACTTCTTGTAGTTATTGTCATCATAGGTTTATTAGCCGGGATTGGTATTGCAAGTTTTGGAGGTTCTTTAGAGCGCAGCAAGATTGCAAAAGCCCAGTCTGATCTTAAAGAGATCAAAGATATTGCAACTGCTGCACAGCTTGCGAGTGGTAAAACGCTCATACAGATTACCGGAAGTAATTGTAGCCTTTGCTATTATTGCCGTGGACTTGGGGATTTGCGGAACGTTGCAGATACCCATACGTGTGCTGTTGCATGGGATAATATTGTTACGACTATCAATGCTACAGGAGGTGCGATTAGCGGTATTTCAGATATAAAACGCGATCCCTGGGGAAGCCCATATTATGTTGACGAAAATGAAGGTGAGTATAGTGCTACGGATTGCAGGCGTGATTTTTTTGCATCAGCGGGTCCAAATGGAACGATCGATACGTATTCACTTATAGACAATCATTACATCTCAACGTCTGACGATATTCTCATTAGTATTCCCTTAAGCTCTACTTGTCCGTGATGGTCTAGTCGCCATTTCTTTTGTATACAACGTAACTTGAATCACTCATTAATGATTCCGTCACATTATCTTCCCAATATCCACCAAACTCATCCCACACATATCCACCAACGGGACTGTATTTTTCAGAAAGTAAATCATCAAGGTAATCAATAAATTGCGTTGGGCTTTTTTCATCCCACAGTCCACTCATCTCACGTTTTGAAACAACGATAACCGTAGGTTGGTTTTGAGTAAGGTCATCAACAGCTTCCTTCTGATATTGCTCACGATATGTTGTTGGAAGATTAAGAGGGTAGGTAATTACAAACTTACTGACAGATTTTCGCTGAGCATAAAAATATATTTCTGGCTCTGAACCTGCAACAAAAATTTTATCGTCTGGGGTTGTTATCAGTGAAACGTGACCTGCAACTTCTTTCGCTTCGGCAAATGGATTAACCGTGCCATAAACCCAGTTAACAAGCTCTAGCGATGTAAGACTGAATTGTTGTTTAAACGGAAGTAGAAGTAATATAAGAGTGACTAATGTAGTTATTAAAAGTACTGGATTTCTTCGAGTTAAAACAAACTCCTTGGAAAAAGAGTTAATTCCAGCTGCAACCATAAGGGCAATGAACGGTATGATCAAAAGATAGTAGTGGCCAATGGGAGTGGTGTAAATCGTAAGAAATCCAACAAACCATAGTGATGGATACAACATCCAATGTTTGGGGCGTGTGATAAAAAACCAAATAATTGGTAATGCCAAAAACCAGTAGTATCCAAATTTTCCTAAATATGTAATAGCATTGTCTAGCCCAAGGCCAAACGAAGTAGCGTATGCGCTATTAAAAACAACAACCTGTTCCCAAAACCCAGGGAATCCACCACGTAAAATTATAGGAAGCATAACAATGAGGGTTGTTATAAGTCCACTAAGTGTGAAAACGGTAAACGGTTTAACGAGTGTTTTCCATTCGTTGTTTGTTTTAAACATTTCCCACAACCAAAAAACTATAAGTGCGCCAAGAATTGGGAAGGTAATTGGTTTATACAGAATTGCAATTGCGGTACAAAAACCCACTACTACCCATCCGTATGTAGGCATAACCTTGTCTCTAAATTTTACAAAAAGTGCAACTGTTGTCATGAGGGGTAGAATCATGAATTTTTCGGTATTCGCGGCAAACGGCGTAAGGACTGGAAACATGCTAATACATGCGTAGATAAACATCGCAATCCACCATGCACCTTTCCCCCATTCTTTATAGGCGATGTAGCCTACAAGAAGTATTGTTCCCAGAGAGAATATCAGAGCAAAAATGCGTGGTGGCCAAACAGCAGTTGGGTTAATGAGTTGACCGAAAGCGTATGTGTATACAATCATGGGCGGTTTTTGTAAAAATGAGTCTTTGTAGGGAACTCCACCGTCGTGTAAGATCATGGCGCTGTACGCATATTCCCCTTCATCTCGCTCGAATGGCGCCGTAATACTATTAAAATTAAGAAGATAACATAACAGAGATAGTGCAACGACGAGAGATAAGTTCTTTCCCGTAACGAGATGTGACGTGCGTGTTTTAATTTTTTTGAAGGTTGTTTTTAACATAGATATTCAGTTTATGTTCATCGTTTTTTGCATATGTCGTTTGGTAACGATGCGGCTTTGCTAGATAAAGTTCGGGAATATTATTAAAATCATAATCGTCTATGTCAAAATGTACGGCAGTATAACTATCTTGCAAAAGTAACATTTGAAAGGTTTCAAGAAAATTATTGCGATTCTTGCGCATGATGATTATGTCTGGCTGAACGGTAGAATCTTCTAAAAGATTATTCCCCACGTACCCAATAGTCACTTTACTGCCAAGATAATACGCATACGAAAGTTCTTCATAATTTGTAGCAATTATAAGGTCCGACGTATCGGGAAAGGTTTCCTTTATATAGGGAATTGCGAAATCAAGTGGTCCCTTGTATTGGTGGGTAATTTCATACACATGACCCGAAATGTGCGAGACCTTTGGGACGATTGAAAACAAAAGGGTAGCCAAAAAAATTGGAATAGTCACGAATAACACATCGCCTTTTAACTTTTTTGAGGAGATATTAAGTATCCCCCGAATAGTGATGTATAGATCAATCATAATAACAAGATTTAATATTGGTATAAGTGCCATCAGATATCGCTCAAATAAATATGGTGATCGAGCAATAAATAGAACATATACGACAAGGTACAAGGTTAAAAAATGAGATAAACGGAATGTCTTGTCACGATTGTTTTGATAGTAGTTAGTTATCCATGCCGCAAGTTTTACTACAATAAATAGACCAAGGAATTCGTAGGAGAATAAAAATGAAAGTGTTCGATTAAGGTTAAACCAATATAGATGCATGTTAAACCCCATGAATTCACTCAATGCATTGGCGAGTGGCAAAATCTTAAAAAACGAAAATACCGGAATGCTGAAAAGAAATGTTAACGCTAAGGGCAGTGAATGAACGAGGTAATCTTTTATGGTTAAGGGTTTGAGTGTTCGGAAGAATAAATGCCAAACTTCGGCGATTCCAAGCGTTATGGTAAGTATAAAAAAAAGTGGAGGAAACGTTGTGAGTGTTGTTATGAGTAGAGTTAATAGTAAAAGTGTGTAGGTTACAAAATTTTTGCGTGACAACGTACTACGGTTATGTCTAAAAACAGTATACAGCCACAATGTTGCACCCGACACCAGTATGGTAAGTGAGTAGTAGCGAACTTCGCGTATGTGAAGCGTTAATGAAATTGAGAGCATGCACAAAAAAACATACCCGCTATAAAAAAGCCATTTTAACCTTCCATCAAAAATATTTCTAGCAACGTGTGCACACAGTAAAACGCCCGCTAAACCAATAAGTGTAAACGGTATGCGGATGAGTGCTGTTTTGGTATAGATATCTGATACAAATGATGAGAGTTTTACCCCGATAGCTGCAACATAAAATTGCGTCCACGATGATGTTATATAGGCATCATAAGGTTCCCTGATGGCGAGGCTTTTATCAGTCAGTTCAAGAAGGTTAAGCGTATTTTTCCCATCCTTGGATTTGGGATATCCATATTCGAGAATTCGTTGACCGGCAACTGCCGTTTCTGCTTCGTCTTGCCATAAGAGTGGATAGGCAATGTTTAAAAAGACGCTGGCACAAAATAGTAAAAAGATCATCAGAAACAATATCTGAGGGATTTTTTTACCAATACCTTTAATCATTGTTTTTACTGAGCGAAACCATCATGTCATGCATAGGGTAATAAAAAGTAAGATTGGCAATACCAAGTTGGTGTGTAATGTGGCGCAAACGTTCAAGTTTAAGTTTTGAAAATACAAAATCAAGACTTCGCTCAAACCCCCACAATTTAATTTCATCAACCGTAAATCCTGCCTCCTTTGCAACAATAGAGATCGATTGTGGGGAGAAATAATTTATGTGCTGGGGAATCTTTTTATATCCGTACGAGTATTTTCCCATAAGTTTTGTGTCCCAGCTATCAATATTTGGCATGGTCATAAATAATTTTCCTGACTGTTTAGGTTCAGATTTTTCCGTAAGCCACACATAAAAAAAGTTTAAAACTTCACGAAAGTTGGGGAGGTGTTCAATAACGTCGAATGCAACAATAGCATCAAATTGGGATTTAGAAAACAGGTCTACAGATAGTGGCGGGGTATATGTTGGAATGTTAAAGGTTTTGTGAACATGTTCCATCGCATACGTTGAAACGTCGTATGCATACAGTTGGTATCCACCTTTTTTGGCTACACCCACAAAATCCCCAACCCCACCACCAAAGTCAAGAATTTTAGAACTAGCCTGAAGATGTTTGTTTACATAGTTATACTTTCGCGTGGCATCTTTAATAAAATCGGGTGATTTTTTATCATCAAAATAATCGGGGGAATAAATGGTATTTGCTTGTTCAATCGTAGGATACGGATCCAAAACCCCAAATCCACAGTTGGGACATTTCATAATACGGTACGAACCCTGTTCATAAACTTTGAATAGTTTTTGGTTTTGGCAGATGAGGCACGAATAAGTCATGTGGGTTTTATAACTTCTATTAGTATATTCGCATCTGTCATGTTTTGTTGGTTGATAATACGATTAAACAGTTTGTCTAGTATCTGTGAGCGAATGGTGGGGAAAAACACAAAGCGCTTCCCGGTTAGTTTTTTAATAACCATGCTGGGTATTGAAAATGGAAGTAACAATTGATACATAAGAACCTGTTTTTTTGAGATAGTTCCCGAAACTGAAATAAGGTTGAATCCTTGTTTTTGAGCACGTTTAATCCAATCATCTTTTAAAACAAGGGGTTGGTGTTTAAAAATGTTATGAAAGATGGAGAGGAAAAAATCTTTAAAAAACGGAAAGAATAAAAATTGGTTAAAGGTACTGGTGGGGACCGTAAATACAAATCGTCCGCCTGGTTTGAGTATTCGATAAACTTCATTAAAGACTTCATCAACGTTGGGAATATGTTCAAGCGTACTGATCGAAAAAGCGGTTTGGATACTCTCTGAGTTTAAGGGTAATTTTCTGGCATCGGCAACGATACATTTTTTATAGACGTTACTTTTTTGTGCATGAGCAATTTCTCGGGGATCGTAGTCAATTCCTATGTCAATTGGTTTGTCAAAAAAAACAGACGAAAATTCACCAAAACCACATCCAAGGTCTAGCAAAGGAGTGGAAAGGTTTTGTTTTGATAATGCAAGCGCTTCCTGAGTTCTCCATAGAGACAATGAAAGTGGGGCTATCCGCAAGAATTTTTTAAAATAAGTTGTGTCTTTTCTGGGATTAAAAAATCTAAACAACCAAATAATCCACACTGCTTCGAGTATGATTTTAGAAGACATTTTGGGAGTTCCCGCTTGGCGTTGGGAAAAAACTATAGGAATCTCGCCGATTTTTTTACCTGACTTTTGCGTTCGATATTTTAATTCAATTAACGCCGCGTACCCTTTGGCTGAAAGTTTTTGCGCACTAATGGATCGTAGGGTGTGGTTTGTAAAACACATAAATCCAGAGGTGCAGTCACTAAGCTTAAGACTTGTTATCAACCGGACATATCGATTTGCCCCGGCACTAATGATAAGTCGACTAAGAGGCCAGTCTAAAATTCTTACCCCTCCAAGATAGCGAGAACCAACAACAAGGTCAACGTGTCCGCTTTCAAAAAGTAATCGAGGAATATCGGATGGGTTATGTGACCAGTCAGCGTCCATGGTTATAATTCTTTCGTAATCTTTATCAAGGGCCCACGCAAATCCTGTAGAGTATGCTTTACCCAAACCGTCTTTTATTTGTCGATGGAGAACAAATACATTTTGAGGGGTGTTTGACAAAAGTTGTTCGGCTATCATGCCAGTTCCATCAGGAGAGTTGTCATCGACAATTAAAACGTGGATGTCTGGAACTGAGTTAAGAATTGCCGGAACTAATGTTGGAATGTTATCTTTTTCGTTATAGGTAGGAACAATGACTAAGGTTTTCATGGCGCAGGTTGTAGTTGTCGCTTAATTTCACTGTGCAAAGGAATGCCGTTTTTTTGCATGAGAGCTAACGTTTCGTTTATCTTTTGTTCATCCTTTTGATTGATGTAATAGATAAGGGTGTAGTTATACGCATCAGAGTATCCAGGATTAATCTCAATTGTTTGCCGCCAATAATCAAGCGCTTTTTCAAACTCGTCTTGCTGGTAGTACGTTAATCCTAAATTAAAAAGCGCATTGTCGTAAAAAGGATTATTCTCGAGCTCGGACAAATATTCTATCTCCGCTTTTTCAAACTCTTTATTATTCATATAAATGACTCCAAGATTATTGTGAGCCATCTCTTCTTGTGGATTAAGTGTAAGTGCCTCATTGTATTGTGTAATCGCCTCATCAATTCGTCCTTCAAAATATAACATCACGCCGTAATTTCGGTGTGCCAGTGGTGCGTGTGGTGACGTTTTTGTAGCCTTTTCCCAAAATGTAAGACGGTTTGTAAAACTAAATGAATGGATGAGGGTAATGAGCGCAAAAAGTGATGCAACAATACCAAACGTCCATTTCTGAACCTTTTCATTCTTTAAAGCTTCAACCGGAATACGAATTTCGGCAAGAATAATAATTATGCCAAATAAAGGAATGTAGGCGCGATGTTCCAAAAAATCCGCAATTACATCGGGGTTAGGGCGTATGAAAGAGGGTAGGAGAAATGCCAAAAACCATAACAAGCCAAACGTTATCTTGCTCCAGTTTTTGGTAGAGAAGAAGATAGTAATAAGTAATAAGGTAAAAGTAATGAGGACACCAATCCATAGGTTTGAGTCGGCGAAGATTGGCAGAACTGAAAGGTTGATCGGAATAATAATCTTGCCAATGAACAAAAATACGGCCAGCCAATTGTTAATGCCTGACTGCAGAATTGTTGAGATTGTATAACCGCTCGCACTTCCAATAGCAAGCTGGCGCAAGATAAACCAAAATAATAATGAGCCAATCCATCCGCTTGCTAATATGAATGTTTCTTTTGCAAATCGTTTTTTAGGTTCAAACAAAAAAATGTAGGCATAAAAAATTGGTCCCATAATGAGAGCGGTTTCTTTGGTGAATAGTGCCAAGGTTGTAAAGAGTAGGTAGTACCAAAGATCACGGGTTTTTGCCTCTTTAAGATATGTAATCAAAAATATAAAGGTAGTAAATACAAAAAGAGCAGCAAGTGAATCGTTTCTACCCGGAATCCAGGCAACAGCTTGGGTCAATACTGGATGAATTGCAAAAAGTAATGTCGCCCCAGTTACGAGTTTTTGTGAATAGTTTAATTTTTTAAGAAGAATAAAAAGTGAACTTACAGAAAGCATGTGGATTAGGATATTTGAAACATGATAAAACCAAGCAGAAGTGTTTGAGATGAGGGAGTCAAACATAAATGAAAGCGTAAGAAGTGGGCGGTAGTATGATGCCGAGTGTTGTGGCAAGTGAAATACATCCATCTGAAACGCAGCAAAAATGTTACCAAGATTTCGTAAAAACGTGATGTTATTTAAGATTAAGGTGTTATCGTCAAAATAGGTGAAATCAAAAAAGAGAGTGGGGAGATAGATTACAAAAACAATAAACAAAATCCATTTGAGTGGAGTAAAGTTTATCTTTTCAGCGGGCAGGTTTTGTGGCTGGGGTTGAACGTGGTTGAGTTGCTGTTTTTTCCTTCGCTTTTTGGACATGGGTTTATTGTATAGCAAACGCAAACTTGCCTGAGCAGGCAGGACAGAATGCCTAGCTTCGTTCTACGTCATGCTGAATTTAATTCAGCATCTGGATCCCGAAATGAATTCGGGATGACACATGTAAAATTCTGTTCTATCGTTTGGGATTGTAATCGCCTTTCAAAAAATGGAACGCTGCCTTTAGTGTCCCGAGTCCGTATTCTATGCTTCGAGTAAGGTTAATACTCGATGCTTCAGGCATGTAGCGTACGGGTACGGAAAGTTCACCAATAGAAAATCCTGTGGCAATTGTTTGAAAGAGTACTTGAGAATCAAACATGAAATCGTTGGAGTTACTGTCAAAATCTATGGTTTCTAAAACTTCACGTCTGTAAGCACGCATGCCCGTATGCCATTCCGATAAATTGTGACCGGTAACAATGTTTTCAAATAAACTTAACGCGCGATTTGAAAAATACTTATAGTAGGGCATGCCGTTTGCTAGTGCTTCTTTTCGGGACCGAATACGAGAACCAAGCATCATGTCAAAATATCCTTCGTCCAATAAACTTACCATGTGGGGGATCAGTTTGGGGTCGTACTGGTAATCGGGGTGAAGCATGACAATAACATCGGCACCTTGTTCGAGTGCTAGATGGTAGCAGGTTTTTTGGTTGCCACCGTAGCCAAGATTTTTTTGGTGGACAAATGTTTTGATTTGTAGTTCTTCTGCAAGTTCAGCCGTTTTATCACTACTTGCATCATCCACCAAAATCACTGAGTAATTATCGTTTTGAGGAATATCAGCAACTGTTTGCCGCAACGTGTTTTCGGCATTATAGGCGGGGAGAACAATGGTTACGTTCATTTTTGTAATTTTATCACGATTTTTTATGCTCATATGTTCCGTTTTGTTAGTCTCAATAAATCCCGTTGCGTTTGACCCTGTAATACGGTACCTTTATAGGTATATGCGAGCGGTTATTGTCATCGTAATTGGCGTCCTACTTCTTGTTGGTGGTGGAGGATATTTACTGTCGATAAATGATGATGGAAACGCTCAGATTGCAATTGTCCCAACGGCAACTGTTGTGCCTACTATTAATTCAACATCTCCCACCAATGAACCGACGCCAACCCCAACACCTGAACCCACACCAACAATCGAACCGGTTTCCGTAGGGTCTACCTATGTGTCGACCGAAGCATTGGCATCAATATTGTCAAACACCACCTACGCCACACTACGCCTAGAAAATTACGGGAATGCAGATTTTTTAGTTGCGCAATCAAATGGAACTGAGCTGTTTTATCTTCAGTCTAATGGCAACATGTACTCAAAAGGTGATGCGAGTTTCAATGCGATTTCGATTAGGGGGATGGGGGTGCTTGGGGAGATGTTGGTCAAAGGTGAAGCCACGTTTAATAATGGGTTTGCCGTAACGCAAGGAAACATATCAGTGAACGGTGATCTTTCGTTTGTCGGTCCGCAAACAATCTCCGGTTCTGGATCAGTAACCATCAATCCCACCGGCAATATCAATTTCAATCTTCTAACTACTACATAAACGAAAGTGGGAAACTCGTGATCGGTGAGATCGATTCGACCAAGCTTTCATACGAAGGCGATATCACCATTGATGCACAAGGCCCCGGTCCAACTACAGTTGCAGTTACAAACTCATCAACCGGCACGGCGAATTTATCGGTTCAAGGAGACGTAACGGTGGTTGGTGGGAAAATCACACTTGCATCTGGTGAAACCATTGATGCCGAAACGGCAGATGTTGTCACCATCACTTCCGACGGAAATGTAGCATTCCTGTTGGGTGACGTGGCCGGTAATAAAAAAGTGTACGTGTATGATTCCACCGGAACAAACGATGTGTTCTCTGTTGATAGTGATGGAAATATAAGTGCGGATGGAGATGCAACGATCGCCGGTTCGTTTGTCGCCGCAGCATCAACGCTTGCATCACTTACCGTAAGTGGAACAGCAACTATTTCGGGGCTTGCAACCGGAACAACAAACACCGTAGTCACGCACGATAATGGATTACTACAAACTCGAACGATTGATAGCAAAGTATGGAACGGCGCACTTGTTGATTACGCGGCCTCAACGTCTGGGTATTTACCCATGTATTCAAATAATCTCGGCACCCTCACCAATTCTTCTATTTTTGAGACAGGTGGGAATGTGGGAATTGGAACGACTTCACCAAGAACTAGTCTTGAAATAAATGGTAACGTTACGTTTTCTGGAACTACAAACCAAAGGTATATTCAATTTAATCGCTGGACAGAACCTGCCGAAGTGCCAGAACAAGGGCTTTGGATTTCGGAACAAGTAACTCCGTTAACGAGGAAGTCAGTTATTCGTTCATGTGGTGGTGTATCTGAAAGTATCTGTTTAGCTACAGGAAGAAGTGCTTCTACAGAGGGACAAGGTAAGTTGTATTTAACAGCGAATGAATATTATTTCTACAACAAGAGTAATATTTCTACAGGACTTAGTATTGCTAATTCGGGTTGTGATACACCTAACCTTGTAACACTTGACGGATCTCCAAATTTAAGTAGTGTGCAAACCGGAGATGTTTTCACCGACGAGGCTGGAAGTAGTTTTCCAATAACGAGTGTGGATGATGTTAATGACATTATTGGTATTAGTGGAACATGTAGTACAAATGGAGAGAACGATGCTTTAGCTACAAGAACTACCGAAAAGATGAGAATTAATTCAGCAGGGAATGTTGGAATTGGTACAACGAGCCCAGAGGCGTTGTTTCATGTACGTTCATCAGATGCTTATCCATTTATACGGCTAACGGGTACGGGCGCGAATTCTCAGCCAGGAATTGAGATTGATAGGGCAGATGCTCGAAGGTCCATGGGATTGTTTTTAGTTGATAATGCTACTGCAGGAAACCCACACTGGTTTACAGGTGTACCTTATAACGGAGGTTCGAATATTTCTGGTTATTCAATTGGGTATGGAATAGATGGTTGGGAAGTAGGAGGTTCAAAGTTGTATATATCAACCACCGGCAACGTCGGCATCGGGACGACAGCGCCGGGGGCTCAACTGCAGGTTGCGGGCGATACTCTACTTGATGAACAAATTGCATTGGGAGGAACTTCAATTGATAATCAAATTTATAGCAATTTAAACGTTTCAATTGCTCCAAGCAGTTATGTAATTGGATATGAGGGGAGAATTAACAGCAGCACAAATCAACCCATATACGGTGGTCAGTTTAGAGGATATGGTTTGGCAAACTCTGGAACAACAAGTCAAATACGTGGAGTAACGGGTGAAGCCTGGAACAGTGGAACAGGAACGATTACTTCAGCTTATGGTGGTAAGTTTACAGCTGGCACCACAACCCCAGGTACAGCGTCGCCAATAACAAATGCCTATGCCATTCAAAATCAAACGGTTAATCTCGGTTCTAGTACAATTGGAACCGCAGTTGGTGTTGATACAACTTTATGGAATTACGGTACCGGCGCAATTACAACTGGAAGTGTTTTTAAAGGTATCGTAACCAACACCAATGCATCTGGCACCCTTTCAACCGTTTATGGTTTGAATCTTTCAGGGTGGTCAAATTCCGGGACAGTTAGCAATTCATATGGCATATATCTTGATAATTCTATTGATATAGGTTCTAATCGATATGCATTATATTCAGGTTCAGCGAGTAACTCATATTTTGCTGGCAACGTCGGTATCGGCACCACCAATCCTCAAAGTGCAGTACACATCCTGAGAACAAATGAAGCGATACGTTTGGACGGTGGTTCGTCGGGAGGAACATACATGAAGTTTGTTCGGGATAGTGACAGTAGTTCAAAGTTAATCGGGCATGCCGTTTCTATATTGTCGAGCGGTAGTGTAAATTCGAACGGGTTAGTAATAAGGGGGGATGCAGGTATACAACTTGTCAACTCAAACTCGGGAACGAATGGTATATCAATTGTTTCTGGCAACGTGGGCATCGGGACGACGGCGCCGGGGGCATATAAGGTAGGGTCTTGCACAGATAACTTAAGAAAAGCGTAACAATTTACGCAACGTTTTTCTCAAATCATCTCTGTGATTGAATCTCCACTCTGATTCTAACAAATAATCTCCAAACCTGCTT
>Ga0210012_1002623_pt1 | contig 15430 bp, 18 predicted proteins | sample CryGeymeta201504_FD_183974 | JGI IMG/M metagenome (GOLD analysis project Ga0210012, IMG submission 183974) | Groundwater microbial communities from Crystal Geyser aquifers in Utah, USA - Crystal Geyser metaG 2015-04 (SPAdes) (version 2) | ecosystem: Environmental > Aquatic > Deep subsurface >... | reverse complement strand
AGTTCATCACCGACATTCTCGGCAAGGAAGGCATGGCGCGCTCGGTGGTGGTCGCCGCCCCCGCCGACACCAGCCCGCTGATGCGCATGCAGGGCGCGGCCTATGCCACCACTATCGCCGAATATTTTCGCGACCAGGGCAAGAACGTGCTGCTGATCATGGATTCGCTCACCCGCTACGCGATGGCACAGCGCGAGATCGCGCTGGCCATCGGCGAACCTCCGGCGACCAAAGGTTATCCGCCCTCGGTGTTCGCCAAACTGCCGCAGCTGGTGGAACGCGCGGGCAACGGCGCGGAGGGCGGCGGTTCCATCACCGCGTTCTATACCGTGCTGACCGAAGGCGACGACCCGCAGGATCCGATCGCCGACAGCGCGCGCGCCATCCTTGACGGGCATATCGTGCTGTCACGCCGCCTGGCCGACGCGGGCCACTATCCCGCCATCGACATCGAAGCCTCGATCAGCCGCGCCATGAACCATCTGGTGAGCGAGGCGCATTACGCGCAGGTGCAGCATTTCAAACAGTTGTACGCGCATTATCAGCGCAATCACGACCTGATCAGCGTCGGCGCCTATGTCGCCGGCAGTGATCCATTGCTGGATGAGGCGATTGCGCGCTATCCTGCGCTGGAAAGATTTTTGCGCCAGGGCATGTACGAGACCGAACCCTTTGCCGCAGGCCAGGAAAAATTCACCGCGTTGTTCACGCCCGATGAAGGAGTTGAAACCGCATGACCAAGCCCTTCCCGCTCGACACCCTGCTCAATCTGGCGCATCTGAAAAACGATGCCGCCACGCGCAAACTCGGCAAACTCAATCATCAGGAGCAGACTGCGCAGTCGAGGCTGGCCGCCTTGCAGCAATACCGGCGCGATTATCAGCTGCAGTTTGAGGAGACGGAAAAGAACGGTATGTCACCCGCCGACATGCGCAATTTCCAGAGTTTCATCGACCGTCTCGATCAGGCGATCCGCCAGCAGCAACAGGAGATCAGCAAGGCACACACCTCGGTGCAAAAAGGTCGCAGCGAATTGCTCGACAGCACGCGCAAGATGAAATCGTTCGACACCCTGGCGCAGCGCCATGTCGAATCCGAACGGAAGCTCGAGGCAAAATCCGAGCAGCGCCTGCAGGACGAACAGAGCGGCCGTTTCGCCGCATTGCACGCCTCTGCCAGGGAACCAAAATAAAGGAGTTCAGCATGAATCAATTACCCCTTCTTGCCGGCGGTGCCGATGGAAAATTGGCCGTCAAAAATTCCGTTGTCGCGGGCGAAAAAAATACTGCGTCGACTGACGGCCAGCCTTTTGGCGAAATGCTGGCCAGGCAACTGAACCCGAAGAACACGGCAACCGACAAACTGGAAACCCTGAAAAATAACGGCCTGGTCAGCGGCGTCGCACTGAAAGCGAATTTGAAGGAGGCGCTGGACGAAGCCGGCGCTGCCGTCTTCGCCGCCGATGATGATGCGGCGGCGGCGCTCGGCATTGATCTGCTGGCGACTTTGCCGGCAGCGTTACCAGTCGGCGACCTGTCACAACAACTTGCGGCGGCTGATGCCACCAGCCGGCAACTGTCCCGTGCCGGCACGCAGCGTGAGCAGGTAGAGGATGCAACGCTGCGCCCGGCGGCGGGAGATGACAGGTCAACCCGCAACGAAAAAACCGACCCGGCGCTCGTCCCCTTTGCCGCCGCAGCCGTTGCCGGCATGGCAGCCGACAATCGCATCGCGGCGGCGCAGATGACGGACAGCGCGGCACTGGCAACTGCCCCGCAAAACAGCGCCCCGCTGCTGTCCGCCGCCACGCCGTTGCCGCTGTCCGCCGCCGGTCCCGCCGCAGCGCCGCTGCAGACCGCTGTCGCCACCCCGCTGGCCCATGCGCAGTGGGCGGATGATTTCGGCCAGAAGATCACCTGGCTCGCCACGCAAAACCAGCAACGCGCGGAACTGCACCTGAATCCGCCGCATCTGGGGCCGCTTGATGTCACCCTCAAACTCAACGGCGATCAGGCGACAGCCCTGTTTTCATCGCCGCATGCGGCGGTGCGCGAAGCGATCGAGCAATCTTTGCCTAAACTTCGCGAAATGTTTGCCGATAACGGAATCATGTTGGGCGGTGCCACGGTCAGTGACCAGTCCCAACGTGAGCAGCACAGCGAGTCCGGCAACCCGCCTCCGGCGGGAATTGACATCCGGAACGCGGAAACCGTCGGCACTGCGGGCAGCCTGCATTCTCCCCGCATCGCGCAGCATGACGGCATGGTGGATATCTTCGCCTGATCCTTGAATTGGGGCAGGATTCCCCGCCTTTTCCGCTGATGAATGTCGCCGCACTCGCGCGATACTTTCAACCATCAGAGAAAAGGAAACAGACCATGGCCAAACCCGCTCCCAAAGCCGCCGCCGCAGATGCCGCCGCCGCACCCGCCAAAAGCCACAAGCTACTGATCATCATCATCGCCGTGCTGGTGCTGGTCATCGCCGGGGGTGCCGGCTGGTACTTCAGCCAAAGCCACGCCCCGTCGGCAGAACATGCCGAAGAGGTCAAAGCCGCGCCGGTATTGCAGCCGAAGTACGTGCCGCTTGGAGAAAAATTCACCGTCAATCTGCAACAGGAAGAGGGAGATCGCTACCTGCAAGTGGGCATCACGCTGAAGGTTCTCGACACCAAACTGGAAGAAGAAATCAAGACGGCCATGCCCGAGGTGCGCAGCAAATTATTGCTGCTGCTATCGAGCAAAAAACCATCCGAACTGACGAGTTCCGAAGGCAAGAAAGTTCTGGTTGAGCAATTGATCGCCGAAGTTGACGGTATTCTGGGTCTGGCTAGCGTAGCGGTCGCCCCCGCACTACACGGCGAGGCGGAACATGCCGCGTCCGCGCCTGCGGCGCCGCAGGCAGCCAAGACCACCGGTGTGGTGGATGTGTTGTTCAGCGATTTCATCATCCAGTAGTGATTGAGCCGAGGCCATGAGCGAATTCCTGTCCCAGGACGAAGTTGACTCGCTGCTGCGGGGCGTCACGGGCGAGACCGAGGAAGTCAAGGAAGAAGATACAAAAGGCGTGCGCTCCTACAACATGGCGACGCAGGAGCGCATCGTGCGCGGGCGCATGCCCACCATGGAGATCATCAACGAGCGCTTCGCCCGCTTGTTCCGCATCGCCCTGTACAACTTCATCCACCGCAGTTCTGAAGTGTCGGTTGGACCGGTCAAGGTGATGAAGTTCTCCGAATTCATCCGCAACCTGCCCGTTCCGGCCAACCTCAACCTGGTCCAGGTCAAACCCTTGCGCGGCAATGCGCTGTTCATCTTCGATCCCAATCTGGTGTTCATGGTGGTGGACAGCCTGTTCGGCGGCGACGGCCGTTTTCACACCCGGGTGGAAGGTCGCGAGTTCACCCAGACCGAGCACCGCATCATCCAGAAGATGCTGGAAGTTGTATTCGAGACCTACGCCAAATCCTGGGAAGCCGTGCAAAAACTGGAATTCGAATTCCAGCGCTCGGAAGTGAATCCGCAGTTCGCCAACATCGCCACCCCCAACGAGGTGGTGGTGGTCACCACTTTCGAGGTGGAGTTCACCGGTGTTGGCGGCTCCATCCATATCTGCATGCCATACGCCATGATCGAACCGCTGCGCGAGCTGCTTTACAGCACGATGCAGGGCGACCACGTCATCGCCGACAAGCGCTGGCTGCATATGCTGTCCAAACAAATTCAGTCGGCGGAGATCGAACTGACCGCCGTGCTCGGCCACGCATCGACCACCGTGGATCACGTGCTGCGCATGAAGATCGGCGAAGTCATCCCGCTCGAGGTCGCGGAGAATATCAGCGTCATGGTCGATCAGGTGCCGGTGATGGAATGCAAATACGGAGTATCCAACACGCATTACGCGCTGAAGGTGGAAAAGATGCTGGCGCCGGAAGCGGGCGAATCTCTCAATGGAGGAAGACATGGCTGAAGAAAATAGCGCCGAGGCAACGGCAACCGAAGAGACGGTCACTGCCGAAGCACCGGCAACCGAAGAGGCGATCACTGCCGACGACTGGGGCGCGGCGATGGCGGAACAGACCACTAGTGAAACAACCGCGCAACCGCATGTATTTGAACAGTTCGCCGGCGCCGGCGGTGCCACCGCGCACAACGATCTGGACATGATCCTCGACATCCCGGTGCAGCTCACCGTGGAACTGGGGCGCACCAAGATGCCGATCAAGAATCTGCTGCAACTGGCGCAGGGATCGGTGGTCGAGCTGGCCGGCATGGCGGGCGAGCCGCTGGACGTGCTGATCAACGGCTTCCTCATCGCGCAGGGCGAAGTGGTGGTGGTGAACGATAAACTGGGCATCCGCCTGACCGACATCATCACGCCGTCGGAACGCCTTCGCCGCATCAATAAATAGGAAAACAGCAGCGCTAGACATGGCGGCGTTGTGCGATGACTCAAGATGCTCATTTACTCCGCTCTTTCGCCATCTCCCGCCTTGCCCCGCCTTCGCTCGTTACGTTTTCCGCGCTCGTCTTCGGAGTCATGAAAATGCATCAATGCATCACCTTTGTTCTGGCACTGATTCTCTCCCCGCTCGCTTTCGCCGCCGAAGTTGCACGCGCCCCCTACGTGCCGCCACCCGCCCCGGTGTCTTCCGGCAGTGTGATCCAAGTGATCGTCAGCCTGCTGCTAGTGCTGGCCGCCGTGCTGGTGGTGGGCTGGGTGCTGAAACGTCTCCATCTGCCGCAACAGGGCGCGGGCAATCTGCTCAAGGTCATCAGCGGCGTCTCTGTCGGCCAGCGCGAACGCGTGGTGCTGGTGGAAGTCAACGACACCTGGCTGGTGGTCGGCGTAGCCCCCGGTCAGGTGCGCACGCTGCACACGCTACCCAAGGGCGATCTTCCCGCTACCGCTGCGCCGGATGGTGCAAAAAAATCCTTCCACAGTTTTCTGCAACAGATGCGAGAGAAGCGCAATGCGTAGCCGCCTCTTCTTCCTGTTGTGTGTGCTTTGCCTATTCATGCCTGCGGCACACGCCGCCGAAACCGGGCTGCTGGCGCTCACCAGCACGCCGGCAGCCGGCGGTGGCCAGACTTACACCCTGAGTCTGCAAACGCTGATCCTGATCAGTTCGCTCACCTTCCTGCCCGCCATCCTGCTGATGATGACCGGCTTCACCCGCATCATCATCGTACTCTCGCTGCTGCGTTCCGCCATCGGCACGCCCTCCTCCCCGCCCAATCAGGTGCTGGTCGGACTGGCACTGTTTCTCACCTTCTTCGTGATGGCACCGGTGTTCGACAAGATCTACAGCGAGGCCTACCTGCCCTATAGCGAAAACAGGATCACATTGCAGCAGGCTTACGACAAAGGCATCGTCCCGCTCAAAACCTTCATGCTGCGCCAGACGCGCGAACCCGACCTGGCGCTGTTCGTGCGCATCGCCAACAGCGAGGCGCTGGAAAGCCCCGAAAAGGTGCCGCTGCAGATTCTGGTGCCCGCCTATGTCACCAGCGAACTGAAGACCGCATTCCAGATCGGCTTCGTCATCTTCATCCCGTTCCTCATCATCGACATGGTGGTGGCCAGCGTGCTGATGTCGATGGGGATGATGATGGTGTCGCCGGCCATCATCTCTCTGCCGTTCAAGATCATGCTGTTCGTGCTGGCCGACGGCTGGAATCTGTTGATCGGCTCGCTCGTGCAGAGCTTTTATACGTAAGGGAACGATATGACCCCGGAAACCGTGATGACCATCGGTCAGCAGGCCATCGAAATGACCTTGCTGGTCGCCGCGCCGATGCTGCTGACCGCGCTGATCATCGGCCTAGCCGTCAGCGTGTTCCAGGCCGCCACCCAGATCAATGAAATGACCCTGTCGTTCATTCCAAAACTGTTCGGCATCTTTGTGGCGATCTTATTCTTCGGGCACTGGATGATCGGCCTGCTGCTCGATTACATGATCCGTCTTTACAGCAGCCTGCCTTATCTGGTGGGGTAATCGCATGATCAGTTTCACCAGCGCGCAACTCACTGTCTGGCTTGCCACCCTGATCTATCCTTTGGCGCGCATTCTGGCACTGATCGCCAGCTCGCCGCTGCTCGGCAACCGCCAGGTGCCGGCGCGCATCAAGCTCGGCCTGGGCGTCATGCTAACCTTCATCATCGCCCCCACGCTGGATTCACATGCCTTGCCCGATCCGGCTTCGGCGCAGGGATTGCTGATCCTGGCGCAACAGATCGTGGCCGGCCTGATGATGGGATTTTCGATCCGCCTGATCTTCTCCGCCATCGAAATGGCGGGCGATATCGCCGGCATGCAGATGGGCTTGGGCTTCGCCAATTTCTTCGACCCGCAGAACGCCGGATTCACCCCGCTCCTCGCCCAATTTCTCGGCATCCTGGTCGCGCTGGCGTTTGTGGCGATGGATTTGCATTTACAGATGCTGGCAGCGCTGGCGGCAAGTTTTCAGGCGTTCCCGATCAGCAGCACACCGTTCACCGCAGGCGCATTTCTCACTGTGGCGGAATGGGGCGGCAGCCTGTTTGCATTCGCCCTGCAACTGTCCCTGCCGCTGATCGCCGCCCTGCTCACCACCAATCTGGCGCTCGGCATCCTCACCCGCAGCGCGCCGCAACTCAACATCTTCGCGGTTGGTTTCCCGATCACCCTGGCGGTGGGTTTTGGCGTGCTGCTACTGGTTGTGCCCTTCATCGCCCCGCTGTTGAGCCTTGCCTTCCAGCAAGCGCTCGAAACCGTGGGGCGCGTCATGCAACAACTGGGCGGTTATTAAAATCAGCACAAGGTCACGATAGGCGGGAGAGGAAACTGTCAGAGTGCCGGACATGAGGGTCGGCTTCTCGGCCGGACTGTGGCTGCAATCAGTTTCCGTTTACAGCGAAGCTGTCAGCATTATTGAAGATCAATAGGCTGTTACAGCCAACTCATCCGCAATCATCTCCGCCTGCTTCAACACCGTCTCTGTCGCCAGCAGTTGCATATCCGGCGGATAGCCGTATTGGCGCAAGGTGCGCTTCACGATCACCTTCAGTTTCGCCCTCACGCTTTCCTTGATCGTCCAATCAATTGAAGCGTTTTCGCGCACCCGCTGTGTCAGTACCACGGCCAGCTCACGCAGCTTGTCTTGCTGCATCAACTGTTTTGCGCTGTCGTTGTTCGCCACTGCCGTATAGAACGCATACTCGAATTCGCTCAAGCCCAAATGCGATGCCTCGGCATCGGAAGCGACGATCTCCTTGCTGATTTTGATCAGTTCTTCCATTACCTCGGCAGCGGTCAGGACTTTGTTGTGATATTTCTTGATGGAAGCCTCCAGCATTTCCATCAGGCTCTTGCTCTGCACCAGGTTCTTCTTGGCGCGCACCTTCAACTCGTCACTGAGAAGCTTCTTCAACACCTCCAGCGCAATGTTCTTATGCTTGAAGCCTTTCAGCTCAGCCAGGAAATCTTCGGACAGAATCGAAATATCCGGCTTCTTGATACCCGCCGCATCGAATACGTCGATCACTTTTTCCGATACCAGCGCCTGATCGATCACTTGGCGGATCGTGGTTTCGATCTCTTCGTTGCTGCGCCCCTCTCCCGTACCGTCAAACTTCGCCAGCCGGGCCTTCACCGCCTGGAAGAATCCGACCTCATCCTTGACATCCATCGCCTGATCATGCGGGATGGCGATGGCGAATGCCTGCGACAGCGCCGTCACTTCGTTGATGTAGCGCTTGCGCCCATCTTCCAACCCGAGAACATGTTCTTCTGCCTCCAGTATCAGCGACAGCTTGCGCGAAGTTTCCGCCGCAAAATAGTCCTCGTAGGCAAAGCCGCTGTACATCGCCGAAACCACTTCCAGCTTTTCCAGCATCAGGCTCACCGCCTGCTCTTGCGCCAGTGTCGGGTCGCCCTTGCCGCCCGCATCGGAATAGAACGACAGCGCCTCTTTCAAATCGGCGGCAATGCCAAGATAGTCCACCACCAAACCGCCGGGCTTGTCCTTGTACACCCGGTTCACCCGCGCAATCGCCTGCATCAGGTTATGCCCCTTCATCGGCTTGTCGATGTAGAGCGTGTGCATGCTGGGTGCATCGAATCCGGTCAGCCACATATCGCGCACGATCACCAGCTTGAGCGGATCGTCGTCGCTCTTCATGCGACCTGCCAGGGTGCGGCGCTGTTCCTTCGTGGTGTGATGCATCGCCATCTTCGGGCCATCGCTGCTCGCCGCTGTCATCACTACCTTGATTGCACCCTTGTTCAAATCATCATCATGCCACTCCGGCTTGAGTATCTTGATCTCGGCATACAGCTCGGCGGCGATGCGCCGCGACATGCACACGACCATAGCCTTGCCCGCAAACACCTGCTGCCGCGCCTCGAAGTGCGCCACGATGTCGCGGGCGATATTCTTGATGCGCTGATCGCTGCCGATCAGCGCTTCCATCCTTGTCCACTTGGCCTTGGCTTTCTGCGTCTCGGTCAGCTCGTCCTGATCCAGTTCTTCGTCCAACTCGGCGACCAGCTTCTTGCCTTCGTCGCTCAAGCCCACTTTGGCCAAACGGCTCTCGTAATAGATGCGCACCGTCGCGCCATCTTCCACCGCCTGCGCGATGTCGTAGATATCCACGTAGTTGCCGAACACCGCCGGGGTGTTCACATCGGTCTTTTCAATCGGCGTGCCGGTAAAGCCCAGATAGGTCGCATTCGGCAGCGCATCGCGCAGGTATTTGGCAAAGCCGTACACCACCTTCTTGCCGATCACCTCACCGCTGGCGTCTTTGTCATCCACCGTCTTGGCACTGAAGCCGTATTGCGTGCGGTGCGCCTCGTCGGCGATCACCACGATATTGCGCCGAGGGGACAACTGCTCGTACACATTGCCTTCTTCCGGCTGAAATTTCTGGATGGTGGAAAAGATCACCCCACCCGAGCCCACCTTGAGCAAGTCCTTCAACTGCTCGCGGTTCTCGGCCTGCACCGGCTCCTGCCGCAGCAGTTGCTTGGATGCGGCGAAGGTGTCGAACAACTGGTCGTCCAGATCGTTGCGGTCGGTGATTACCAGTATCGTCGGGTTATCCAGCGCCAGCACGATCTTGCCGGTGTAGAACACCATCGACAGCGACTTGCCCGAACCCTGCGTATGCCACACCACCCCGGCCTTCTTGTCGCCCTTGGGTTGTTGCGCCACACCGGGCAGGCCGTAGCTGGCCGGGGGCTGCGCAAATTTCGGCTCGGCCATGTCCGCCGCGCGCAAGGTGGAAACCACCGCCGCATTCACCGCGTAATACTGGTGATACGCCGCCAGCTTCTTCACCGTGCCGATCGTGATCACCCCGGTCTTGCTGTCTTCCTTCCTCGATTTTTCAAAGACGATGAAATGGCGCACCAGATCCAGCAGCGTCGCCTTGTTCAGCATGCCGTTGATCAACACCTCCAACTGACTCACCAGATGCGAAGCCTCCGCCTTGCCGTCCGCGCTCTTCCAACTCATGAAGCGCGAATAGCCCGCCGAGAGCGAGCCAGCCTTGGCTTCCAGCCCGTCGGAAATCACCGTGAATGCGTTGGATGTGAACAGGCCGGGGATGGCCTGCTTGTAGGTTTCCAGTTGCTGATACGCCGCCTTGATGGTGGTGTTTTCATCGGCGGCGTTTTTCAGCTCGATCACCACCAGCGGCATGCCGTTCACGAACAGCACCAGATCAGGCCGCTTGTTCTGATGATTCTCGATCACCGTGAACTGGTTGGCAACGACGAACTCGTTGTTCGCAGGATTGGCAAAGTCAATCAGCCACACCCGCTCGCCGCGCTCGTCGCCGTCCTTGTGGGCGGATACCGGCACGCCCTCGGTCAGCAAACGATGAAACGCCTCGTTGTTTGCCAGCAGTTCGGGGGAGTGAATGCGCTGCACTTCCTTCAAGCCTGCTTGCAAAAGGGCGGGCGGCAGCTTTGGGTTGATACGCTTAAGCGCCGATTCCAGCCGCCCGGTCAGCAACACCTCGTCATAACGGCTGCGCTCCGGCCTGTCACCATCCGGCGCAATATCCGGCGCATGGATGTAGTCGTAGCCCAAGCGCTCGAACAGCTTGATGGCGAAATCTTCGATGGCGGATTCGGTGAGTCTGCTCATTGCTTTGGCGGCTCCAGTTTTTTGGTGCGCCCCAGTTGTTTTGCATTCTGATTGGTGATGACCTTCTTGCCCGTCTTGACCTCAATCTCCTTACGAGCGTTCCCGGCTACCTCGCCACCTTGCCGTGCAACCACCCGATTTTCATCCAGCGTCTGAGGCAATTTCTCCTTCGATATTTCTGTGGTTGTCGCTTCCGCCAGCATGTTCAACACCAATTCCAGATTGGTCATGTTGTCGCGCAGATTTTCCTTCTTCAGCCCCTTGTGTTGCTTGTACCCCTTGGTGGAAAGGCCGCTCCATGCGCGGGTGATTTCATCGGTGAGAATCGCAAATTCCTGCCCTTTGCTCACCCCGCGCTGCTCCCATTCATCCGTCAGTTCCTTGCGCACCTCGATGCTCTTCAGGCGCTGGTTGATCCACTCTTTGGAATACCCCTTGGCGAGGTAGGTTTCCAGCGCCCGATCTATGGACAACTCAGGATCTTCGTTCTCCTCCAGCCGCTCATAGCCCACCTGTGCCAGCCATAGCTTGAAAGGCTCGGCGCGCGGGGATGGGATAGACTGGATCAAGCGCAGCAACGCTTCGGTGTTGGCCACATCAGTAAGGCGGGATTTTCCATCGGGTGCCAGCATTTTTAACTGTCCGATTTTATCGGACACTTCACTCCCCTCGACTTGCAGCTTCTTTTTCAAGTCGCTCCAGTACTTGCGCGGCCGCTCATTGCCAGTCAAGGCCTGAATGATGTCGATCACACTGAACAACCACTGCTCCCGCTCCGCATCCCAGTGGCTGCGGATTTCCTGGCTTTGAAATAGCTTGATATTGCTCATCGCTCAATCCCCATTTGAAATATCCGGCGCGAGATCCTTATCCATTTTCGCCCCGGCAGATCTGCTTGATCGCCTCGTAAATCCAGCCGGTTGTGCCTTGCGTATCCTTCAGGATTTTCTCGAACAGCTTGGGGTCGAGCTGCGCGCGTGCTTTGTCGATCACCGCAGCAGTCACTTGCTCCTTGCCCAGCGCCTTCAGCGCCTGCACCAGCAGCGAACTCTCGCGATACTTGAAGCCAATATCCTTCAACACCGACTTCCTGAATTCCAGCTCCGCACCTGTCACCTCGTAACGCTTGTTCGGCCCGTCGCTCAAATACACATAACGCCCCGGCACCTGAGTGGAAAGCCCTAGCAGATTCAGCGCCGACTCGCCCGAAACCTCCACACGCCAGCCAAACTTTCGCGCATAAGCCGCCGCTACTTGGTCGATATCCGGCGACATTGTCTGTTGCAGCAAGTCACTGAAGCGCGGGTAATCGTAAATGCCGCGCGCCACCCGCCGAATCCTGCCCTGCCGGGTCAATTCAGAGAGCAGGCTATCCACCTGCTGGCGCGAAAACCGGCCCGCCAGATCGCTTGGCGAAAACGCCCACCCCCTGCCATGCCCGGCAATGAAGTAAAAGCATGTTTCAGATATATTTTTCATGCCTGCATAGATACTAAAAATCCAGAAAAACTATAGCATTTTTCTGGACTTGAAGGGGCAGCTTTCATTGCGGCAGTTGCTTGAACCACCAAGCATTTCTCGGGAGTTGGAACGGGGGTTAATCCCCAACGCATATCTTTTGCCATCTGTTTCAGTTGTCCGGCAATTTCGGACAACTGAAAACGCCTTCCATTCATCACGGCTTTTTTCAGTTGGCTACAATCTGTAGCCATCCGCGCGTGGATGTAGTCGTAACCCAAGCGCTCGAACAGCTTGATGGCGAAGTCCTCGATGGCGGATTCAGTGAGCCTGGTCATTCCCGTTGCCATGGTCCTGCGCCAGCATGGCACGGATACTCTCTTCGAGCGCGGGCAGGTTCTTGTCGATCACGGCTGAGACCGTCAGCGGATCGATGTCCCCCAGATAGTTATGCACGAGGATATTGCGAAAGCCGCTGATTTCCCGCCAAGGGATATCGGGGTATGCCGCTTTCCTGTCGTCCGGCAACAACTGCGTGGCTTCGGAAAGCGTCTGCAAATTGCGCAGCGCGGCATCGTACAGCACCTCGTCGGCGACGATGTCACCACGCATCCTTATGCGTTGGATTTTTGCGATGGCGTCCAGGATATGCAGCGCGTAGGGCTGCCACGGCTTGTTCATAACTCTACCGCCTCACCCGTCACCCGTTCACGGATGTGGCGATTGAGTTCATGCTCCGGCACCAGCTCCACCTTTCGGTGCAGCAGATTCTCCAGCCCCAGGGCAAGCGGCATGCGCTGGGTGAGCAGATCATAACCGCGCGGAAAATCCACCAGAAAGTCCACGTCGCTATCGGGCCGTTCCTCGCGCCGGGCAACCGAACCAAACACCCGAATATGCAGCGCGCCATATTGCTGCGCCAAAGCCTCAATCCGGTTTTTATTCAGCCGCAATTCGTCCAGCAACATGGGTTTCTCCTTTACTCAATCAGCAACATTGGCGCGATTATACGTCCTGCCCTGCGTATCCGGCTCCACCCGCAACTCACCGCTCATCAACTTGGGCAGAGGGGTGTCGCCATCCGGCGCATGGATACAATCGTAGCCCAAGCGCACGAACAGCTTGATGGCGAAGTCTTCGATGGCGGTTTCGGTGAGCCTGGTCATCAGGCTTTCTTTTAAGTGTAGTAAATTGATAACTCTTACGAATAAAAACAAACCAATAAATCAGTATGTTAATGCCAACCATGCACCGCTCTTCTCTTAAATTTATTCGTAAATATTCATTCGTCATCTCATTTTAAAAGAAGCCCTTCGGACTCTTAAAATGCCCACTGTTTATGCCCAAAGATGTTGTATCTTGCAATCCAATCCCTTAAAGTCGCGCCGTCTCATCCGCCATGTGTGGAAAGAGCATTCGAAGCCGCGTCAGAGTGATCTGGGGCGGCTTCAGCCATTCTGGCTCCTGTTTTGTTCTCATTACCAGATGCTGTCACGCTCGGAAATGATCATGTCTTCCTCTGGCCGCTCAAATCCGCAATGGCGGCCTGCAAAACCTGCCAACTGATTTTCGCCGTATGCGGATCAGGTTTGAATCCCTGCGAAGCTTGCTGGCGCGGGTGGATGTAATTCCTGAAATCTTTTAGTGCGTGTCCGTATTTCTTTACGTCCAAGGACAGCAAGCCAACCTCGTGAGCCACATTGATCAGGCTTTCGAGCGACCACGAATGCATCTGAAACACCTTGTCTTCCTTATCCTTCGGGGCTGACTTGGCGGAATTAAACTGCTGCGGCTGTTTGGTCGCGGCATCAAGCAGCAAACCTTCCAATGTGCTTCCGCATAAAAATATGGTCGCCAAGGCAGCTTCGGATTTGAGCGACCGATGAATCTCATCAATTCGCTGCTCAATTACTGACTGCAACTGCGCGTCTATGTTTAGTTTCGCAAGCTTAAGGTCGGAAAACACTTGCTTTAGGAAATCCTCCTGCGTTTGAGCAGACTGTTCCGTATTTGTTGCCTTCCCTGACAGCCGATTGAGAATCGCAATCGCTTTGGTTCGATCAGCGCTATCGACTTTCTCGACCGCACACGCATACTCAAGCATCGCCGTCAGAACTTCTGCAACTATCGCATCTGATTCGATTTCCCAAAATGCGCGCAGCCGCCTCATCTTCGACGAACCGTTAATCCGATATTTATCTGCATCGATATTGATGCCGTGCTCCCGGAAGAACTCAGCATAGGTGCGATCATTAAAGTTCAGCACGTAGCCGCCACGATCAAACAGCTTCTCGAAGATAACTTTTTCGTGGGCTTTTAATGTGGACATGATTTAAACCTCTACTCGCACCTCGCCGCTCATCAGCTTGGGCAGCAGGGTGTCGCGGAGGGTTTCGAGGGTGCGGATTTGAATATAGTTCTTCTCGATTTTTTCCCATGAATTGTGTGCGATGATTGCAAACTCCTTCAACCTATCATCAGGAGGAAGTTGAAAAACGATAACGCCAATATCTGAATGTTTCAGGGAAGGATAAGTTGAAGTAGAACCCTCTGCAATCGTGTGCAGATAGTCCGTCATTTCATCATCGGTCAGCAGCAAATAAATGAAGTGCGGATCAATTTTCGTACAGGTTAAAACACAGAAACCAGTAGACACCACCAAGTTTTCAATCGGATTTTTAATAATCCCATAGTGATTCTGGTCAGGTCTCACGGTTGAAATCAAAACATCGTTATGCTGAACGAGACGCTTTGCTCTGCTTGGCGCTTCATCCAAAGTGAGTGATTGAAGGCTTTCAATCTTGCCCTCTGTCAGCGAACCCGTATCCAAGTATTCGATTGTTGTATGCGTATAGCTTTTGTCGATGCTTGAACGGTTTAGCTCAACATAATCGCCTACAGCGACTTCCTCCCAATCCTCCTGCGCCTCTTCCACAAACCACTGGCGGAACAGGGAAGCAGCCATGGCTTCGAGGGTTTTGTTCTGGCGGTGCAGTAGGTCGATCTTGTCGTCGAGGCTGCTGAGGACGGCGGCGATGGCTCTTTGATCTTCGTAGTCGGCTAGCGGAACTTTCAGATCAAGCAAGTGAGGCACCTTGATACTTGGCTGAACTCCACCGATGTCTAGGTTCAACATCAAATCTTTGCCAAGTGAGCTAGATAGGAAATAGTAGATGTATCTACTATCAACCCCACTCTTCAACCTAAGCGCGATCAAGTTCTGTGCAATAGCACCGCGCGACTCCTGAACCAGTGCGACATTACCTATTGTCCCTACTGTTGGCACCAAAATATCGCCCGGTTGCAGATGCCCTTTTCTAAACCAATTCTTGAAAGTTTCTTCCGAAACAAATTTCCTTACTTTTGAATAATCTGGAGTACGCCTATCTTGAGAGATAGCGTTAACCTCCAGCAGTTCATAACCGGCTTCTGAAATGGGAGGCGTTTTCCCTCTGTTGTCTACTACAACATCTACCAACTTTCCCAGTGGAATTTCCTGCAAACCACTCATGCCTTCACCTTCGCAAGATTCTCGGTAATTGCCTTGTTCAGCTTTGCCTCTTCAAGTAACTGCGCTTCGAATTCGGCCTTGAGCTGTGCGAACCGCTCGGCAAAGTTGAAGTCATCTTCTTCGTCAGGTAGGCCGACATAGCGGCCCGGCGTGACTACATAGTCCAGTTCTGCCACACGCGAAAGCGGAACGGAGGCGCAAAAGCCTTTGATGTCTTGGTACTGCGTTCCCTCACCCTGCCCTCTCCCGGGGGGAGAGGGTTCCAAACCATTGCGCCAGGCATGGTAGGTGTCGGCGATCTGCTGGATGTCTTCGTGCGAGAGTT
>Ga0210012_1002612_pt1 | contig 15454 bp, 9 predicted proteins | sample CryGeymeta201504_FD_183974 | JGI IMG/M metagenome (GOLD analysis project Ga0210012, IMG submission 183974) | Groundwater microbial communities from Crystal Geyser aquifers in Utah, USA - Crystal Geyser metaG 2015-04 (SPAdes) (version 2) | ecosystem: Environmental > Aquatic > Deep subsurface >... | reverse complement strand
TGCAGCTCAGCATCGATAGCAAGGTGCAGTTTTTTGCCTTTCAGACGATCAAGGAAGCGGTGTTGCAGCACAAGGCCAAGGCCGGTAGCGTGGTGGTGCTCGACGTGCAAACGGGTGAGGTACTGGCACTGGCCAACTATCCCAGCTTCAAACCCGACAGGCGCAAAAATCTCAGCGGCGAGCAGTTGCGTAACCGGGCGTTGACCGACAGTTTTGAGCCAGGTTCGACCATGAAGCCATTTGTTATCGCCCTGGCCCTCAACAGTGGTCGCGTCACGCCGCAAACGCCAATCCAGACGGCGCCCGGGCGGCTGACGATTGGCAGCGCCACCATTAGCGACTCGCATGCGCATGGTGTGCTCAGTGTGACCGAGGTGATCCAGAAGTCGAGCAACATCGGCACAGCCAAGATTGCGCTGCAAATGCCAGCACGTGAGATGTGGGAGATGTACAGCAACGTCGGCTTTGGTCAAAAGCCACAGGTGCCTTTCCCGGGCGCGGTCAGCGGGCGGCTGCGCCCGTACAAGAGCTGGCGTCCGATCGAGCAGGCGACCATGAGCTACGGCTATGGCGTGTCGGTCAGTTTGATGCAATTGGCGCACGCCTACACCATTTTTGGCCGCGACGGTGACCTGGTGCCGCTGTCGATGCTCAAGGTGACACAGCCCGTACAAGGGCGTCCGGTGCTTCAGTCCAAGTCCGCCCACGACGTGCGCCGCATGCTGCACCTGGTCACGGGGCCGGGCGGTACAGCGCCCAAAGCGCAAACCATGGGCTATTCGGTGGGCGGCAAAACCGGCACTGCGCACAAGCAGGAAGGCCGCGGCTACGCTGGCAAAAAATACCGGGGTGTTTTTGCTGGCCTGGCGCCGATTGACGCGCCGCGCATTGCGGTGGCGGTGATGATTGATGAGCCCAGCAACGGACAGTACTACGGTGGCGACGTCGCCGCACCGGTGTTCAGTCAAACGGTGCAGCAAACCTTGCGCGTGCTTGGTGTGGCACCCGATATGTCGGTGGTGCCACAGGTGGTGACCGACGCGGTTGAGGAGAGCTTCTGATGCTGCAATTGCAGACACCGCAAGAAGCTGCCCGCTGGTTGCAAGCCCGGGTCACCGGCACGCTGCGCACCGACAGCCGCCTGCTGCACCCGGGGGACGGCTTTTTGGCCTGGCCGGGTGCCGCTACCGATGCGCGTGCCCATGTGGCCGGTGCGCTGGCTGCAGGCGCTGCAGCTTGTCTGGTGGAACACGAGGGCGCAGCGCGCTTTGCGCTGGACGAGAACCGCGTGGCCAGCTTTGTGGGCTTGAAAGCCGCCAGCGGTCCGGTCGCCAGCGCGTACTTTGATGATGCCAGCGCGCGACTGAAGGTGTTGGCCCTGACCGGTACCAATGGCAAAACATCGAGCAGCTGGTGGCTTGCTCAAGCACTCTCAAATTTGCAGCTGGTTGCGTCTATTCCATGCGGGGTGGTTGGTACTTTGGGCATAGGAATTCCACCCGCATTGACGGCCACGGGCTTGACCACGCCCGACCCGGTGGCGCTGCAGGCGGCGTTCGCCAGCTTTGTTGCCGACGGCGTGCAAGCGTGTGCCGTCGAAGCGTCCTCGATCGGGCTGCAAGAGCACCGCATGGACGGCACGCAGATCCATACCGCCGTCTTTACCAACCTGACACAAGACCATCTCGACTACCACGGCGACATGGCAGCCTACGGTGCGGCCAAGGCGACACTGTTTGGCTGGCCAGGGTTGCGCGCCGCGGTGGTCAACGTCGATGACGCGTTTGGCGCGACGCTGGCGGCCGATCTGGCGCACCGTGCGGCGCTGGACCTGTGGACGGTGTCGATGCTGGGCGGTGCCGGTAATCTGGCGCGCCTGCAAGCGCAAGAGATTGACCACACCAGCGCTGGCGTGCGTTTCACGGTGGTCGAAGGCGCGCAGCGTCTGCCCCTGGCAACCCGCCTGATTGGCGACTACAACGTGGCTAACCTGCTCGGTGTGATTGCCGCCATGCGCACCCTGGGTGTGCCGCTGGCTGCTGCGGTGCAGGCCTGCGCCACCTTGACGCCGGTGCCGGGCCGCATGGAATGCGTGAGCGAGCCGGGTCAACCGCTGGTGGCGGTGGATTACGCGCATACGCCCGATGCGCTGGCCAAGGCGCTCGATGCCCTCAAGCCGCTGGCGCAGCAGCGTGGCGGCCAGCTGTGGTGCGTGTTTGGTTGCGGCGGAGACCGTGACAACGCCAAGCGCCCGTTGATGGGTGCGGTAGCAGCCCGCCATGCCGACCGTGTGCTGGTCACCAGCGACAACCCGCGCAGCGAGGCGATGGACACCATCATCAGCCAGATATTGTTGGGTCTGACCGGTGTACCGGGGGTGATGGTCGAGCCCGATCGCGCCCGCGCGATTGGCCAGGCGCTGCGCTTGGCAGCAGCCCCCGACGTGGTACTGCTGGCCGGCAAGGGCCATGAGGACTATCAGGAAATCAAAGGCCAGCGACAGCCGTTTTCAGACGTTGTGCAGGTGCGGCAGGCGCTGGCCCAGCGGTCCATGATGACGCTGGCCCAAGCCGCCCAGTGGCTTGCGGCGGCACAACCCGTGAGTGGGGTCGATGCGGCGCAGGTGGCCATTGCGCGCGTGCATACCGACTCGCGCACCGTGGCGCCTGGTGACTTGTTTGTGGCGCTGCGTGGCGAGCGTTTTGATGCCAACGACTTTCTGGCCGATGCCAAGGCCAAAGGCGCGGTGGCTGCCGTTTGCCAGGGCGACAATGCCGCTGTCCAACTGGCGCGGGCTGCGTTGCCTGGTCTGGTTGTGGCGGATACCAAATTGGCGCTGGCGCAACTGGCCACGTCGTACCGCGCCCAGTTTGCGCTGCCACTGATCGGCGTGACCGGCAGCAACGGCAAGACCACGGTGACGCAAATGATCGCCGCGATCCTGCGCGCTGACAAGGGCGAGGCGGCATTGGCCACGCAAGGTAACTTGAACAACGATATTGGCGTGCCACAAACGGTGCTGCGCCTGCGCGCGGCGCACCAGATCGCGGTCATTGAGATGGGCATGAACCACCCTGGCGAAATTGCCGCGCTGGCGGCCGTCGCGCAGCCGACTGTGGCGCTGGTCAACAACGCGCAGCGCGAGCACCTGGAGTTCATGCAAACGGTGCAAGCGGTCGCGCAGGAAAACGGCTCGGTACTGAACGCGCTGCCTGCCGATGGCGTGGCGGTGTTTCCGGCCGATGACGCCTTCAGCGGGCTGTGGGCGGCGCTGGCGGGCGCGCGGCGCACCGTGCGTTTTGCCGTGGAGGCCAGCACCGGTGCCGAGGTGGCTGCCAGCCAGGCCGTCTGGGCCAACGCCGCCTGGCAAGTGCACGCGGTCACGCCAGCGGGCGAGCTCCACTACACGCTGCACATTGCGGGCGCCCACAACGTCAAGAATTCGCTGGCTGCCGTGGCCTGTGCCTGGGCGGCGGGCGTGCCGCTGGCAGCCATCGCGCAAGGTTTGACCGCGTTTGAGCCGGTCAAAGGTCGCAGCCGGGCGCTGCAAGTGCACGCCTTTGGCCGCGCCATCACGCTGGTGGACGACACCTACAACGCCAATCCCGATTCGGTGCGCGCGGCCATCGACGTGCTGGCGGCGCTGCCCGGGCCACGCCTGCTGGTGCTGGGCGACATGGGCGAGGTGGGCGACCAGGGGCCGCAATTCCATGCCGAGGCACTGCGTTATGCCCAAGAAAAAAATATACAAAAAGTGCTTGTAACCGGTTCTGCGTCTGCACAAGCAGCTATTTATTTTGATGCTATCGAGGTGTTTGACGAGATGACCGGGTTACAGGCGGCGGTGCTTGCGGCATTGCCAGAGGCGGCCAGTGTGCTGGTCAAGGGCTCGCGCTTCATGAAGATGGAGCGGGTGGTGCAAGCCATTGAATCGGCGACAGCGGCCACCCAAGACAACGGAGGTAAGGCATGTTGATCTGGCTGGCCCAATGGCTGCAAACGCTCTCGCCCGATCTGGGCTTCTTGCGCGTATTCCAGTACCAGACCTTCCGCGCGGTGATGGCCGCCATGACCGCGTTGCTGATGGGACTGGCGGCCGGGCCGTGGGTGATTCGCCGCCTGACGGCACTCAAAATTGGCCAGCCAATTCGTGGCTACGGCATGGAGAGCCACCTGAGCAAAAATGGTACGCCAACCATGGGTGGTGTGTTGATTCTGCTCAGCATTGCGGTTTCGACGCTGCTCTGGTTTGACTGGAGCAACCGCTTTGTCTGGATCGTGCTGCTGGTGACGCTGGGTTTTGGTGCCGTTGGCTGGGCTGATGACTGGCGCAAGGTGGTCAACAAAGACCCCGAGGGCATGCCTTCGCGCGAGAAATACCTGTGGCAGTCGCTCATCGGTCTGGCCGCCGCCTTGTACCTGGTATTTTCCATTTCCGAAAACACCAACTACCGTGTGCTCGAGTTGTTTTTTACCTGGGTGCAGTCGGGCTTTGACATGAGCCTGCCACCCAAGGCCGGGCTGATGGTGCCGTTCTTCAAGGAGATCAGCTACCCGCTGGGTGTGCTGGGTTTTGTGATCTTGTCCTATCTGGTCATCGTTGGATCGAGCAACGCGGTGAACCTGACCGATGGCCTGGACGGTCTGGCGATCATGCCGGTGGTGATGGTCGGTGCCTGTTTGGGCATCTTTGCCTATGTCACCGGCAATACGGTGTTTGCCCGTTACCTGCTGCTGCCGCACATCGCCGGGGCTGGTGAACTGATGATTTTTTGTGCTGCCATGAGCGGCGCCGGGCTGGCTTTTTTGTGGTTCAACACGCACCCGGCGCAGGTCTTCATGGGTGACGTGGGCGCTTTGGCGCTGGGTGGTGCCTTGGGCACCATCGCCGTCATCGTGCGCCAAGAGATTGTGCTGGCGATCATGGGCGGCGTGTTTGTCGCCGAAGCGCTGTCGGTGATGCTGCAGGTGACGTACTTCAAGTACACCAAAAAGACCACCGGCATTGGCCAGCGTATTTTGAAGATGGCGCCGCTGCACCACCATTTCGAGAAAAGCGGCTGGAAAGAAACGCAGGTGGTGGTGCGCTTCTGGATCATCACCATGTTGTTGTGTCTGGTCGGCCTGTCGACCCTGAAGCTGCGCTGATCAAATGACGATCCCCACACTTGCCATTTCATGTGCTGCGCTGCCCGGCGACGGCATGAACTACCTTCAAGACCAACCGGTGCTGATTCTGGGTCTGGGTGCCTCGGGGTTGGCAATGGCGCGCTGGTGCGCGCGTTGCGGTGCGGCCGTGACGGTGGCCGACACGCGCAGCGCGCCGCCGCAGTTGGCCAAGCTGCAAGCCGATGTACCCGCGGCCCGCTTTGTCGGCGGCGCGTTTGATGCCGCTTTGGTGCAGGGCACTGATGTGCGTGCCGTGTTCAAGAGCCCGGGCTTGAGTCCCTTCGACGTTGCTCCTGTGTTTGAAGCTGCTCGCGCTGGTGGTATCTGGGCTGCAGGCGAATTGGGCTTGTATGCGCAGGCGCTCAGGCAACTTGGCTCCGAGCGTGGCTACGCGCCCAGGGTGCTGGCCATCACCGGCACCAACGGCAAGACCACCGTGACCTCATTGACTGGGCAATTGGTCGAGCGCGCGGGCAAAACCGTGGCGGTGGCGGGCAACATCGGCCCGACGCTGCTCGATACGCTGGCGCAGCATCTGGATGCCAACACCTTGCCCGAGGTCTGGGTGCTGGAGCTTTCCAGCTTTCAGCTCGACGGGGTAAGCGACTTTGAGCCGACCGCTGCGGCCGTGCTCAACATCAGCCAGGACCACCTGGACTGGCACGGCTCCATGGCCGCTTATGCGCAGGCCAAGAGCCTCATTTTTGGCCACAACGGCGTGATGGTGCTCAACCGCGATGACGACGCGGTGATGGCGATGCTGCCGCCGCCGGTTCGCGTCAAATTGCAGAGACCTCAGCAGCGTGACTGCATCTTGTTCGGTGGCGACAGCCCCAGGCGCCCGGGCGACTTTGGCATCGAGACTGTCAACGGCATGGCCTGGCTGGTGCGCGCGCAACTGGCCGATGAGACCAAGCGCCGGCGCAGCGAACCGGCTGACGATCTTTTCATTCAGCGCCTAATGCCCGCTGACGCGCTGCGCATCCGTGGCCGTCACAACGCCATCAATGCCTTGTCTGCGCTGGCGCTGGCCAGCGCCGCCGGTTGCGTGCTGGCGCCCATGCTCTACGGTCTGCGCGAATACTGCGGCGAGCCGCACCGGGTGCAGCCCATTGGCACGGTCAACGCCGTGGCGTACTTTGACGACAGCAAGGGCACCAACGTCGGCGCCACGGTTGCTGCGCTGGCTGGTCTGGGAGCCGATTGCAAGGTGGTGGTGATTCTCGGCGGCGAAGGCAAGGGACAGGACTTCAGTCCGTTGGTTGACCCGGTGCGCCGCTACGTGCGCGCGGTGGTGCTGATCGGCCGCGACGCGCCGCTGATCCGCGCCGCACTGGCTGATACCGGCGTGGCACTCGTAGACGCAAGCAGTATGGTTGACGCGGTAGCCCAGGCCAGCACGCTAGCGCACACCGGTGATGCGGTGTTGATGTCGCCTGCGTGCGCCAGCTTTGACATGTTTGACAACTACGAACACCGCGCCCGCGTCTTTGTGCAAGCGGTGAGCGACCTGGCAACAGATGCCGGTGGCGTGCTGGAGGGCGGGCTGTGAGCGCCGTCTTGGCCCTGCCCCAACGGCTGTTGCACTGGCTCGGCGGCGCCTCGGCGGCAGGTACCGACGTGCTGCCGGTGCGCTTGGGGGAACATCATCGCTTGGCAACGCCGGCAGTGCTGGGGCGCGCCCAAGGTGTTGACTACACGCTGGTGTGGGTGACTGTCGTGCTGCTGTTGTGGGGCCTGGTGATGGTTTATTCGGCGTCGATTGCGTTGCCCGAGAACCCGCGCTTTGCCAACTACACATCAACCTACTTTCTGGTGCGCCACGCCACGTGGCTGGGCTTGGCGCTGCTGTGTGCTGCCCTGGCGCATACCGTGCCGATGGCCACCTGGGAGAAGCTGGCGCGCCCGCTGTTTTTGCTGTCGCTGGCGCTGCTGGTGCTGGTGCTCATTCCGCATGTTGGCAAAGTGGTCTACGGTGCGCGGCGCTGGATTGGTGTCGGCTCGATGAGCTTTCAGCCGTCGGAGTTGGCCAAGTTCACCGTGCTGCTGTACGCGGCCGACTACATGGTGCGCAAGATGGACGTGAAAGAGCGCTTCTTTCACGCCGTCTGGCCGATGGGCGCGGCGGTGGCCGTCGTCGGTGTGCTGCTGCTGGCTGAACCGGACATGGGCGCGTTCATGGTGATCGCGGTGATCGCCATGGGCATCTTGTTTTTGGGTGGCGTCAACGCGCGCATGTTTTTCCTGATTGCCTCCATCCTGGTGGTGGCCTTTGCCCTGATCATCGCCTCGAGCCAGTGGCGGCGCGAGCGCATTTTTGCCTACCTCGATCCCTGGAGCGAAACCAACGCGCTGGCCAAGGGCTACCAGTTGACGCATTCGCTGATTGCAATTGGGCGCGGCGAGATTTTTGGCGTCGGTCTGGGCGGCAGTGTGGAAAAACTCAACTGGTTGCCCGAAGCGCACACCGACTTTTTGCTGGCGGTGATCGGCGAGGAATTTGGCCTGATCGGCGTGGTGCTGGTCATAGGTCTGTTTCTCTGGCTGGTGCGGCGCATGATGTCGATTGGCCGCCAAGCCATTGCGCTGGAGCGCGTGTTTGCCGGCCTGGTGGCACAAGGGGTGGGCGTCTGGATGGGTTTCCAGGCGTTCATCAACATGGGGGTGAACCTGGGTGCCTTGCCGACCAAAGGCCTGACGCTGCCGCTGATGAGCTACGGCGGCTCGGCCATTTTGATCAACCTGATTGCCATCGCCGTTGTGCTGCGCGTCGACCGCGAGAACCGGACCTTGATGCACGGGGGCCGGGTATGAGCCAGACGGCCTTGATCATGGCGGGCGGCACTGGGGGCCATATCTTCCCCGGCCTGGCCGTGGCCCACGCGCTGCGTGACCACGGCTGGCATGTGCACTGGCTTGGCGGCCGCGGCAGCGCTGCGCGTCCGAGCATGGAAAGCCAGTTGGTGCCCAAAGAGGGTTTTACTTTCGAGGCCATTGACTTTGGCGGCCTGCGTGGCAAGGGCCTGGTCACGGCGGTGTTGCTGCCGCTGCGCTTGCTCAAGGCGTTCTGGCAAAGTATTGCAGTGATCCGACGCGTCAAGCCCGACGTGGTGGTGGGTCTGGGCGGCTACATCACCTTTCCGGGTGGCATGATGGGCGTGTTGCTGGGCAAGCCGCTGATCCTGCACGAGCAAAACTCGGTGGCCGGTCTGGCCAACCGGGTGCTCGCGGGGGTGGCCGACCGGGTGTTTACCGCGTTTCCCAGTGTGATCGAGGGCGCGCGCTGGGTTGGTAACCCGCTGCGCGCGGCATTCCTGGCGCTGCCCGAGCCGCAAGCGCGCTTTGCCGGGCGCAACGGCCCGCTGCAGGTGCTGGTGGTCGGCGGCAGTCTGGGTGCCAAGGCGCTCAACGAGATCGTGCCGCAGGCGCTGGCGCTGATGCCCAGCGACCAGCGCCCGCAGGTGCGGCATCAAAGCGGCGCCAGCCAGATTGACGCGCTGCGCGCCAATTACGCGCAGGCGGGCGTTTCGGCCGAGCTGACGCCGTTCATCGACAACACCGCGCAGGCCTTTGCCGACGCCGATCTGATCATCTGCCGCGCCGGCGCCAGTACCGTGACCGAGATTGCTGCCGTTGGTGCGGCGGCGCTGTTTGTGCCGTTCCCGGCGGCGGTGGATGACCACCAGACCGCCAACGCGCGCTTTCTGGTCGACCAGGGCGGCGGCTGGCTGATCCAGCAGCGCGATCTGAGGCCGCAAGTGCTGGCCGATTTGCTTCTGAATTTGCAGCGCTCTGCGCTTTTGAATAAAGCGCTGCAAGCCAAAAAGCTGCAAAAAATTGAGGCCACCCAGCAACTCGTGGCTGCCTGTGAGGAGCTCACGACATGACAACGCCATTCAAGCAGGAAGCGCCATGAAACACGCGATCCAACACATCCATTTTGTCGGTATCGGCGGCGTCGGTATGTCCGGCATTGCCGAGATTCTGTTTAACCTGGGCTACACCATCTCGGGCTCGGACCAGGCCGACAGCGTCACGCTGCAGCGACTGGGCAATTTGGGCATCCGCACCCATGTTGGTCATGCGGCAGGGCACATTGAGGGCGCCGACGCGGTGGTCACCTCCACGGCGGTGCACGATGACAACCCCGAAGTGCTGGCGGCGCGCCACAACCGCATTCCGGTGGTGCCGCGTGCACTCATGCTGGCCGAGCTCATGCGGCTGAAAAAAGGCATCGCCATTGCCGGCACCCACGGCAAGACCACCACCACCAGCTTGGTCGCCAGTGTGCTTGCTGAAGCGGGGTTGGACCCGACTTTTGTCATTGGTGGCAGGCTCAACAGCGCCGGTGCTAACGCCCGCTTGGGCCAAGGTGACTACATCGTGGTCGAGGCCGACGAATCGGATGCGTCGTTCCTGAACCTGCTGCCGGTGATGGCGGTGGTGACCAACATCGACGCCGACCACATGGAAACCTATGGACACGACTTTGAGAAGCTGAAACAGGCGTTTGTAGACTTTCTGCACAAGATGCCCTTTTACGGCACCGCTATTTTGTGTACCGACGACCCCGCTGTGCGGGCTGTTCTGCCGCAGGTGACCTGCCCAGTAACCAGTTATGGCTTTGACGAAGGTGCTGAGGTGCGCGCCGTGGACGTGCGTGCCGTCGATGGGCAAATGCATTTCACCGTATATCGCCGCAACGGCGTGGTGCTGCCGGACATGGCGGTGGTGCTGAATTTGCCTGGGCGCCACAACGTGCTCAACGCCTTGTCGGCCATTGCGGTGGCGGTCGAGCTGGGGATTGACGACGCGGCGGTGCTGCGTGCGCTGGCCAATTTCAAAGGGGTTGGACGACGTTTTCAGCGCTACGGTGATCTGCCCGCTGCTGATGGTGGCGTGTTCACGTTGGTGGACGACTACGGTCACCACCCCAACGAGATGGCGGCCACGATCGCCGCTGCGCGCGGCGCCTTTCCCGGACGACGCTTGTTGCTGGCGTTTCAGCCACATCGCTACACGCGCACCCGTGACTGCTTTGACGATTTTGTCAAAGTCATCGCCCTGGCCGACGCGGTGCTGCTGACCGAGGTGTACGCCGCTGGCGAGGCCCCAATCGTTGCGGCAGATGGCCGCAGCCTGGCGCGTGCGCTGCGCGTGGCGGGCAAGATCGAGCCGGTCTTTGTCGATGACATTGCTGCCCTGCCGCAAGCCATTGCCGCCAACGCCAGCGGTAGCGACGTGGTGCTGTGCATGGGCGCCGGGTCAATTGGTGCAGTCAGTGCCAAGGTCGTTAAATTGCTTCAAACTGCAGAGCATGCTACGCAGGAGGGAAAAGGGCTGTGAGCCAATTTGATATAAATTCTGAAAAAGTGGCAGTGCTCATGGGTGGCCTGTCTGCCGAGCGCGAGGTGTCGCTCATGTCGGGCACGGGTGTGCTGCAGGCGCTGCAGGGCCAGGGTGTGAACGCCCATGCTTTTGATCCGGCCGAGCGTGACCTGGGCGAACTGAAAAAAGAAGGTTTTTCCCGCTGTTTTATTGCCTTGCACGGCCGTTTTGGCGAAGACGGCACGGTGCAGGGTGCGCTGGAGTTGCTGGGCATTCCCTACACCGGACCCGGCGTGATGGCGTCTGCCATTGGCATCGACAAGATCATGACCAAGCACATCTGGCGCGCCGACGGCTTGCCCACACCCGCCTGGAAGAAAGTCGACAGTGCCGCGGCCACGCTGGCCGCTTTTGCCGAGTTGGGCGGCCCGATGATCGTCAAACCGGCGCGCGAAGGCTCCACCCTTGGGTTGACCAAGGCCGTCTGCGCTGACCAATGTGCGATGGCCTACGCCCTGGCGGCAGGCATGGATGAGGAGGTGCTGTGCGAGCAGTTCATTGCCGGTGACGAGGTGACGGTTCCGGTGCTGGGCAGCGGTGCCCAGGCGCGTGCCTTGCCGGTGATCCGCATCGTCGCCCCGGACGGCAACTACGACTACCAGAACAAGTATTTCACCCACACCACGCAGTACCTGGTGCCGTGCGGACTGCCTGCGGGTGAAGAGGCTGTCATTCAACAGCTGGTGCGCGATGCCTACAAGAGCCTGGGCTGCCGTGGCTGGGCCCGCGCCGACGTGATGATTGATGCTGTCAGCCGCAAACCCTATCTGCTGGAGATCAACACCAGCCCGGGCATGACCAGTCACTCGCTGGTGCCCATGTCGGCCAAGGCTGCTGGCATCAGCTACGCCGAATTGTGTATGCAGATTCTGCAATCTGCCGCCCTGGATTACCCGCGCCATGACTGATAAGCCCGTTTTGCCAGCGGATATCCGCCTGATGAACGCAGTCGCAACGTTGCTGTTCGTAGCGGCAGGGTTGCTGCTCTGTGCGGTGCTGCTGGCCTGGGCTGCGCGCTTGCCAATGTTTGAAATCAAGGCTCTGCGCATCGCGGGTGAGGCATCGCATTACAACGCCATCACCTTGCGCGCCAATGTGCTGCCACGCTTGCAGGGCACATTTTTTACGCTCGATTTGCGTGCCGCGCGCCTGGCGTTCGAGACGTTGCCCTGGGTGCGTCAGGCGGTGGTGCGGCGCGACTTCCCGAACCGGCTCAAGGTGCAGTTGCAAGAGCATCAGCCAGTGGCGTTTTGGGGTGAAGAAGGTGACCAGCGTTTGCTCAACACCTATGGCGAGGTATTCGATGCAAACGTCGGTGAGTTGGAAAAGGAAGACCTGCCCCGGCTCAATGGCCCGACCGATCAATCAGCCCAGGTGTTGGCGGTGTACCTGACACTACAACCGCAGTTTGAACCTATGGATCTGTCGATGGTTCTGCTCGAACTGACGCCGCGCGGTGGCTGGCACGCCGAGCTCAATACCGGAACGCTGCTGGAGCTTGGCAGTGGCAGTGCCGCCGAGTTAAGTGCGCGCGCAGCAAGCTTTCTCAAGACAGTGACGCAGGTGGCTGCACGCTACCAGCGCAGCCCTGCGCAACTGATTTCGGCTGATTTGCGGCACAGCGATGGCTACGCGGTGCGCTTGGCCGGGGTGAGCACGCAGGACGGTGACAGCGGGAAAAAACAGTAACGCAAGGCAACAGGTAACAACATGGCAAAAGAGTACAAGGATTTGGTCGTCGGTCTGGACATTGGCACTGCCAAGGTGATGGTGGTGGTGGCCGAGGTCATGCCCGCAGGCGAGCTCAAGCTTGCTGGTTTGGGCGTGGCGCCGAGCAACGGGCTCAAGCGCGGTGTGGTGGTCAACATCGACGCTACCGTGCAAAGCATCCAGCAGGCGCTCAAGGAGGCCGAGCTGATGGCTGACTGCAAGATCACGCGCATCTACACCGGCATCACCGGCAGCCATATCCGCGGTTTCAATTCGCACGGCATGGTCGCCATCAAGGACCGCGAGGTGAGCGCGGCTGACGTGGCGCGGGTGGTCGAAACTGCCAAGGCGATCAACATCTCGACCGACCAGCGCTTGCTGCTGGTCGAGCCGCAGGAGTTCATCATCGACGGGCAGGATGTGAAAGAGCCCATCGGCATGAGCGGCATCCGCCTGGAGGCCAAGGTCCATATCGTCACCGGCGCGCAAAGCGCGGCTGAGAACATCATCAAGTGCGTGCGCCGCTGCGGTTTGGAGGTCGACCAGCTCATGCTCAACCCACTGGCGAGCAGCCTGTCGGTCTTGACCGAAGACGAACGCGAACTAGGCGTGGCGCTGGTTGACATTGGCGCGGGTACCACCGATCTGGCGATTTTTACCAGCGGGGCCATTCGCCATACCGCGGTGATCCCGATTGCCGGTGACCTGATCACCAGCGACATTGCCATGGCGCTGCGCACGCCGACCAAGGACGCCGAGGAAATCAAGGTTGAAAACGGCTACGCCAAACAGTTGCTGGCCGACCCCGAAGCCCAGGTGGAAGTGCCCGGCTTGGGTGACCGGGGCCCGCGCATGCTCAGCCGTCAGGCACTGGCCGGGGTGATCGAGCCGCGCGTGGAAGAAATCTTCAGCCTGGTGCATCAGGTCATGCGGGAGTCGGGCTTTGAAGAAATGCTCTCCAGTGGCGTTGTGCTGACCGGCGGCAGTTGCGTCATGCCGGGCATGGTTGAGCTCGGTGAGGACATCTTCCTCAAGCCCGTGCGCCGAGGCCTGCCGCAGTACCGTGGTGCCCTGTCGGACATGGTGGCGCAACCGCGCGCAGCCACAGTGATGGGTCTGCTCGAAGAGGCCCGGCTGGCGCGGCTGCGCGGCTTCAAGGTGGCGCAGAAGAACGGCTCGGTCAAGAGTGCGTTTGGCTCGGTCAAAGACTGGTTCATGGGGAATTTCTGATGCCGCAAAAATTATCTTGCCACCACTGGACCGGCCCGCCACGACGATGGCGGTGCATGGACCCACCGCCCACGTTGCAACCCGAATTTCAGTTCACTTTTATTTCTTTTTTAGCATTCAAACCCCAAGGAGAGCAGCATGCCCATTGAACTTATTGACGAAGAAGCGTTTAACCAAGGCACCCAAATCAAGGTAATTGGCGTCGGCGGTGGTGGCGGCAACGCGGTGGCGCACATGATCGCCAGCGCGGTGCAAGGCGTTGAGTTCATTTGCGCCAATACCGATGCGCAGGCGTTGTCAACCAGCGACGCCCACCGCATCATCCAGCTCGGTTCCACCGGGCTGGGCGCAGGCAGCAAGCCCGAGAAGGCGCGGGAAGCGGCTGAGGTGGCGATCGACCATATTCGCGAAGCGATTGATGGCGCGCACATGCTGTTCATCACCGCGGGTATGGGTGGGGGCACCGGTACCGGCGCGGCACCGGTGATTGCCCGGGTGGCGCGGGAGATGGGCATCCTGACCGTGGGCGTGGTCACCAAGCCGTTTGAGTTTGAAGGCAGGCGCCGCATGGACAATGCTGACCAGGGCCTGTCCGAACTCGAAGCCAACGTTGATTCGCTGATCGTGGTGCTCAACGAAAAGCTGCTCGAAGTGCTGGGCGACGATGCAACGCAGGACGAAGCCTTTGCCCACGCCAATGACGTGCTGAAGAATGCGGTTGGCGGCATTGCCGAAATCATCAACGTGCCAGGCCATGTGAACGTCGACTTTGAAGACGTGCGCACGGTCATGGGCGAGCCCGGCAAGGCCATGATGGGCACCGCGGTGGCCGCTGGCCCGGACCGCGCCCGCATCGCTGCCGAACAAGCGGTGGCGTGCCCGTTGCTCGAAGGCATCGACCTCTCTGGCGCCAAAGGCGTGCTGGTGCTGATTTCGGCGGCCAAGGGGTCGCTGAAGTTGTCGGAATCGAAACTGGCGATGAACACTATTCGCGCCTACGCCTCGCCCGACGCGCATGTGATCTACGGCACCGCCTACGACGATCACCTGGACGACCAGATTCGCGTGACCGTGGTCGCTACCGGTTTGAGCCGCCAGGGCCGCAAGCCCAACATCTCGATCGTCCAGTCTGAAATCCGGCGTACCGGGACCGACAACATGCCAATCAATGTGCCGACCCTGGACACGCCTGTGGCCGCTGGCCCCGGTGCCAGCGTTGTTACCGGTCCGGGTATGGGACGGATGACGCAAAACGACTACGTGTCGATGGCTGCGCCGGCCGTCTGGCGCAATCGCACCTCGGCGGCGGCACGGGTTGACGCCTTGTCCAGCGGCGGCATGGATGACTTTGAGATCCCGGCGTTCCTGCGCAAACAAGCCGATTGAAGCATCGAAAGTAAAATCACCCGGTGTTAAAACAACGAACGCTTAAATCCCTGACCCGAGCCGTTGGCGTGGGCTTGCACAGCGGGCAACGGGTGGAAATCACCCTGCGCCCAGCGCAGCCCGATACCGGCATCGTGTTTCGCCGGGTCGATTTGCCGCAACCGGTAGACATTGCGGTGTCGGCGCAGGCGGTGACCGATACCCGAATGGCATCGACCATCGGTGTGGGTGACGCCAAGGTGCATACGGTCGAACACCTGATGTCGGCCTGCGCTGGCTTGGGTGTGGATAACCTTTACGTGGACATCACTGCCGAAGAAGTGCCGATTCTGGACGGCTCAGCCGCGTCGTTTGTATTTTTGTTGCAAAGCGCCGGTATTGTTTTTCAGGATGCACCGCGTCGCTTTATCCGCCTGCTGGCGCCGGTCGAGGTACGCCAGGGCGCGGGTGACAACTTGAAATGGGCCAGATTGGAGCCCTACCACGGCTACAAGCTCAGCTTCGAGATTGACTTCAGCCATCCGGCGGTGGATTCCACTGGTCAGCGCGTGGTGTTTGACATGAGTACGGG
>Ga0210012_1002609_pt1 | contig 15474 bp, 12 predicted proteins | sample CryGeymeta201504_FD_183974 | JGI IMG/M metagenome (GOLD analysis project Ga0210012, IMG submission 183974) | Groundwater microbial communities from Crystal Geyser aquifers in Utah, USA - Crystal Geyser metaG 2015-04 (SPAdes) (version 2) | ecosystem: Environmental > Aquatic > Deep subsurface >... | reverse complement strand
ATCAAAAGTAAAACTATAAATTAATTTACTTTTATTACTATAACTTTTATTTTTTTTTAAATTTAATTCTTGAGAATTTAAATCAATAACATTTGTAAATAATATATATATATCATTATATTTAAAATTTAATAAATAATATAAATTTGATAACAATTTAAAAGCATTTTTTATAAAAAAAAAATTTTCCCCAATAATTATTGCATTATTTAAATAATTTTTCAAATTAAAAAAAGAACTTAAAAAAAATGAATTATAATAATAAAAATAATTATAACTACTTTTATTTTCTAATATATTAAATAATTGAATTAAATTATTACCTAAATTACTGACATTTATAGAAATATCTTTAGATAAAAAACCTATTGTAAAAATTCTTATTGTTTTTTTTTTTAAATTTTTACGTAAAATTGTATTTAATAGTGGCATTTTTAAACGTAAATTTAAAGCAATAAAAAAATAGAAAAAATAACTTTTTAAATTATTTAATTCACTATTAAAAAAAAAATTTAAATTTAAATCAATATTATTATAAATATTTTTTACTAAATTTATATTTAAATAACCTAAATTTAAATTAAATTTTTTTAAATAATATAAACTTTCTAAATCAATAAAATCCGAAAGAAAAAATGAAATACCTTTATTATTTACTATATAATTAACAATTTTTTTTATTATTATTTTTGTAACATTTACTCAACTCAATTCTAAAAAAATTTTATTTAATATTAAAAATGGTTTTAAAATACGATTTATAGATAAAGCATCAAAAAAATAACGTGTAATATTAGTAATTCAATCTTGATTTAATAAAGAATCACTTACAGGTAAAATACGTAAAATTTCATTATTACGTAAATCTAAACAAATACTACTACACATAGTATCTAAAATATCAATATTTTCATATTTATTTAATTCTCAAGCTCGACCTTTAAAATTATAAATTTTTGAAGTTAAGGCACCTACAGGACATAAATCTACAACATTACCTGATAATACTGTTAATAAATTAAATTTATTTGAAACAATCTCTGTAGATTCACCACGACCTATTAAACTAAAACCAACTACACCTGCAATTTCTTTAAAAAAACGAACACAACGTGTACAATGAATACAACGTGTCATTATTGTTTTAATAAAAATACCACTTTCTTTGTCAATTACACTACGTTTTTTAAATTCATAAAAACGACCACGATCATAACCATAATCTCTTGCTATATTTTGTAAATCACATTCACCCCCTTGATCACAAATAGGTATAGTAGCAGTACAGTACATATCAGTTTGACTTAGCACCAAAAAGCTCTATCCGAACCATACGTGCGACTTTCACCGCATACAGCTCTCCATAATAATAAAACTCTAATTTTAAATTTCTAGTTTTAGTGTTTGTAACTTTTATTGTTATCATATACACCTGTGTGTACTTTTCAGTGACACGATGAACATAAAACAATTTGTCTACGGTTGTGCATTTGATGCAAACGATCCCAATTAGAGACAGATTTTTCACTAGATAATTTATTTATATGATGTATCGTGAGATTTTCTTTAGTTTCACAAATTTTACATTCTGATTTTAATAAAGAGTTAACTTTGTAATATCTTTTAAGATAAATTGTAACTCATTTATCTATATCGCCAATATCACTTGTATTACTAAAGAGTATACTTAAATCTGAATTACGTTTAGCCTTTATTTTGTAATTGTACCTGATATTCTTATCAACTTCTAAATTTTTACCAAATTTCTTTATAACTTTACTAATGGTTCTTAATTTTAGTTTCTTAGCTAGAGTCAAAGCACAGCTACTTCATAAAATATAGTTTAGATGATGCAAGACAGAATAATTATTTGCAAGTTTATAATAATTACTAATACCTCTAAATAATCCACTGTAAGTTATAACAATTCTGCTAAGATCATATACTGTATATATGTTAACTGCTTTACCAACAATTCTTTTACCATTGTTTATAAAACGAATTATACCTTTTTCTTTCAACTTTTTAATAAGATACTTGAAAGGTATATTAAGTTGCGGTATAGTGTTAATACGTACTTTGTAGTTAGTACCTTCACGTTCCACAACTTTTATAGGTTTCTTATCTAAAGGTGTAATTCTTATGTAGTATCCAAGGAATAATGTACCATCATGACTTGCATTTTTTATTTTTGTATTTTCATCATTAAGTTCTAATTGCATAGAAGATAATTTCTTTTTAATTAGTTCTTTAATGTATATACAATCATCTTTACTACCTATAATACCAATAACGAAATCATCTGCATACCTAACATATTTTAGGCGTTTAAATGTCTTATCATTTTTTGGATAAGGAGATATTTTAAAAAGATTTTTACGGTTACTTTTCAAGGCTTTCGTATATTCTGGATTTCGATTCCTATTTCTAGAACATCCTAAATCAAAACTAGTTTTAATTTGCATAAGTTCAATATCAAGCTCATGCAAATATATATTATTTAGTAATGGACCTAGTATCGAACCTTGAGGAACACCTTTGTTTGTCTTTGAAAAGGATTTATTATAGATATAACCAGCTTTCAGTATTTTATATAATGTTTGTATTAATAGCGGCTCATTAACCACTGATTTAATTTTCAATATAATAAGTCTATGATCTAGTGTGTCAAAACATTTGCTTATATCACCTTCTATAAATCATTTTGAGGAAGTAAAGTTTAATTTTAAATAATTAAGCGCAGCATGTGTACCTAATTTAGGTCTAAAACCAAAAGAGACATCTAAAAATATATTTTCATAAATAGGTTCTAGTATCATTTTTATAGCTTCTTGAACAATTTTATCTTTTAATGTGGGAATACCTAATGGTCTTTTACCCCCATTAGATTTATATATATAAATACGTTTAGAAGGTTTACATTGATAAGAGCCTGTACCTAGTTCGAAATTTAATCTTTCAAAGAACAAATCATTAATAATTGGTTTCTCTCCATAAGTTATACCATGACTTTCAATAACCTTTAAATAGGCTGTTTTTAATACATTTACATCTTTAACGTAATCCATAATTTTTAATTCGTATATCTCACTTTTACTCATGTTATTCAATTTTTTTAAGAGTTTAGATAATTCAGCAATCCCCTCAGGTTTTGCTTTGTTATCTATATTATTACTGAACCCCTTCAGTTGTTTGTCATCAATGACAGACGAATAACATCTTTTTTTAATGTTATTATACCTACTACGAGTTCTCCGATACCTCAAATCATTTCTAATCCCAGGTATTCCCAAGTTCTTTATGTACACACCATTTATTATACTTAGTCGCTTGCTACTCATCACAGACCTTCTGTTTAAGGTTCTTTTGTTATTCGCTATTATAGATGAACTGCCCAACATCCAATAATCAAAAGAAAACTTTATATTGATAAAGTGAGGCCCCGTTACCTCCCCAAGTAGTATAAAATCAAGTTCGTCATCCTCGACATATATAACGTAGCTCGAATCAATCAAATGATCCTTTACAGACATGCTATGGTCCCTCAAAGGTTGGCCCTTATGTAGGTAAGTCTGTTGCTTTACAGTATAATATAGGAACACTATATTAACGAATAATTTACTGGGGTTATAAACCCAGCGTGTGCATAAATTAAGTGGCGCACGACAATCTAATGGATGATTTATTAATAAAAACTCCATTATAGATTTACGTACACGTTCTAATCTTTTATTTTTTGTTTTTATTATCATATTTTTCCCAACTTTTGTAGCACAGGCTAACATTAATTTTGGCATTTTTTCAATTTCTATTAAACATATTCTACAATTCCCTGCAATTTCTAAATTTTCATTATAACAAAAACAAGGTAACTCTACACCTTTTGCATAACTATATTGATATATTAAATAATTTTGTTCTTCTTCTTTTAATTCATATTTTTTTGTATCAATCATAATATAATCTTTCATGCAAAAATATTAAAAAAAAACTGTTTACTAATTATTATTCAAAAGATCTATATAATTTTTTTCATTTAATACTATTAAAAAAAAATGTATCAAATTTATAAATATCACGTAAATTTACTAATAATATACTAAAAAATAAATGAAAATTTTTTTTTTTAGTATAAATACCTATTGTTTTTTGTCTATTAAAAACGCAAAAACCCATCATAACAAAAAAGACACCTTTAAAACGATAAATTAAATTTAATTTATCTCCTACATAAACTTTACTAGCATCTTTTTTTTTTTTTTTTATAAAAAAAAATTTTTTTTAATTTTTTTTTTTTTTTTTTTAATAAAAATAACATTATTGTAATTTATTTTTTTTTAATTTTAAATATTTTTTTAAATTACTATTATATAAATTTTTATTCAAATTTATATTTTTATTTAAATCATAATTAGTAAAAATTAAATCATTTTTCTTACTATTTTTTAAATAATATAAAAATAATATTGAAAAAATATATGATACATAATTGCTAATTTTTACACCTTTATTTAATCAATAAGATAATTTTTTTAAAGACAACATAATTATTTTTTGTTGTTGTCTAAAAAAACAAACACCTATTTTATCAATAAAACGCGCGCGTATAGATTTTTTATTTAAAGCAATAACGACATAAAATAAATTTTTATGATACTTAACAATTTTTACTTTTAATTTACTTTGCATTATAAAATTGTAAAATGTAATATTATATTAAAAAAAAAAAAATAAATATAATCAAAAAATAACATAAAAAAAAATGCAATAAAAAAAAATATTGCTAATAAAATCGTATTTAAATAAGGTTTTATAAAAATATAATCTAAATAATTTGAAAAAAATAAAAATCTTATAACACGAAAATAATAAAATGAACCAAAAACACTAAAAAATAATAAAATAAAAAATAAAAAATAAAATTTATTTAAAAATACAGATAATAAAATAAAAAACTTACCAAAAAAACCAGATAGTGGTGGTATTCCTGCTAATGAAAAAAATAATATTGCTAATACAAAACCTAATAACATATTCGAATTTGCTAATAATGAAAAATCTCATAATAAATCAAATTTTTCATTTTTTATTTTACGAAATACAATTATAATAAAAAAAATACCTAATAATAAAAACATATAAGGTATAAAAAAATAAAATAAACTTATTAAACTTAAATAAGTACCATTACTAAAACAAGCCATAAAAAAACCAGCATTAAAAATGGAACTATATGCTAAAAATTTTATTATTTTTTTTTGATATAAACTAAATAAAAAACCCAATATTAAAGATAAAATACAAACAATAAAAAAAAAAAAATTAAAAAAAAAATTTAAATATATTAATACATATATATATAATTTATATAAAATTAAAATTAAACTTAATTTTGGTATAATTGAAAAAAATAAAGTAACAACTACAGATGCACCCTCATATACTTCAGGTATTCATCAATGAAAAGGCGCTACACCTAATTTAAATAATAAACCAACTAAAATAAAAAAACACATATATACTATATAAATAATTTCACTTTCAATAATTATACTATCTTTAATTAAATATGAAATTTCAACTAAATCTAATGTACCAAAGTAACCAAATAACATAATTATACCATATAATAATAAACCTGAAGAAAAAGAACCCATAATATAATATTTCATACCACTTTCAATACTTTTACTACGTCAACGTCTTAAACTCGTTAACATATATAGGATTAAATTTTGTAATTCTAATGCTAAATAAATTATAAAAAATTCATTAGACATTAATATAAAAAATACACCTATTATCACTATTCATATTATTAACATATATTCCCTTACATACATTTTTTCTAAATCAAAAAATTTTTTTATTATATAAATATAATTTAACATAAATATTACTATTATACTTTTTAATATTATTGTTAAATAATCTATTTTTAAATTATAATTAAAAATAAAAATACTAATATTTTTATTAATAATCCCGTCATATATTATAACTAATGTTATAATATAAAATAATAACATCATATTCATTAAACTTTTGTAATTCTCTTTTCTCAGACTTAATATTATTAAACTTACTAACATAACTATTGACATATATAATTCTGTTATAATAAATACCATTTCTTTTTTTTAAATTATTCTATTAATTAAATTTTATACTTACACTTACCCCCTATTTACTTATTCTTTTTTATTTTTTTTTTTAGAATATTAGATAAATTTAAAAATTTCTACTACAATATTTACAATATTTACAATATTTACAATTTTATTTTTTTAATAATCATAAAATATTTAATAATAAAATTTTTTTGTCATTTTATTTACTTATCTATTTCACCAAAAACTAAATCCATAGTACCTATAATCGTAACTAAATCAGATAATAAATAATTTTTTGACATAAAATTTAAACCTTGTAAATGTAAAAAACCAGGTGCTTTTATACGACAACGGTATGGTTTTGATGTACCATTAGATGTTAACCCTATAGCAAACTCACCTTTTGGTGCTTCTACAACACGATAAGATTCATCAGTATCAATAAAATAACCTTCTGTATGAAATTTAAAATGCTGAATTAATGATTCCATATCTCGTTTTAAAAAACCTCTAAAAGGTTTTACAATTTTTTTATTATTAACCATAAATTTACTATCTAAAATATCACTATTTTTTTCAAATAATAATAAATCTTTTATTAATAAACGAATTAAATAATTAGATTGGCGCATTTCAAATAAACGTATATTAAAACGATCATAAGAATCACCATTAACACCAAAACCTATTTTAAAAGAATTATAATTTCGATAATTTTCATAATTATCTAAAAAACGTAAATCTCATAATACACCAGAACCTCTTAACATAGGACCTGAAAATGCTCAATCTTGAACACTATTATAAGAAACTACACCTATATTAGTTAATCTATTTATTCATACACGATTACCATACAATAATTCCATCATTTCATCTAAACGTTTATCAAAATTTTTAGAAAATTTATATAAATCTGTTAATAAATCTACAGAAATATCACTATTTACACCACCCGGTCTAATATAAGCCGCGTGTAAACGTGCACCACATACACGTTCATAAAATTCCATTAAATATTCACGTAAATCAAAACCTCATAAAAAGGGCGTTAATGCACCAACATCTAATGCATGTGTTGTTAAAGCTAATAAATGATTTAATATTCTTGTTATTTCACAGAATAACATTCTTATTAAACTTGCTTTGTATGTTATGTTGATTTTTAATAAAGATTCTATTGCTAAACAGTAACAATGCTCCTGAGCCATTGTTGATACATAATCTAATCTGTCCATATAAGGTAATCCTTGATTATATATTTTATTTTCGATTAATTTTTCCGTTCCTCTATGTAATAAGCCTATATGTGGATCCACTTTTACAACTGTTTCACCTACTAACTCTATTACTAAACGTAATACACCGTGAGCTGCTGGATGTTGTGGACCAAAATTTATTGTTATATTTTTTAATTTTTTTAACATTTAAAAATTTTTTTAATTTTCTTTTCCCTTTATACACAAAATTTTTACTACTTCATTTTTACCCTATTTTTTCATTAATACAATCAAAACACCCTTAAAAACTACTAAAAATAATACTAATAACTTAGATTTTTTAATCATTTTTTATTAGATTTTAAATTTATAAAATCTTTTAAATTTTTATTATTAATAATAAATTTTTTAAAATATTTATATTGTTTTAACTTTTTATTTTTTTTTCAAAAATATAAAAATAATTTATTTGTTTTTTCACTTTTTTTTTTCTTAAAAAAAATTAATTTACTCTTAAAACCCTAATTGAAAATATAATTATTATAACAAAATAGTTATTTACTATCAAATTTATATTGACTAACTATTAACATAAATTACTTATTTTTTATTAAAATAAGGTAATTCAAAATTAAAAACATAAATAAAATCTGATAAATAAACACTCTATCAATATTTAAAATTATTACTAATATACAAACTTAATTTTTAAATAATTAAACATTAATAAGGATAACTTATAAAATTTTGTATAGGTTTTACATTTATTTTTATTTTATAAAAATAATTAAACTAAACTTACATTTATTAAAAAATTTAAATATTTAAATAAACGTGTTAAACATTCATCAAATAATGAATCATCATCATTATATAATATAACTTTCTTCATAAACCTAATATAAAATTAATAATTAATAAAAAAATATTAATAATAAAAGAAATACTTAAAAAAATTAATATATAATAAATTATATATAAATGAACAATACATAAATTTAACTTTAAAAAAATTAAAAAAAACAAAAAAAGTCAGTACTGTTGAAATAAATTTATATAAAAAATAATAATAAATATTCTTATCTTCTTAGCCTAAGATTTTTACATTTTCAAAATTTCTAATATATTTATATATTATATTTATCATATTTTATAAAAAAGATAATTCATTTAAAAATGTTTTAAATTTTTGATTTTTTTTTAAATCAAAACTAATTTTCTTATCAAATATATATATATAATCTAAAAAATATACACATAGAAAATAAGAAACATTAGTATTTATAAATAAAAAAATCAAAATTAAAAAAATACAAAAAAAGGGATAACTAGTAAAATTAAATATATATTTTTTTTTTAATTCTATCATTTTTATTTTAGAATTAAAAAAAAAAAATATGTTATATAGAAAATTAAATATAAAAAGAATATTATATTGTAATAATGTATTTATATTCAAATCAAAAATATAATATAATAAACTTACATTTATTAAAAAATTTAAATATTTAAAAATAATAACTAAAGCATTATCTAATTTCTCTTCATCATATTTATAATATTTTTCATAAAAACCTATAATAATTAATTTTAATAATTTTATTAAATTAAAAAAAAATAATATAGAAATTAAAAATTTTATAATTTTTAATACATTTTCTGAAAAAATACAAATATCAAATCAAAAAAAAAAAAAAAATATTATAAATGTTATAAAACTAAAAACTATTTTATTTAAATTTATATAACAAAAAACATCTTCCTTTTTACTTTGATAAATATATTCATAATAAAAAATTAAAATATTATCTGAGGAAATTCAAGCTTTAATTTGATCAGTACCTACAATAAAGTTATATATATATTCTTTTAATTTAATCATTTAATGTAAAATCATCGTTATTTATCTCTTGATAAGTACCATTTTTTATAATATCTAACTTCAACTCTTGTTCATTTGTATAATTATATTTTAAATAATAATTTTTAAAAATTTTATTTTTAGTATTTTGATTAAAATTTTCAAAATTACCCTTTAATTTTGTCTCCTCACCCTTTTTTATCACTTCACAAGATGTTAAATTATCATTTACAGGTATGTTTTTATATTCAATTATATCCTTACCTTTATCTACCAACATATGTGAAGCCTGTCATTTTGTAACAAAAAATAAATAAGTAGCTAATATACCTGTTACTATTAATTTAACATGCATATTATCCATATCTTCTTTTAAATCGGTTACAAATTTTTTATCATTTAAATCTAAATCATTTCAATTTTTTACAAAAAAATTATGATTAAATACAAATTTATAATATAAAATTAAAATCTGATTACTTTTAAAAACTGTAGGTGAAGTATTAAACAGTATATTACCATTTTTAATATCATCTAAAATTACCTTATTATCTTGTATTTTTAATATTTTACCTGTTTTTTCATATTTTTTTATATTAGTTGTACTCTTCTGTACATTATTTAAACTCTTATAAAATTTATTATAAGTTATTCTATTAAAATACATAATTAATTAAATTTTTTTAGTATTTTTAAATACTAAAATTTTTAAACAGAAAATAATATATTGATTTACATTAGGAAATAATTTTAATCTAATTGTATTTTCTAATAAATTAAAAAAAAAACCATTCATTACTAAATGATTTAATTTTCTTTCAAAAAAATTAATTAAATCTAAATCAACATCATTTAAAAAATCATTTAAACCACCATATAATAATAATATTTGTGTTAAAATATCAACTGGTTGATTTTTACCTTGTGTCATTAAAGTTTGTAATCTAGAACCTTTAGCTACTAATAATTTAGTAGAAGCATCAATAGATAAACCTAAACTAATATATTCAACAATTTCACGATATTGTGCTAACTCTAATTTTAATGAACCTGCTAAAGATTTCATAACTTTAGATTGTGCCGCACCACCAACACGACTAACAGAAACACCTGGATTTACTGCTGGACGTACACCTTGATTGAATAAGTTTGCTTCGAAGAAAACTTGACCATCTGTAATTGAAATTACATTTGTAGGTATATATGCAGAAATATCACCATCAACTGTTTCAATAATAGGAAATGCCGTTAAAGAACCACCATTAATTACATGATTTTTTACTAATTCTCTATTATTTTTTAATTTAGCTGATCTTTCTAATAAACGTGAATGTAAATAGAATTGGGTGAAAAGTTCATTTCAATATACATGTTTTTTATCATATGCATTCATATATGAAACTAATAAAGTCCCCACCGAACTGTGCAAGATAGTCACCCATCACACAGCTCTCCAACTGACTTAACCTTTATATTTTCTTCCATGTACTTCATAATGATGTTTTTTACATAAAGGTAATTGTTTCCTATTGACAGCTATCATTACTTTGGACCTTTGATCTTTAGTTTTAATATCACTAATCTTCCTAACATGATGCATTTCAACATTTTCAACAGAACCGCACACATAACATGGCATATTTAAAGCTTTTGTTCCACGAATACTAAAACTATATATATTTTTAAAAATATCATCAAAAATTAACTTATCAGCATTTGTATAATGAACACTCAAATCAGGTTTATTATATTTTACTGGCTTAGGAAGACAGATTTTTGGAATAATAATTTCTTCCAGTGAACCTGCAAATTCTTCTAATTTAAATTCTGTAGTACCTAACGGATTTTTTGTACGTATACGTCTATTAAGATTAGGTCCTGCTATTTTAAAAATAGCAGCCCTTGTTCTTTTTTTATATTTAGCTGCATACATTTTAGCAATTGATGTTTTTAATATATATATAATTCTTGTCATGGCTCTATTTCTATTATTGGCTAGTTTATAATACGCATTTAAACCGTTTATAATATGAGTAGCGTTAAAATTTGTCACTGATTGTGTTTGATGTAACAACTTAAAATTTGGTACAGGATTTCCACCTTTATCACAATAACCTAATAAACACAATTTTTTTATAATTTTTTCGATATCCACAAATAGTGTTAATAATTGTCTACGACTATCACGTAATGAATCTTTCACAACATGTTTATACATAACCTCTTTTGAACCTATTGTATAACCTAAAAATTTCTTAATGTCAGATCTGTGTGTTATTAAAGTTTTTTCTTTATTAAGTATTAAATCTAAATTTATTTTCAAATATTCTTTTATTTCATCCCTTAAAACAACTGCTTCATCTTTATTTCCTATGATTCCAATAATGAATTTATCGGCATAACGGACGTAATGAATTCGTTTAAATTTATTATCAAAAGGGTCAACACTATGAATATTTTTTAATTCATTAGGAAAATACTTAACAGCGCCATAAGCACGAACAAGTTTAGTATTTTCTTTATTACTTGCGCTTCTATAACCTTTATCATACCCTATTTTTTTATTTTCAATAAATTTATCCAATTTATCTAAATAAATATTAGATAATAAAGGTGAAAGAATACCACCTTGTGGTGTGCCTATTATATTATTTTTTATAAAAACACCATTTGGTAATAGAATATCTGATTTTAATCCCAATTTTATTAAATTTAGAATTTTTTTATCCTGTATTCTTTCAGATAAAATAGTCATAAGTATATTATGATTTATAGAATCATAAAATGAAAAAATATCCCCTTCGATAAATCAGATAACTCCTACGAAGTATTTACGAATATCCTTCAGTGCTGTATGTTGCGACTTTCCATACCTAAAACCATGTGAATTATTCGAAAATTTAGGTTCATAAATTTTTTCTAAAATTTCTTTTAGTACATTTTGAACTAATATATCTTGAAATTTTGGAATTCCTAAAGATCTTTCCTTACCATTAGGTTTAGGTATATAAATTCTATTTATTTCACCTCATTTAAAAATTGAAGATAATACTGAATTTTGTAAAGCCTTAATTGTTTTTAAAGATGTACCGTCTATTGTATATTTATCTAAATCACTCGTCATAGAGCCTGGCTTTTTAGATAATTTATAATAGGCAATAATTCATAACTCAGTATAACGCAATAATCTAAATAAATCATGATTTATTCAATTAGCATTAATTAAATTACGTTCATAAAGGCTTCTAAATTCATTATGTATCTTTAACGACCCATTCGGAATCTGTACATTTTTACTTTTAGAAGATCAGTATAACTTGTCCTGTATAATATTACAAAATTTTCTTCTAGTAATTTTTTTATACGTACAAGTACTTAGATCCCTTCTTCTGGAGCAGAATACTACGGATCCTCTGCCCACCTCTTTTCAGCCAAAATAAGAGGAGTTCACCGGTATCATATTTGTCCTATAATGTTTTAAGTTAGTCTTCAACTTTTTGTCATACAAATTGTAATAGTGTCTAATTTTAGATTTGGTTGTGGATCACGCATTCATATCCCAACTAATTAGATTAAAATTATTGTATAAATTACAATATTTTAAAGCATCAGGTACTCAGCTCACAAAGCTCGACTTTACGAATAACCCATTTAACTTATAAACATCAAGAGAATCGCAAAACAGTATATTTATTACATAATAATAAACAAGTCTTGCTTTAATAACATGCTTTTGTCCTCTATAGGTTACCCATCTAGAGTAAGTTATTATTCCCGCTTTCATAAATCTACGCGAAAGGTTTTTTATTTTTTCGAAATAAAATTTATTTATATTCATATTAATCTTTAGGTCCATCTTTAATTTTATGATAAATACTTTTTGTTGTTTCTGCAAACGTTTTATCACCATATATATAATCTTTACCATATTCTTTAAATATACTAACATTTGTAATTTCACTTATAACATAATTGGAAGATACAGTTGCACCACAAACTACCATTATAGCTTTTGTACCAAAACGTGTTGTTGCAGTATTCATTGCTAATAATTTTACGAGTGTACCTGGATTACAATCTAAATTATAATTATATATATATAATAAGCGTTTCATGTACACATAAATAATTATACAAAAACTGATTAAAAATTCTAAAAGAGAAATTTTTGCTAATGTAAATGAACTAAATACTATACTTATACCTAAAATTGACAAACTTCAATTTAAAAAACCAGCCATTAAAAATATAGTACTAACTCTATCAAAATATATTAATTTAGAAGAATATTCATATTTTTTTAAAGCATCTTGCATTTTATCAAAACCTTCTTTAACTTGACCAGTCTTTTTAATGAATTTATTAAATTTTGTATAGTTACGTTTAGAAATATAATTTAATTTAAAGTTTTTTAAATTTTTTAAAACTTTTTTATTTATTTTTTTATTTCGATTAATAAAAAATATACACAAATACAACCTAACGGTCGCCCATACATCACCTGGATAACCTTCACGACCTGGTGGACGTCTTAATAATAATGAGTGAACTAAACATTATATCCTTAAAATATAATTATTAAAAAAAAAAAAAATTCTTATTAATTATCCTCATGTTTTAATAGAAAAAAATTTCTATTAATTGACCATATAGGCTGTAATAATTCATATAAATAATTACTATGTATTAAATAGCTAAATATGAATATTATACTTATATAAGGTAATCCTAAAAAATGTGTAAAATTAAAATTTATAGGTTCTTTATATACCAAAAATACAGCTAATCTAATTATTAATAAAAAAAATACACTTATTATAAATATAAAATTGTATTCTATAAAATCACTTCCATTTAAGTTTATTAAATATGCAAATATTTCTAAATTTATTAAAAAATTTAACCTTCTATAAATAAAACTTATTATAATTCTAACACTTTCATTTAGACCATGAGTATAGTATAATGATTTATAGAATATAATAAGTATCAGAATTATAAACATCATTTTTCTTTCCAAAATAAAATCTAAACAATATAATATATTTTCGATATAAATTTTTTGCTCAGCTACACAGGGGTCTCTAAAATTCAAAATATTGTTTAAATGTTCACAAAACATTGTAAATAACTTTAAATCATACTTATAACAAATTAAAAATATAATAAAAAATATTAACCCGGACACAAAAACATTTATTTTAAAATAAAATGTAAATTTAGATAAACCTGCATATATAAATTCCACGACAAAATAATAAAAACCAACTCTCTCATAATTTATAAATTTATAATATTTACAATAATATAATATTTTTAACATTATCTTAATTTTTTAGTATATCATTTAATACATCATTAATTAAACCATAATCTATAGGTTTATTATATCTGTTTTTTATGATATCGTCTTCTACATTTCTCTGTAATGGTTGATTTATTGAGCTAAATTCATCATTTAACAATATAAATTTTTGTATCGAAAATTCCTCTCGCAATTTCTCCTCTAATTTTTTAGAATCTTTAATATTATAATTATTCAAAATATCTTGAATATATGATTTATCTTTTTTATTAGTAACATTTTCAATATCAAATGAATTAGATAATTTATATCGATTAAACAAGGGTGTCTCCAATATAATAGCTGTATTAACATCATTAACCGGTTTTGATTTTACCTCAACTATAGAAAAATTTCTTGTATTAATTTTACTCTTATCACTATTTGGATTATTAACTAAACATTGCTTGATAATAATTCCTGATGGGTCTATATTATAGTTTATTTTTAATTCAATTTCACCTTTGGTATAAGAACTTTGAGCTACAAATTCAGCATTTTCAGCAGTAAAATTAACAATATGTTTTTTTGATAACTGTGTAGCTTTAACTTCAGCTTGCTTTAAATCAGATAAATGTTTATCATTTAATTTACTAGTAAATGTCTTTTTAAAGTAATGAGTATTATTTATAGAACTTTCTATTATATCGTAACATGTATTTTTATTTGTTTGTAATACATTAATACTAATATTAGTTTCTTCAGAATTTATAAAATCTGAATATGTATAATTATCTACTTCAGTGCTTTTATCCTCTATAGGATTGATATAATTTTTTCGATATATAACTTTTTTTTCTTCTTTACTCAAATCACGACTCTTTATTTTATTTATTATCTTCTGAGTATGCACTTTTATACCTAAACTATTAAGTATTTCGAACATGTATATATATATATATATTTTTTTTTTTTTTTTAATTAATTTTTAAAAAA